>JAEIGA010013506.1_pt1 | contig 12430 bp, 8 predicted proteins | sample 9270691 | NCBI WGS metagenome assembly JAEIGA01 (sample SAMN17057246, study PRJNA624740) | gut metagenome | biome: biome; isolation source: fecal sample | host: Bos grunniens | place: China: Xizang | collected 2019
AGCTTTGCCGCGCCAAATTCCAAGCGTTTATATCCTCTATGGGTACAACGTAAATCTCGGTGCGGTTCTCGCTCCCGGCCACGCTGCAATAGTGATGCTCACAGTAATGAGGGCTATCGTCTTTCATTACGAAAAGCGCAACGGTATCCGAAGCCATATTGATGTCCACGTTGTCATGGTCGCGCCAATGACGCTCGGGATAATTTCGGTCATATACGTGACGATAAGCTATCATACACTTGCCATATCTAACGGTAGGATGCTTCGAGAAAAAGTCACGGAGCGCTGTGTAGAGCATATCTCTTACGTAATCGGTAGAGCCTTTTTCTTTCTTTGGCAATAGTGCGGGAAACCGCACGCAAAACCAACCCTCTTTGGTATATCCAACCTCTACGGGAACTGCGGATTTGATAAGATTTCCCACATCACTTACGGCGTTTGCATTACCTGTGCAGGACATAAGTGATGCGGCATTGACAAGAATCTTTTGACACTCGTAGTAGATCTCGGCGGAGTAATAATAAGCCTCGCTTGATTTTCCGTCTTCCCAAAGCTGGCTCGTTATCTCAATATGTTCGTCGAGATTATTACGCAGCTCCTTAACCTTTTCAAGTGTTTTTATAAATGGGTGAACCTTCGGTATTTCATAAATATTTTGTTTCATAAACTTCTCCTTTCTTTTGCAAAACAAAAAGAGCTATGAACGGCGCATAATAACGCTTAATTCATAGCTCTTAAATTGTGTATTCTTAGTACATTCCGTTGTGTTTTACACAAAATGGCGTAAAATTGGTGTAATGGCGTACAATTTCACGCGTTGATTTTCTTAAAAACCCAGCAAAATCAAGGAGTTTTAGCCTTGCAATTAGGTTTCAGGCTTCATTGTTGGGAACAGAAGCACGTCTCTGATAGAAGCCGAGTCGGTAAGGAGCATTACGAGTCTGTCTACGCCGAAACCGAGACCGCCTGTGGGGGGCATACCGTACTCAAGCGCTGTAACGTAGTCGTAGTCAACCTCTGCGGTGGTGTTCGGGTCCTCAGCCTTTTTCTTAGCAACCTGGTTTTCAAACCTTGCTCTCTGGTCAATGGGGTCGTTAAGCTCAGAGAACGCGTTGCCGTACTCGGTGCAGTTGATAAAGTACTCAAATCTCTCGGTAAAGGCGGGCTCGGTGGGCTTTCTCTTTGCGAGGGGCGAGTTCTCTACGGGGTAATCGTAGATAAAGGTAGGCTGCACGAGCTTATCCTCGACGTATGCGTCAAAAAATTCTACGAGCACTGTGCCGCGGGTTGCGTCGGCGGGAACCTCAACGTGCTTTTCTTTAGCAACGGCGCGCGCTTCCTCGTCAGACTTCCAGTCGTAGTAGTCAACACCCGCGTACTTTTTAACAGCCTCAACCATAGTGAGTCTTTCCCACTTGCCAAGGTCTATTTCCGTGCCCTGATAAGTAATCTTCGTCGAGCCGCATATCTCGGTAGCGAGAAGCTTATAAAGCTCCTCTACAAGGTCCATCATTCCGTAATAGTCGGTGAACGCCTGGTAAAGCTCGATGGAGGTAAACTCGGGATTGTGCTTCTGGTCCATTCCCTCGTTTCTGAAGATTCTGCCCACCTCGTATACCTTGTGCATGCCGCCGACGATAAGACGCTTTAAGTAAAGCTCGGTTTCGATACGGAGATACATTGGTATATCGAGAGTGTTGTGGTGAGTGATGAAGGGACGTGCCGACGCTCCGATTTCAATAGGAAGGAGTATCGGTGTGTCAACCTCCAAAAATCCCTTGGAGTCGAGGTAATTTCTGATAATGGAAAGTATTCTCGATCTCTTTACAAAGGTGTCCTTTACCTCGGGGTTTACGATGAGGTCGACATATCTCTGTCTGTATCTCTGCTCGAGATTTGTAAGTCCGTGGAACTTCTCGGGCAGGGGAAGAAGCGATTTGGCAAGGAGGGTTATAGAGGTAGCGTGAAGCGAAACCTCGCCTGTGCGTGTTCTGAAAAGAAAGCCGTTAACACCGATAACGTCGCCAACGTCCCACTTTTTGAACGCTGCGTAAGATTCCTCTCCCACTCCGTCGCGCGCGACGTAGAGCTGGATTTTGCCCTTGCCGTCAAGTATATGAGCGAAGGATGCCTTGCCCATTATGCGGCGGCTTACAAGTCTTCCTGCGAGCGAAACCTTGATTTCCTCTCCCTCGGCGAGAGAGCTTTCCTTCTCTTCGAAAAGAGCTATGGCGTCAAGGCTCTCGTGGGTTACGTCGTATTTTGTGATTTCGAAGGGATTGTTTCCCGATTCATAAAGCGCGTTTAACTTTTCTCTGCGGACCGCGAGCTCGCTTGTCGAGCTCTGCGCCTGATTTACATTATCTGCCATTTTTAGTGTCCTTTCCGACCTTATCAGTCCTTTGCTCTGGTAACCTTAACTACCTTAAGGCTGAGCGTGCCCTTGGCAACGTTCGCAATAACGGTGTCGCCCTCTCTTGCGCCGATAAGCGCAAGTCCTATGGGAGATGCGTCTGAAATTTTTCCATTTTTGGGGTCTGTCTCGTACGAGCCTACAATGTGATAGGTTTTTTCACCAAGTCTTTCGTTTTTAACAACTACTATCGAGCCGACGCTGATCCTAGACTCGTCAATCTGAGACTCGTCTACAACCTTTGCGTTTGCTATCATTTCGCGAAGCTCGTCGATTCTCGCGTGGATTTTTGCCTGCTCCTGCTTTGCCTCGTCGTACTCTGAGTTCTCCGAAAGGTCGCCGAATGCGCGGGCTGTGGAAATTTCCTTTTTGTTTTCCTCGACTCTGACATTAACTAGGTAGTCGAGCTCCTTCTGCAGGGCGTCGTATCCTGCTTGTGTGTAGGTTTTTACTTCTGCCATTTCTGTGCATCTCCTGAAAATATGTTTAAAATATGTTTTTTGTAAAGTTTAGTTGCCATTTATCAGTTTTTTGATCTCTGATAGAGCGGTATCAAGCTGAGCATCTCCCTCTGCGCTGAGTGCTGCTTCAACATCGGGGAGAATGCCTTCGTTGTGATAATTTTCGTCTGAGGGGGGATTGTAATACGCTGTCGTTATAGCTACTGACGAGCCGTCGGAGTGCGTAAACAAGGATTGCATAATGCCTTTTCCAAACGTTCTCTCGCCGACAATCAGAGCGTCAAGCTCACCGGCGTCTCTGTAATCGCGTATAACCGAGGTGAAAATTTCCGCGGCGGATGCCGTGTAGCCGTTGACTATTACCGCCATGGGCAAATCAAGCACCGAGTCGGTCGGTGTGCCCGAGCCGTAGGAATCGTCAGTCGACTTTAAGATGTATTTTATTCCGTTTTTATACTGATAGCTGACTATCGTTTTGCCGCTTGGCAAAATATACGAGAGCATATTCACTACCGTATCAAGATATCCGCCCGTGTTGTCTCTGAGGTCGAATATTATTCCCGATACGCCCTCTTTTCTGAGTGCGTCAACGGCATCCTTGAACTGCTCGTCTGTGTTGTTTTTAAAGGTTGTGATTTTGATATATCCAATATTGTCGTCGGTGATTTCGTAACTGACGCTTTCCTCAACGACCTCGGCGCGCATTATGGTAAATGAAAGCTCTTTGCCATCTCTTAAAACTGTGATAGAGACACTCGTTCCTATCTCGCCGCGTATTTTATATACCGCATTGAGATATCCCGCATCTTTGACCGTAACACCGTCGATCGAGTAGATATAATCTCCGACACGCAGTCCCGCAGTACCCGCGGGAGAGGATTCAAATACTGTTGAAACCATAATGGTTTCGTCTTGGTGGTCGTATTCAACCACGATACCTATGCCGCCGAATTTTCCGCTCATATCAGCTTGAAAATCGTCATAAGCATCGGGAAGCCGATATACGGCATACGGGTCACCGGAGAGATCCGTATAAGCGTCGATCAGCGCATTGGTTACCGCTACGCTGTCAGCGGGGTCGGTGAATTCGAGATATTCTGTCAGAAATTTCGTTGCGACAGCCGCGGCAAGCGGCAGAACGTCACCGCTTTTATAATCAAAGGATAAATCTCCCTCGTGCCTGTAGTTGTAGTAGCTTTTAAATACGCTTTCCGCCCACTTTACCTTTGCCGTGCTGAACTCGGGAAATCCCCATAGCACAAGGTAATCCGATACGGTACCGAGATTATCCTCGCCGATTGCCAGGCTGTCGGATATCGCCGAAAGCACAAGGTCACATTTACCCTCGTGTGAGCCGATATCAATCACCGTATCGACATGAGTGCAGTTATGGCACTTTGCGCTCTTTGTACCGTCGGAGGTGAAGGTAGCATCTCTGTTTGAGACGTACTCGCCGTATTCGTGGGGGAGCATCGTGCCCACGTCAACCTTTGTATCGGTTACCGGGCAATATGCGCATTTTGCGCTTTTAGTTCCGTCGCGGGTGCAGCTTGCATCTCCGTTTGACACATATTCTTCGAAAACGTGCTTTCTTGAGGATTCGCTGCAAGCGGTGAACTTTTTTATCTCTGTAAGCGCGGTATAAAGCTGAGTTTCGGGGTTTATATCTTCAACGTCGGGCGATATTCCCACGCCCTGGTAGTTAACTCCCGAGGGGGGATTGTAGTAAGCAACGGTCAGAGTTACCGACGAGCCGTCGCCGTGATATACGGAGGACTGCATAATACCCTTGCCGTAGGTTCTATCACCTACGATCGTGGCATCAAGCTCGCCCGCGTTCCTGTAATCTCTTATAACAGAGGTGAAAATTTCCGCGGCGGATGCCGTGTATCTGTTGGATATTACCGCCATTGGTAAATCCACTACCGAGTCAAATTCCTCCCCCGATGAGGATGTATCAATTGTCGAAAGAAGCGTGTGCTTCATTTCGTTTTTGTACTGATAGCTGAGAAGCGGCTTGCCGGTTGGGAGAAGATACGAGAGCATATTTACTACCGTATCAAGGTACCCGCCCGTGTTGCTTCTAAGGTCAAACACAAGCCCCACAGCGCCCTCGTCAAGGAGTGCGTCAATAGCTTCCTTGAACTGCTCGTCTGTGTTATCCTTGAACGTTGTGATTTTGATATAACCGATGCCGTCGCCGAGAAGCTCGTACTCGATGCTTCTTTCGGTTATTTTAGCACGGGTGGCCACTAAATCGACTTCAACGCCGCCGCGGAGCACGGTTATTTTAACCGAAGTGCCAGCCTCACCGCGGATTTTGGATACTATATTCAGGTATCCGATATTTGATACGAGCTCGCCCTCGACCGCGTGAATAAAATCTCCGACCCGCATGCCGGCATGCTCTGCCGGAGAGTCGGGATAAACGGTAGCGACCATAATCGTTTCGTCTGAATGATTGTATTCAACGGCGACACCGATGCCGGCGTACGTGCCACTCATATCCGACTCGAATCCGTCGGATGCCTCGGGAAGCCTGTATATCGCGTATGGGTCAGCGGAAATTCTGACGTACGAGTCTATAATAGCGGTGGTGACAGCGTCCTTATCAGACAGGTCGATCAGGTCGTAATACTCGTCGAGAAAATATCTTGTGACACTCGCCGCAATAGGCAGGACATCGCCCTCCCCGTAATCAAACGAGAGGTCCGTGCCGTGGTCGTAATTATAGTAGGTGAAAAATACTCTCTCTACCCATTTCACCTTTGCCGCATCAAAGCTTGGGAGCCCGAAGTAGCGAAGATAATCCGTAGCGTAAGAGTAATCGCGCTTTGGTTCGCTCTCCTCACCCTCGAGGGCGGAGATAATTTCCTCCTTCGTATGAATCACAGGTGTAGATACGCAGGATGCGAGCAGTGATACGATAAGCGAAAGAAGAAAAACTAAAATCGCTGTCCTTGTGCAGTTTTTTTTGGTAAAAAGCATAAGTATAACCTTTTTAATAGTATTGGGAAGCCTTGCCGCGTATGACAAACTTCCTTATTTTGCATACTGTGGGGTTGACGGCATAACACACGACAACCCCACAAAGTTATAAATATTGATCTAAATTAAATGTAATAAATTACGAAATGTGCTATGTAAAGAATAACTCTATCAGAATTTTGTAGGCTTGTTGGCAAGATACTTTTTAACCATGAGGGCAACCTTGAAGGTTACTGCGTGGTCAAATTCGCGAAGGTCGAGTCCTGACAGCTTTCTGATTTTTTCGAGTCTGTATACGAGAGTGTTTCTATGTACGAAAAGCTTCCTTGAGGTTTCGGATACGTTAAGGTTGTTTTCAAAGAAGCTCTGCACGGTCATGAGAGTTTCGCGGTCGAGAGACTCGAGTGATCCCTTTTTAAATACCTCCTGCAGGAAAATCTCGCAAAGGGTGGTAGGAAGCTGGTAAATAAGTCTGCCAATGCCAAGGTTTTCGTAGGACATAATAGGCTTTTCGATATCAAATACCTTACCGACCTCGAGAGCGATTCTCGCTTCTTTATATGCCTTTGCCAAATCCTTGAGATTATCAACCGAGGTGGAAATGCCTATCAGCGCCTTTGAACCTTGAGTCTCGGCAATCTTATCCTGGATCTTCTTTGCATACTTTTCGGTCTTTTCTATCTCTTCATCGGGTGAAATTTCTCTGACGATTACCGCATCGTGCTCGGCTATGTTGATTACGAAATTGCCCTCAGCGCCGTCGGCTGATACTACGTCATTCAGAATTTCATAAGCGGAGCCGTCTGTAATCTGAGGGAAACGGAATACGACAACCACGCGGTTGCAATCGGTAGAGAAATGAAGCTCGCTTGATTTTATGTAGATATCGCTTGGGAGTATGTTATCGAGAATTATGCTCTTGATAAACGAGGTTTTGTCATATTTCTCGTCGTAGAGGTCCTTCATATTTCCGATGAATATGGAGAGAAGCTCGGTCATAGTTGACGCGTGAGAATCATCTCCCTCCACGAATGCAATGCAGTCGTTTTTATTATTTGCAGAAATGAAGCGGTATGTATATCCGTCGTAGACAACGGAATCGACAGAGAAGGAAAGCTCCTCCTTGACGCGCTGCTTGGACTCTCCTATCTTTGCAAGCTCGCTGCAGGCAACGACTATGCCGTTTTCGTCAATAATACCGATCGTCCTGCCGACAGTATCCTTAATCTGATGAATGATGGATTGAAATAAACGGTTAGACATATTTTGCCCCTTCTTAACACTGGATTGTTAAAAAAATAAAAGCTTCTGCAAAAGCTGGTATGTACAGATTTCGCAGGAGTGTTAGTAATGCTGTACTATATTTTAACTCATTTTTAGACAAATTTCAATAGATTTTTAGAAAAAAATAAAAAAATTCACAAAAAATTTTTATTCTCTTTGTTGAAAATAACGAAATTATACCCAAAACTTCATATTACAAAACCGGAGGCGAGGTCAGCGCATCTCGTATTCGTATGAAATAGCCGATAAAACGTAGCTTGGTGCAGTCTCACAGCGCAGAATTCTGCCGCCAAGGGTTACACTGCGGCATCCCGCAGCTATCGCGAGCTCGGCTTCCTCACGTGAAAATCCGCCCTCCGCGCCAATGATGACGGCTATCGACCTTGGCAAATCACCTACGCCTATAACCGATTTGAGCGTTGCGTCTCTTTCGCGCTCGTAGCATATTATCGGAAGCTCGGATTTAGTTGCCATGGAGATCGCCTCGCTAAAGCTTATGGGTGGCACGACCTCGGGAAGAATAGCTCTGCCGCACTGCTTTGCGGCTTCCTCCGCTATGCGTGAAAGTCTGGCGCACACCTTATCTATTTTATCCGCCTTTGGTCTTTTAATACATCTTGATGACTCAAAGGGGACGATTTTAGACGCGCCAAGCTCTACCGCTTTCTGTATAACGACCTCGAGCTTATCACCCTTTGGGTAAGCCATAAAGAGGGTTATAAATACCGGCGGCTCTGCCGCGCTCTGTAATGTTGAAACGATACGGCAAAGGCATTCATCGTCGCGAATTTTTTCGAGTGCGCATCTGTACTCGCGCGATGTGCCGTCAGCGACGGTTATCTCATCGCCCACAGCCATACGGAGCGAGCGGGCTATATGCCTCGCGTCGTCGCCCGAAACTGTTAAAAATCCCGACTCGGTGTCAATCGAGTCCTCGGTTACAAAAAATCTTGGCATATTAACTCCAAACTAAAGAAATGTTGTTGAGATACAAGCGAGCGAAAGCCCGCATTTTTCCTAACCTGTATGGCAAAGGTCTGTGATTTTATTTCAAATGACAAAAGCCTGCGCGGATAATTTTTATTTTGTAGCATAGGGGGATTACCGCTATAATTATAACGGCGCAGCCGCTAGCTGCTTGAGAGTCTCTATACCACCCGGTATTATTTAACTCTGACGAGCATACCCACCCAGTCGTTTTCTGTTATTTCATCTTCTACATCAAAGCCCTCTGCCAAAACGGCGCTCCTTACCTCTTTGGCGCGTTCTCCGATAATTCCGGACAGAATGAGCGGGGAGCCTGATTTGAGATATTCCTTTACATCGGGGAGCATACGGATAATTATATCCGCCACTATATTAGCAACGCAGAAATCGTATTTACCCTCAGAGAGGTCAACACCTCTCAGCAGGTCGGATACTCCGACCGTTATGTTGGTACAGCCGTCGGCAAGCGCGTTTTCTCTGGCTACTCTTACCGCTGTAGGGTCTATATCATAGGCATTGCAAGACTTTGCTCCAAGCTTTGAGGCGCAGATTGAGAGAATGCCGGAGCCGGTGCCTATATCCAGAACGCGCTCTCCTCCCTTTATGAGATTTTGCATAAGGCGGATAACGAGCCTCGTCGTTTCGTGCGTTCCCGTGCCAAATGCCATTCCGGGGTCCATGCGGATAATAACCTCGTCGCTCTTTGGCTCGTAGCTTTCCCAGGCGGGAACTATCGTTACTTTGCCGAGAGGTACAGGCTTATAATACTTTTTCCAGGACTCAGCCCAATCGTCCTCGCAAACACCCTCAAGCTCGATTTTAGCATTTATCGATAGGGCAGGGAGTCTCACTGACAGAAACTCGACGTATTCTGTAAAGCTCCTGTCCTCGGGAACAAATACCGAAACCTTTACGGTTTCTTTATCTGCATTAAGTATAGTGTCGTCAACGAGCTCGCCGTACATTCCGTTCAGCGAAAAATCGCTAAAGTCCTCTATCATAAGCCCATTATCAAGCATGCTCATAACCGCCACTATGCTGTCGAGATCTCGTGTGTTTCCTGTGACCGTTATTTTAGTCCAATTTGCTCCCATATGGAATCTCCAATCTCATATAAAACTGTGTTTTTGTCAATATTTATTTGCATTATTAACTCTTTTTCGTTAGAAAACTGTTTTTCGTCTCTGATAAAATCGAGTAGAAATACAGTGACCTTTTCTCCGTATAGGTCGCCGTTAAAGTCTAAGATATAGGTTTCAAGATGCTCGTCGCGCTCGGGAAAAGTCGGGCAGATGCCAACGTTTGTAAGAGCCTTATAAACTCTGTCGCCCACTCTTACCGCGCTTGCGTAGACTCCGCGCCGCAAAAGGGCAGGGGAGTTGGATTCGGTGTTTATCGTGGGATACCCAAGCGAGTGTCCGACACCGTTTCCTGTCTTTACTGTGTTATTTATTCTGTAAGGCGAGCCTAAAAACATATTTGCCTCTGCGATGCTTCCGCCCAAGAGAAGCCGTCGTATCGCGGTTGTAGATACGTCGGTACCGTTAAGTGTAAATTTATCGCAAATTATGCACTCTCCGCCAAGGGTTTCCATTAAATTTGCGAGGTAGGAAGCTGTACCTGACGCTCCTTTGCCAAAGCGGTAATTGTATCCGCAGACCGCGCATCTGACGCTTAATTTCTCAACGAGAATTGACTGTACAAATTCCGTGTCGGTAACAGCGCGTATGCTGTCAAAATCCGCGAAAACAATAAAATCAACCCGAAGCTCCTTCAGAATTTCCGCCTTTTCGGCATCGCTGTAAATCCTCGGCGCGCCTTCCTTTATTTTTCCGTCTGAGGCGAAGGTGAAAACGCCAAGCGGGAGACCTAGCTTATCTGCCGCAAGCCTTGCGCGTGACAAAAGCGCCCTGTGCCCGACATGAACTCCGTCAAAGAAGCCGAGTGCCATAACGCAGGCGGGAGTATTCGGTTTTTCGCCGTAACTGTAGCGGTACTCTGTCATAGGTTCACCTCTGAAACGCAAATTGCAGGATGTAAGTTGCTAAATGGAAAGTTGGAAATTGAAAGTTGAAAATTGAAAGTTAAAAGTTGAAAGTTAAAAGTTGAAAATTGAAAATGGAAATCTGAAAGCAACAGGGGGGATTTCATGCTTTAAATGTAAGTAATTATTTACATAATCAACTCATAAAGCTCCAAAAGCTCATCTTCTATTTCGCCTTTTCTTTTATCTATTTCGGCGGCTCTTAAGTAATTTGTAGCCGCTTCGCCGAATAGCTCCTCGTCTAGTGAGGCAATCTCGGCTTCGAGGTTTTTGACGCGATCCTTTGCGCGCTCGATTTTTCTTTGCTCTCCGCGAGCTTTTGCCAGCTCGCGCTTCTTTTCCTCATAGCTTTGCTTTCCGTCGCTCTTTTTCTCCTCGGAGCGTTGACCGGAGAGCACTGCCAGTCTCTTTTCTCTTATGCGCATATATTCGCTGAATGCCTCGTCGTAGCTTTCGAGAGAGTAATCGTACAAGCCTCTTTCACATTCGGGCGCCAGCTCGATTATGCGCGTCGCTATTTTGTTGATAAAATATCTGTCGTGCGATACCGCGACGATAGTGCCGTCAAAGGCGAGCAGTGCGTCCTCAAGCGCCTCGCACGAGCCTATATCCAAATGGTTCGTCGGCTCGTCCATAACCAGAAGATTCACCTTTTTAAGTATGAGCTTTGAGAGCGTTAGTCTTGCCCTCTCTCCACCCGAAAGAGTTGACACGGGTCTGTCTATATCGTCTGCGCCAAACAGAAACAGCGCAAGCGTTGAGCGTAGCTCCAGGTCGGTTTTGTCGGGGTATTCAGAGCGCAATTCCTCAAAGACGGTGTTGCTTTCGGTAAGTCCCCTGTTTTCCTGGTCGTAGTATCCTATTTTAATATTGTAGCCGAGAGAGATTTTGCCCTCCTTTGGCACAAGGCGAGAGTTAATCAGCTTCATCAGCGTGGATTTTCCACATCCGTTTTTACCTAGAAAAAGAACTCTCTCGTATCTTCTGACAAGAAAGCTTACATTATTTATAAGAGGGGTGCTCCCGTAGGAAAAAGACAATTCCTTTACGTCTATAACGTCGCCTGCCGACTGCTCCTCTGTAGCAAACGACATGCGTATTTTGCGCTCGTCTTTAACCGACGGCGCGAGCTTTTCCATTCTCTCGAGCTGTTTTTCCTTTGAACGGATAGTCACGAAATTATGCTCGCGGTTGCATCTGCGCTGAAATTCTATGTTCGCGCGTATTTTTGCTATAACCTTCTGCTGCTCCTTGTAGCGCTTGTCCTGAAGCGCAGCTTCCTTCTCGCACTCCTCTTTTGCCGCGGTGTAGCTTCCGTTATAGAGCTTTGCCTCGCCGTATCGGATAGAGAGCGTTTTGTTTGTGGTTTTGTCGAGAAAATATCTGTCGTGCGATATTATAAGCACCGTTTTTTTATATCCCGCGATAAAGCTCTCAAGCCACGCGAGCGCGTCTATATCAAGGTGGTTCGTCGGCTCGTCGAGCATCAGAATATCCGGCTCTGTGGCGAGAAGTCTCGCGAGCGCCAGACGCGTATACTGTCCGCCTGAGAGAGTTCGTATTTTCTGTGAGAGCTGATCCTCTGTATAACCAAGGCGGAGAAGCATACTGCGGCATCTCGAACGGAACTCAAGTCCGCCCTCTCTTGCATATTTCGCGTTCTGCTCGTTCAGCCGCGCGCTAAGCGCGAGCGTATCGCTATCAAGTCCTCTGCCTGCCGCCACCGAAAGCTGCGCCTCGGTTTTCGCTATCTCGGCTTCAAGCTCTATGAGAGCAGGAAAGGCTGTATACATATACTCAAGCGCTGAAAGCTCTCCCGGAAGGGATGTGAGGTCGGGATTTTGCTGAAGGTGTCCTAGCGTATATCCCTTTTGCACGTATACGGCGCCAGAGTCGGCTGTGTATTCGCCCGTGATAACGCGAAAGAGGGAGGTCTTACCCGCGCCGTTTACGCCGATAATGCCCACCCTGTCGCCGTCGTTCACGGCAAACGATATATTCTTTAGAATTACGTCAGTCCCAAAGGAAAGACACACGTCCTGAGTAGATAAGCTAATCATTTAAACCTTCAAAATCATATAGGTTAAGCTTGTGAAGAAAGATTAACCTTAATTGATATATAAATATGAAATAAGTAATATAGTGACAGTATATACATATAGAACAGTAGATAATTATATCTATATATTGCTAATACAATATTCTATCACAAACACGTGAAAAAATCAACATTTCCGCCGGAATGAATAAATA
>JAEIGA010013507.1_pt1 | contig 12430 bp, 20 predicted proteins | sample 9270691 | NCBI WGS metagenome assembly JAEIGA01 (sample SAMN17057246, study PRJNA624740) | gut metagenome | biome: biome; isolation source: fecal sample | host: Bos grunniens | place: China: Xizang | collected 2019
GTGTATTTTTTCTACACGATAAAAAAAGAGGTTAAGAAACCCCAACAGGTATAAAAGCAAAGTTAATTATAAAAATATGGTGTTAAAATTGGCAATGAGATTTAAAAAGGTGGTTAATGGATCACGTCAAAGCAAACGACAAACCCCAATAACCACCCAAACACCATAAAAAAAACACCTTGTATAAAATACAAGGCATAAAAGCAAATAATAAATAATAAAACCATTGAGGTTATAAAATTTATTAATAGTAATAAAATATTACTACACCTAGAGTATAACATAATTATTATAAAAAGATATAGTTTTTATATATAAATTTACAAACGTATTAATAAATTTACATTTAACCCCTAGACATCATTAATTAAAATGATTATTTATTTTAATTAGTTATGCATAATTAATAATTTAAAATTATCAAGATATTTAAAGTTATTAAATAATTTAAAATATGTTAATAATGTTAGATTATTAAAGTTATCAAAATATTTAAAATATGGAGGGATATTATGAGTGAGATAAAAAGGCGATTAAATAAGATAATAGAGGTTTTAAATAATAAAGAGGGTACACCAAATATACCAATAATAATGCTAGACGCCGACGGCATTTATAAAATGAGTGATAAAGGGCAAGAGATAAAATTTAACACCGAGCAAGATTTAAAAGATTATTTTAACCAACAAAACGAGTTAACAGGTCAAAAAACAAGATATGTAATAATAAAAATAATTGCCGATAACCCAAATTTAGAGAGTGCTTTTTATAACGTTGATTAAAGAGGTATCAGATGCAAAAAAATATACAAATACGATTAAACCGCATTAATAAATTAGTATCAAAGGCGATACAAAACGATGTTAAAGATTTTTTAATAGTGATAGACACCGATAAAACAAGACAATACATTATTAAAAAGGACGGCACACGTCAAGAGGTAAACGATTTAAACGAGTATGGTTTAAATGTTAATGATCCAATAAGAGTAAATATAAGTGATTAAGGAGGGATATTATGGATATTAACGATAAGATAAAAGAGATTAAAAGAGAGTATTATAAAAAATACCGAGATGCTAACAAAGATAAATTAAAAGAGTATCAAAGACAATACAGGGCAAAAAATAAAGATAAAGTTAAACAATATAATAAAAATTATTGGTTAAAGCAATTACAAAAACTAGAAACCAATAATTAAAAGTGTATCAGATTAAAAGGGAGGTTTATTATGGATCAGTTAGAGCCAAAGCATATAAAGTTTATAGATGCATATTTTAAATATCAAGATATAAGCCAAATATGTAAAGAGTGCGATATTACAAGACAAACATATTATAACTATTTAAATAATACCAAGATTAACAAAGAGATTAACCGACAATTAACCGAGATGCTAAAGGATACAACACGTTATTTAAAAACCAATATAAATAAATGTTGCATAACGTTAATGGATATTATAAATGATGCAAAGACACCGCCACAAGTTAAAATAAATGCGATTAATTGCGTCTTTACAAATACATTAAAATTTAACGAGCAAACCGATATTATAGATAAATTACAAACAATAGAGGACAATTTAAAAATAGACAGTTAAGGAGGTGGCAAAGTGGCAAAGCAAACAATATTAAATAACCAAAAAAAAGAGTTAGAGGACATCTATAATAAAATATCAGATGTTAACAAAAGTGAGGGAACATTAATATATAATGAGATGTTATTTATGTTGGATACGTTAGAGGTATTAAAAAACGAGATTAAACAAAATGGGGCAACCGAGCATTTTATACAAGGCAAACAAAACTTTTTACGTGAAAACCCAAGTTTAACCGCATACAATAAGTTAATGAAAACATACGACACGTTTTATAAAAATTTAATTAATTTATTACCAAAGACAGCAACCACAAACGATAGCACCGATATATTAGATATAGACGATTTTATGTTTGAGTACGCAAACCATATATCAAATATGGAGGTTAAAAACGGTGTCGATAATTTAGACATAGACAACCCAAAGAGATACAAGATAACCCAAGACGAGTATAATAAATATTTAAATGATCCAATTGGATACGATAAAAAATATAATGATTTAGATGCATTTTTAAACGAGTAAAGAGGTGTTATAAATAAACAATAGTGTTAATCAAAAAGCAAATAATACATATAACACGATGTTTAAACAAGCAATTAATACAATGGATAACAAAGCCAAAGAGATTTATAATAAAAATGGTTGTATCAGCAACAAGGATAAAACAAAGTTAAAACAAGACTTTTTAAATCAATTAGCCAATATTAACGATAAATTTTATACCAACAAAAAAAGAGAGTATTAAAGCATACTCTTTTTATTATGATTTAGACATCATTATTATTTAGACAATAGCATAAAAGCCAATACAACAACAACCGTTATATTAACGATAAACATAAATAAAAAAACGTTTAATGTTTGTTTAATAGACTTTAAATAAATATTATGTTGTTCTAGTAAATGGGTTAAATTGTTGGTTAATAAATCAACACCCTTTAAACCTTTATTATCTTTATCCATATATAGCACCTCTATAATTATTATATCAGATTATAAAACATATTAAATACAACGGCGAGGGAGATTAAAAAAATATATATGTTTAAAATGGGTGTAAGGGGGGTATGTACCCTTAAAAATTGACGTCGTGGGCACCGGTGGAGGGAGATACAAAAAATACGCAAGTCATTTTTATATATGAGGGAGGGCAAAACAACCCAATATTTAACCAATTTTAGCCGATTTTAAAGGTTTTTATTAATTTATAATACATTTTATCGATTTAATTTAAATTATGGTAAATTTTAGACTTTTTTATTAATCGATGTTATGGATCATAGCCGTTAACGATATTAAAAATGTTGTATCAGATGCAACAAAAAGCAACACAAAAAAGGAACATTTAGAAACACAAAAAAAGATTTAACAAAGAGCCAACAACGAGAGTTAAACCAATATAAATATATTAGATGTTTTAAATATGTTAAATATCTTGCATATATCAAATATGTTAAATGTATTAAATTATTAAAATATCTAAAATGTTTTAAATGTTTTAAATATATCAAATATTTTAAATATATTAGACATCTTAAATATCCAAACTATTTTAAATATTTTAAAAATGTAAAATAGTTAAATAATTTAAAAAATGTTATTGACTTTTATTATGCATAAGTATTATAATTAAATCAGTAAAGAAACAAAACCAAGCAAATAATAAATAATATGGAGGTTTATTATGATAAATGATTTAATTTTAAACAATGTTGGTTATATTGGAGGTGTTAAACCTACATTTAACAATAACTATTATCAAAGGTATCTATTAAGCAATAACGATTTATCAGATACAACGATAAAAGGTTATAAAACGTGGTTAACAAGTTTTATTAATTGGTTAAAGGTTAATGATATTACCACACCAACAAAACAAGACATAAAAGCATACAAGGTTTATTTAAAGGGTACTAATTACAGCACAGGCACAAAAAACCAATATATACGAGCCGTTAAACACTTGTTTAAATGGTTATATAATGAGGGTTTATATGATAATATTGCCGATAGTATAAAAGGTTTTAGAGATTTAAACAAAGGCAATAAAAAAGATGCTTTTAACGAGCAAGATATTATTAAAATATTATCAGATATAGACACCAACACCATACAAGGCAAACGCGACAAAGCAATTATATTATTAATTGTTATTGGTGGTTTAAGAGTATCCGAGGTTATTAATATTGATATACAAGACATCGAGATAATTAATAATCAATATAGAGTTTATATTAAAGGCAAAGGACACAACGACAAAGACACATACATTAAAATAATTAGTGAGGTTTACGATGCTATAAAAGATTATTTAAACACCAAAGAGGTTATAAATGGTTATGATCCATTATTTACAGGCACAAGCAACCGAGCAAAAAATAAAAGGTTATGCAAGGAAACATTAAGCCAAATATTAAAAAATAGATTTAGGGCGAGTGGATACGATACAAAACGTTTAACCGCCCACAGTTTAAGACATAGCACCGCAACCATTTTATTAAAGAGTGGGGCAAGTTTATACCAAGCACAACACCATTTAAGACATCAAAACCCACAAACAACCGAGATTTATATTAATTTAAATAATAAAGAGGTTGATACATCAGAGCAAGAGATATACAACCAAATATTTAATAATAATAAACAAGACGTTTTAAAGGACATTAAGAGCCAATTAAACGAGTTAAACGATAAAGAGTTATTAAATGTATTAGATTATATTAAATCATTAAAAGGAGGTGTTAAAAATGATTAATAACGCATTAAAAAAATTAGTATCAGTTAAAACGGAAAACATTTTATTTATTTTATACGTATTTTATATGATAATAAATATAAGCAAGAGCAAACAAGGTTTTTTAATTGCGTCTTGTATATTGCATTTAGTTTTATTAATTGGTGTCTATCTAACAACACGATTAATACGACAAGATGTTAAACAATACGTTTATAATATGGATCAGATTAAATTAATTGATATTAAAGCAATAAAAAAAGAGATATTTATAAAAGTATTTAATTTATTACCTACCACAGCACAAATTAAATATATAAAACCTTTTTTAAATAACTCTAATTAGATTATACCATAACCAAAGGAGGGATACAATGCAATTTAACCAAGCATACAAAGAGTATGATACAAAAGTTAATAAAGAGTTAAACAAAACAGGTATATTTTACGCATTTAGTAAAGAGCAATTTAATAATAACAAGATACCAAAGGACACCGACACCGATTTTATCCATATTGGAGGTGGCGGATACATACACAAAACAAATAAACCAAAGTTAGATAAATATTTTAAAGAAACATTACCAAGATTAAAGCAAGAGTTAACCGAGAGAGTTAATATTAACGATTTAATAGAGTATGAGTTAATAAATCACGAGTGTTATTATACAAATGATTATACCGAGATTATAGACGTTGTTAAATCGTATTATAAAGACATTAACGAGGTTGATTTAATAGATAAAATAAAAAGTGTGTTTAAAGCACATAGACAAAGAGAGGATAATTAAAAATGAGTAATAAAGAGATTAAATTAAAAGATAGAGATGCAACCGAGGTTTTAACCTTTACTATAAAAGATTGGAACATCGAGCAATTAACAGGATACGAGCCAAAGACATCATTTTATAGAGATTTTAGCATTGCCGATAAATACGGCATTGATGCAATTATGGATACATACCAAAGAGCATTTAACGAGTGGCAAAACGACACCGAGTTTATAACAGAGTTAACAATGGTGTTAAATTGGAAAATATGGGAACATTACGACAGCACCGAGGACGAGGACAGCCCAACAAATAAAATAGCAAGTTTATATAATGATTTATGGCAAGAGTGCGATAATTGGTGTCGTGATAATCTAAAGGGCGACGATTTAAGTTATTTTTACAATACAACCGATTAAAAGAAACATTAAAAGCAAATAAAATATTATTACCAAAGAGGTTAATAAAACCAAAGCAAATATTAAATAAAAGGAGGTTATAAATTATGGCAAATAAAAAAAACATTGCCGATAAATTAGAGAGCATACAAGTTAAATTATCGTTATTGGATACAACAAACAATTTTATAAATAAAAAGTTGTTAGAGATCCAACAACCACAAATATTTATAAAGGATACCAACGATAAAGAGTTATCAGATAAATTTATATTGTATTTTATCCAACAGGATATAAACGATTATATTAATTTATCAAACAACGACAAAGATTTAATAATTGAGATTTAAAACAGCATAGAGGATATTTTAAAAGAGATTTAGGAGGTAAATTATGCAAGAGAGTAAAAGACCAAACCACAGACCAAACAAACCATTAACAACAACCAAGATATTAAACGACGAGTATTATACAATTTACGAGGTTGCCGATTTATTAAAGGTACACCACACAACAATTAGACGAGCAATAAAAGAGGAGCGATTAAAAGCCCACCGCATAGGTAAAAAATGGTTTATTAATCGTCAAGATATAGAGAGGTTATAAATTATGATTATTACAATTACAAATAACAGGGGTGGCGTTGGTAAATCAACAACAGCACAAACCCTAGCAATAGGGTTAATGCAAAAGGGTAAAAAAGTATTATTAATTGATTTAGACAGCCAAAGAAACACAACAGCAACATTTAACGCCGATAAAGTACCAAATACAATATACAAGGTGTTAAACAATGAGTGTAATATATCCGATGCTATTTATCAGACAAAAGGCATTAACATAATTGCAAGTGATTTAAATTTAATTAGTATAGAGAACACTTTAAACACAAACCCCAATTATCAATTTACCAAACACCAACAATTAAAAAAGCATTTAGACACCATAAAAGATAATTATGATTTTATAATCATAGACACCGCACCAAATTTATCACTTTTAACGACTAATGCATTTTATACAAGTGATTATGTATTAATACCGATGTTAGCCGACATATACAGCATACAAGGTTTATACACGATTAACGATTTAATAAAAGGTATTAGAGAGGGTACGGATAACAAGCATTTAAAAATTGTTGGTTTACTATTAACACATTACAAGGCACAAACATTATTAAATCAAAGTTTACGAGATATGTTAAATGAGGTGGCAACAAATATTAATACAAAGGTTTATAACAATGTTATTAGAGATAGTATTATTTTTAGTGATAGCCAAGCAACAAATGATGTTTGTTTGTTAAAATATCCAAACCACAACGCAAGTATAGATTATAAAGGTTTTATTAACGAGTTTTTAAAAGATATGGAGGATAAAAACAATGAGTAATAATATTAGACAAGATTTAAAAAATAATAGTGTGTTTGATTTATTTAATGGATCAGCACCACAACCAATAAACGAGATAGAACAGGTTAAAACCATTGAGGTTAAACCAATTAAAGAAACCGACAACAAACCAAGTGTATCAGATGTTAAACCAAAGCCAAATAAAAAGGATAGCCCAAAAGATAAAGAGCCAAAAGATAAATACAAATATAAAAAGGTTAACAAAGAGGGCAATTTAACAAAAGAGGGCAATTATACAATAACATTTAAAATAGATGCGGACATCGAGCAATATTTAAAGCACATTGATAAAATAACTTTTATTGATGTTTTAGAGGGCAAGGCAACCGAGAGCCAAGACGCCACAAATTACGTTAACGAGTTAATAAGAGCCGATTTAAAAAGACGTTTAAAATTAGCCGATAACGAGCAAGATTTTAATAAATGGGTTAACGGTTATAAAGAGTTAGCCAAAAAATATAAATTAGACGATAAATAAAAGCCCACATAAAGCAATTAATGTTATATAATATAAAACTATATAAATTTATAAAACGTTGCTATATGGGGTTAAAAATAGGTAAAAACAAAAAGCAAATAATTAAATAATAATATCAGAGGTTAAGGAGGTTATAAAATGAGAGTTAGCAAAGTTAATATAATTACTAATGATAAAAATTTAATTGATGCAAACGATCCAAATAATAAGGACGTTTTAAAGCAAGTACAACAAGACAAAGAGCAACAATATAATAATTATAATTATGCGATAGATTTAAACACAGGCGAGGTTAAAAATAACAATATGTTAACGATATTTTTAGACACGTTATATAACATACCGAGCCACAATTTAAAAAATGATACAACAAAAGAGATGTATAATATTTATATTTCAGATATGCAAGACTATTTAAAAAGCATACAAAAATTTAAATATATCAGATGCAAAAACCAAAAGACATTAAATAAACATATTATTAATTTTAATAAAATGTTTGACGCCAATTATTACAATGGTTTTAATTTAAGGGTTAAAGATTTATTAAATGATAGTGTTAGAAACAATTATATAAATGCGTATGCAACAGCAACCGCAACGATCCAAAGAGAAAACATTAATAATATTGGTATCGATAATTTTATTAAATTAGATTTAGACGATGCATTTATAAAATACGATAACACCGATGCAACCAAAAACGTTATTAACTTTTATGTTAGTTTATTAGATATGAAACAGTTGCAACAAGAGTTTAAAAACCACATAGATAAAAAAGATTTTTACAATGATTTAATTATACATAAATTTATTTTTGAGATAACAATAAGACAAACAACGGATAATATCCAATACGAGATTAACAATTATAAAGAGCAATACGATAAAATACACGAGTTATATACTAACATTAATAAATCAATAATAGACATAACAAACCATTTTAAAGAGTTAGCCGATAAATTAGATGTATCAGATGCAACAAGTGGCGACACAAAGTTAATTATTAAACCGAGGATAAAGACACCGCCAACATATACGATAGATTATAATATAATGGATCTTTTTAATAATATTTATCCAAACTATAAATACAAGTCAATTAGTGAGGACAGGCACAAAGATTTAGATATTAAAGCCGAGATAATGTTTGATTTAGATTTAGACAACGTTAATAATTTAGAAGATTTACGATTAATAAACTTTATCAAGAGTGGTAAAGTGCAATTATTCCCCTTGCAAAGTGAGTTAATAACTAATTTTATCGATATTAGAGATTGTCAAGATAGCATTGATAAACCGATACCATTATTAAGCAATCTAAAACACATAACGACAAATAAAAAATTAAGGTTGCCGACAAGCAAAAAAGACTTGCAATTATACGAGGACTTTATGTTATTTTTTGACAAATGCAAGATTAAATTAAAGATAATCAATAGGCAAACCAACGAGGTTTATTTTGAGATGTTAAAGCCAATAGCATTATTAACCAATACACCGGCGATAAAAGAGGGCGAGTATGTTTATTTTATTGGTAATAGTGTTATAGAGATATTAAAACAACAATTAGACGAGTTATACGAGAACAGCAACAAAACACCACGTAAAGCCACATTATCGCAAAACAAGGCACAATTATATTTAAATACTACTTTACCAAAGACACCACCGGTATTAAATTTAATTGGATATATTAAACAAAAAATAACAATAATGATTAATACATATAAAAACAAAAAGACATACCAAAACCGTATTAATATTGAGTGTTTGTATGATTTTCAAGGTATGTATAACAAACACCCAAAACCAACAAAAGAGGATAAAGATAAAACACGTGATATGTTAAATACATATTTATCAGATTTAGTTAAAGAGGACATATTAACCGCATACGATCCAATTAAAGAAAAAGGAAACATTAACGCATATAAAATAACAATAAACACAAAAGATTTAAATAATAAAAAGTGGTAAAATTTACCCACCATAAAAAAGGTTAAAAACCTTGCAAAGCCCCATAAATACAGGGCAAACGGCATTTTTAAAAACGTGTGATAGACTACCATATTTTTTTAAAAAATTAAAATATGAGTTTATTAAAAAAATACCGATTATATGGGAAATTTTAAAAAATTAGTTTTAAAAATGGTTAAATTTACCCACCGTTTAGGTTAAATATAACCACCGCAACCAACACCAAAAACAGCAACCAAGCCCCATAATAAAAGGGCAAACACCAATTAATAAAAGGTGTGTATGTATTGTATGTATTAGTATAAATACACCCCCTATTAATAAATATATATTTAATTATTATTAATAGAGATGTTTTATTATTGGTGGTGTTGGAGGGGTTGCGTATGCTAGAAACTAACAACAAAGAGAGATTATTATTTATGGAGGTATATTATGTTTGAAAACATACCGAGTTTATTAAAAGATTTAAATATATGGTTATGTTATGATACAAGGGATAAAGATTATTATAAAACGTTATCAGATAGCCAAATAAAGGATAATAAAAAGTGTCCGAGAGATTTAAAAGGTCGTAAAACAAGTACATTAAAAAGATTATATACTTTTAACCAATGTTTAGAGAGTGTTAAAAATGGTTTTAATACAGGTGTTGGCATAGTTTTAAAAAATGGTTTAATATGTATCGATTATGATAATTGCATTGATAGAGTAGAAACCGACACCAATTATAATTATAAAAAAGTAATATTTAAAAAAGAGGTTGCCGACAGGATAACCCAAGACATCAATTTAATTAATAGTTATACGGAAATTAGCCCAAGTGGTAAAGGTATCCACATTATTTTAATTGCAAATACTAAAATAAATGTAAAAACCGATGCGATAGAGATTTATAATAATCACTTTATCAGAATAACAGGCGATACGTACAATGATTTTATATTTAATGAGGTGTTGGATAGATCCAAAGAGTTAGACGATATTATTAATAAATATGGGTTGCAAGATAAAAAGGATAATAACGATAAATCGATATTAAACAGCACCGACAATATTTATAATGATATGATGCATACCGAGTTTAAAGGGTTAACCAACAAATACAAAGATGCGGATATTTTAGACACAATGTTTAAAAGTAAAAAAGGCGAGTTAATAAAAGGTTTATACGATAACACTTTATCAGATGCGGACATTAAAAAATACAAGGATAAAGATAATATTGATATTAGTAATAGTGGTAAAGCAATTACGTTAATTATGTATTTATTACATTATTGTTATGGAGATTTAAAGACCGTCAAACGTCTATTTAAAAAAAGTGCATTATGCAAAGCCGATTATTTAGAGCCAAAGTATAAAAAACATACCACCGATAAAATAGATGCGTATTTTATACCATACGCCATTATTAATTATAAAAACTATACCGATTTAATAAGGAGGTAAATTATGGATCAAAAGCAAAAATGTATTATATGCGGTAAAGAGTTTACAGGATACGGAAACAACGCCGAGCCAATTAAAAAGGGTGTTTGTTGCGACGAGTGTAATATTAACGTTGTAATACCATTAAGGTTTAAAGGTATCCAAAACCGCCAAGAGCAACAACAACCAAAAAAGAATAATCAAAAGTGATATAATTAATATGGTTGTGAGTGCAAAGGTACTATTAAAAGACATCTAGTAAATAGATGTTTTTTTGTTGTATCAGATGCGACAGCACCCATTATTAAAAACAAGTGTAAAAGATACGCAAAGTAAATAAAGCCAAAAATGTAAAGAAACCCAAAAAGATTAAAAATAGTTATACATAATAAAATACAATAAAATGCATAATAATATACAAATATGTATAAAAAGTTATACAAAATGCATATTTATTTACAAAAACCGCAAAAACAAGCCAAAAAACCAAGTGTAAAATAATAAAACAAACGTATGCAAGAAAACAAAAAAGACTTGTTTTTATGGTATAATTAAAGAGGTAAAAGGGATACTACACATTAATAATAATGATGTATCAGATTTTACCAAAAAGCAAATAATTAAATAATAGATTAAGGAGGTGGCAACGTGAGTTATTTTAAGGCATTGACGGACGTTATGCGAGATAATAAATTATGGTCGCAAACTAAAGCATTATATACTTATTATCTAGTTAGAGCCGACTTTAAAAGTGGTTTATCTTATCCGCCAAAGAGCCAAATACTAACCGAGGTAAATTTAACCGATAAACAGTTTACCGAGTGTTTAAAAGTATTAGTTAATCGAGGTTTATTAATAGAAACACCAAAAGAGTTAACCGACAAGGATAATAAACCATATACAATAACAGCATACAAGGTTTACGGCGTTGGTAATGATGCAAACGATAATAAAGATGTATCAGATGCAACCGATACCAAAGATGTTAAAGAAACATCAAAAAAAGTAAAAGCAAGTAATAAATAATAAAACAATGGAGGTTTAAAAAATATGGATACTAAAAAGAGAGTACCAAAAAGAGCAAATATTAACGATATATTAGATTATCAAACAACGGATATTAAAGAAAACATTAATTTATTAAATAGTGCGGACTTAACAGCCCAAGAAAAAAGGATATTATTAAACGATTTACCAAGACAGGTAAACGAGTTAAGAGATACTATAAACGGTTTTTGTTATCAATTAGAGGACTTAACCTATAATTTAAAAGATAGCATTAATAATTATGATCCAACCTATCCAACCGATAGACTAGAAACATTTAAAAGGTTTATCGAGAGTGAGTTAACCGAGGGCAATATATCAGATACCGAGAGTGTATTTATAATAATGGTATTAGATGCGATGCAAGAGATGTTTAACAAAGATACCATTAACGATAATTTAGAGGGTGTGTATTTTGAGTTTAACAAAGCCCTAGCCCAACAGGTACAAAAATATTAAAAAATGGTGTCTATCTTAAATTATTTACATAAGTTAAGATTAAAAAAAGTGATAAAAAGTTAAACAAAAAAAGACATAAAAAAGATAGTTTTTTGACACGATAAAAAAA
>JAEIGA010013508.1_pt1 | contig 12429 bp, 8 predicted proteins | sample 9270691 | NCBI WGS metagenome assembly JAEIGA01 (sample SAMN17057246, study PRJNA624740) | gut metagenome | biome: biome; isolation source: fecal sample | host: Bos grunniens | place: China: Xizang | collected 2019
CCATCCATGGTGAAGAGGCTTTCCTGCACATGGCGTTCTGGACGAACCGGACGGATGGTCTCTTTTACTTCTGGCATCATCAAACAGCAATTTTCCTTACCGGCTGCAAGAAGCGCTATCAATGTGTTGCTAGAACCGTCCTTCTTGATTTCCAAACCTTTCAATGTGATATGCGTATCTTTGGCTACACGGAGTTTTTCCATCTTTGTACGCTTTATGAATGCTTCCTCCATGTTTCTTAAGTTGATGCTTCCACCGGTAATGACAGCTCCAGCCAGTAACTTGTTCTCATATCCCGACAAGGCTATCTGGTGGGTCACATTGTCCAATATTTCGTTAAGGCGTGCTTCTACGATGTCTTCCAATAGGATAGCATTGATGGAACAACGGCCTTCCAATGTATAGGTCTTGTTTTCGTCTTCGTTTTCTTTTGGCTCGATGTAAGCTTGAGCAAACTTTAACTTCAAAGCTTCTGCGTCTTCTTCCTCTATTTGCTGGCTACAAATGTCTCGGGTGATATTGTTGCCGCCCAATGGAATTACAGCCAAATGGCGGAGTATGTTGTTTTTATACACCGATACGGTGGTAGTATCTGCACCAAAATCTACCAATACACATCCAGAACGCTTTTCGCTGCTGGTCAGTACGGCATCTGCTAAAGCTAAAGGGGCAATGAGGTCTTCTGCATCTTCGGCTATTTCGATAGGCACGAGATCACAGCACTTGGCTACGTTTTCCTTTACATTCTTGCGGGCAATAATGTTCAGGAAGCGTGCTTCGATGTGGTCTGTCTGTACACCTACCGGCTCTACAATCAAGTCGTTGCCCACTTTGTATTCTTGTGGAGCAACCCCTAAAATCTGATAACCTACGATAGGAACGGCACGGTTGCTGTCCTTCAACGAGTCAATCAGTTCTTGTGAAATCTTTGTTTCTTCGTCCATGTGACGAACTTCGGTATTACGGATGGTGCGCAAAGACTGTCCGCCCATACCTATATATACTTTACCAATCGAAGCCTTTAAAGTCGATTCCAGTTTCTTGATAATCGAAGTAAGGCTTTGGGTGGTTTTGTCCAGATTATAAATCACACCCTTCCGAATGCAACCGGAAGCGTTTTCGCTGGCTGTTGCCAGTACCTGTATGCTTCCGTCCGGAAGCTTTTTCCCTGCAATGCCGGAAATCTTTGATGATCCCAGCTCAATCGCTACTATAAAATCTGTTACTGCCATATCTTACTTCTCTTTTTTGGTACAAATAATCTGATTGTCAAATTCAAGGCTGATGCGACTGTATTTGTTCCAGCCGATTTCATTCAAGCCTTTTTTATAAAAGGTTTTCAGCCTTTCAAACTTATTCTCGTAATTGTTGGGCTTGCCGAGGAAAATGATGTGGTCTCCTACTTGAGGAACCAATTCCAATTCTTTGGCAGGCGTGACATTGATTTGCTGTATCTGCGCTTTCCATAACGGATGATTCTGGAGGAACATGCCGAATTCGTATAGTTCCTTGGTGGCGAAAGCCTTATCCACATATCCTGTAACAATGGCTACATTGGCTGCACTATTGGGGATAGGCATGGTTTTCCCCTTGTCGTCTATGTAGTAATGTTCCCCATTGGCAGCCATGACCCGGAGGATAGGGATACGCTGGGTAATTTCAATACCAATACGGTTGCCGGGTGTATGATAACATTCGGCATTGCCTATCAGCGGATGTTGCTTCAGTTCGTCTTCCAATTGGCGAATGTTGATATCGCTTATGTTTTTACCAATAGGGGAGAGCTTCTTGCTGTTTAGGAGACGAAGCACTTCCCGTTTGCTGATGAAACCATAGTCGATGCTGTCATTGATGACCAATTCCATACCGGAGCAAGTCTGTCCGACAGGCTTGCCATTCAATACGGTGACCGCTATCACTAAATAGACGGAAATCAGTATGAGGAATAGGAATACGAATATTTTTTTCAGCATTTCTTATTCAATATTTCGCAGATTTGGGGAGCATAGTTCTCTATGTCTCCAGCACCCAATGTGATTAATACTTCTATGTTTTTGTTTGTCAATATATCCAACACTTCCTCTTTCTGGCACAAGGTCTTCTCCATATCTGTGCGTAAGTGGTCGTATATTAACTGGCTGCTCACACCTTCTATTGGTAGCTCTCGTGCAGGATAGATGTCGGTCAGTATCACTTCATCCAACAGCGAAAGACTTTGGGCAAACTCCTGATAAAAATCCCGTGTTCGGGTATATAGGTGAGGTTGGAAGACCCCGGTGAGTTTCTTGTCGCCATACAAGGCACGCATGGAAAGGATGCTTTGCTTGATTTCTTCAGGATGATGAGCGTAATCACTCAAATAGACTATTCTGTCTGTCTTCAACTTGAAATCGAAACGACGTTCTATACCCTTAAAAGAAGCCATTGCAGTTTTTATTTCTTCGTTGGTTGCACCACCTAATTGAGCCAATGCCATAGCGGCAATACCGTTTTCAATATTGATGGCTACTGGTACGCCCAATTGGATGTCTTTGATGTTGCCTAATGGGGAAACATAGTCGAAGAAGATTTCTCCTCCTCCGATGCGTATGTTTTCAGCATGGAAGTCTCCTTCATCGGTAGAATAGGTGTATAAGCGTACACCTTCCTGCAAACGGGGATTCAAGCTGATGCCGTGACGCATGATAAGTGTACCACCCGGCTGAATAAGCGAAGTGTAATGACTGAAACTTTCTAAATAAGCTTCTTCGGTTCCATAGATGTCCAAATGGTCAGCATCAGTCGAGGTGATGACCGTTGCATAAGGGGTGAGCCAATGGAAGGAACGGTCAAACTCATCAGCTTCAATTACGACATACTCGCTGTTGTCGGATAACAATAGGTTGGTTTCGTAATTCTTCGAAATGCCACCTAAGAACGCATCGCATCCCACATGTGATTGATGTAGTAAATGGGCCGTCATGGTAGAGGTTGTGGTCTTGCCATGAGTGCCGGCTGCACAAAGTCCTTTGCTGGAACGGGTAAGCATACCCAATACTTGAGCGCGTTTGTAAATGGTGAATCCGTGAGTGCGGAAGTATTGAAGCAGTACATGGTCTTCAGGCATGGCAGCGGTATAGACTACTAGAGTAGATGTCGCGTCCAAAAAGTCTGAAGGGATGTTCTCTACAGCTTCTTCGTAATGAATTTGGGCACCTTCTTCCATCAGTGTTGCCGTTAAGTTGCTTGGAGTACGGTCATAACCACCCACTTTCTTGCCTTTGGACAAGAAGTAGCGTACCAATGCACTCATACCGATGCCTCCTGCACCGATAAAATAAACGGATTTCAGTGTATTAACATCCATGTTCTTCCTTGTATTTTTCTGCTAATTTGATAACTTCCTTAGCAATGACATTGGCTGAGTCGGTAAAGGCCAATTCGGCTATGCTCTTGCTCAAATTCTTCAATAATTCCGGTTGTCCGACTGCTTCAATGGCCTTGTCAAGCAACAAGTCATTGGCTTCTGAATCTTTTACGTATAATGCTGCATTCTTGTTAACCAAAGCTAAAGCATTTTTGGTCTGATGGTCTTCGGCTACATTAGGTGATGGAACCAAAATGACCGGTTTTTGGAGCAGGCAGAATTCAGAGATGGAACCGGCGCCAGCACGGCTGATAATTAAATCGGCTGCACTATACGCAGTAGCCATGTCGCTGATAAAGTCTGTGACATGTAACATGGGGAGTTCCCCTGCTTGTGCCACGGCAGTCCGTGCTTCATCAATATAAATTTTACCAGTTTGCCAAATGAATTGTACACCCGATTCTTTCACCTTATCCAAATGGTTTATTAGGCATTGGTTGATGGTGCGTGCACCTAAACTGCCCCCTAAAATAAGGATAGTACGTTTGTTGGGGTCCAATCCGAATGAGGCAATAGCCTCTTCACGGGTAGTCTGGTGGTTGCGTAACCCCTGACGAACGGGATTACCGGTTAGGATAATTTTGTCTTTGTCAAAAAAACGTTCCATGCCCTCGTAAGCTACGCATATTTTTTTAGCATCTTTGGCCAATAATTTATTGGTGACACCGGCATACGAGTTCTGCTCTTGAAGCAAAGTTGGAATGCCTAAGCTTCCGGCTACTTTTAGCGTAGGACCACTGGCATAGCCACCTACGCCTACGGCTGCATAAGGCTTGAATTCCTTGACAATCTTTCGTGCCAAGCGTTGGCTCTTGAACAGTTTGATGAGTACCGGTATGTTCTTTAATAAGTTCTTGCGGTCGAATCCTGCTACGGGAAGACCTTTTATGGGGTATCCGGCGGCAGGCACTCGATGCATTTCCATACGTCCTTCAGCACCCACGAACAGAATTTCTGTGTCCGGGCGCAATTCCTTGATGGCGTTGGCTATGGATACGGCTGGAAAGATATGTCCACCCGTGCCACCTCCGCTGATGATGATTCTTAATTTCTCTTTCATAAAGCTCCTCTCTTTCTTCTGTTTGCAAAGTTAGGAATATATGTTTTAAAATCCTCAGAATGAAGTTAATTATTATTGTTAAACTCCATTTTCTTGTATAATTTGTTTTTCGGTAGCTTCATACGCTTGTACAGCTTGTAAGGTTTCTGCTGCTATCTTCTCTTCGTCATGTTCAGCATTGACCATTTCTTTAGCTTGAAGAACAAGCGCTTGTGCGGCAGCTTGTAGCTTCTCGTTATTGGCTTCCTGTTGTTCTTGGAGGCGTTGTGCTTCCTTTTCGGCCACGTATCGGCTTACACTTAGTATCATGCCGATGTAAGCACAGTTAATTAGTGTTGAAGTTCCCCCTTTACTGATAAGTGGCAAAGGTTGACCAGTGACAGGGAACAGCCCTACTGCCACCATCATATTCAGCATTGCTTGTGAAACCAATAGCAAAGCGATGCCCATAACCAGAAAGGCAGGGAATGTTTTTTCACACCGTTTGGCTATTCTTCCGGCTCGAATGAGTAGCCATAAATAAAGCATGACGATGAAAGCTCCTCCCAATAAACCTAATTCTTCGATGACAATGGCAAAGATGAAGTCGGAAAATGCTTGCGAAAGGAAGTCGCGTTGTACGCTGTTTCCCGGCATTTTGCCAATGATGTTACTGGTGGCGATGGCAATGTTGGCATGGGCTACCTGTGCGTCCTTGTCAATGTCAAACTTGGCTGCAGGTACGGCACCTTTGTCTTCGGCAAATCCCTTGATGCGACTTTGCCAAGTTGCAAATCGGTGAGTACCTGGTACATTTTCATATACTTTAGGAGGTATGACAACGATGACCGTAATCAATAGACCTAAGGATACGCCGACAATACCAATCAGTTTTCCTATCTGTTTCCAAGGGACACGTCCGATAAGCATCATGAGGAAAACGACCCCGGCCAACAATACTGCGGTGGAACCGTTTTCTGGAGCAATCAATATAAATACGATGCCGGTAATCCACATGATGTATTTGAAGGCTTTCGGGTGTGCTCCGTCTTCTTCTTGGAATTTGGACAGAATGTAGGCCGTGACAATAATCACAGCCATTTTGGCCAATTCAGAAGGTTGGAACTGGATGCCGGCGAAACTCATCCATCGGGCAGCTCCATTCACACGGTCTCCCGTGATAATCCCCATCCCCATCACGAACATCAAGAGAATGCAAGAGACGGGTAGAAGGAAAAAGGGGAGCACGCTGAACCATTTGCATGGAATGTTGTGTACCAATACGACAATGAAAGCTCCCACCATCAGAATGACACTATGTTGTGTAATAGGTCCCCAATGGTCTCCGCTTTTATAGGTCAATGTACTGGCGGCACTGAACACTTCCACTACAGAAATCAAACAAAGAAATAGGAAGATAATCCAGATGACTTTGTCGCCTTTGAATAAATCCTTGATTAAATCCATCTTTCTCCCTTATAGATTTCTGACACACTTCTTGAATTGCTCGCCTCGGTCTTCGTAGCTTTTGAAAAGGTCGAAGCTGGCACAACATGGGCTTAATAGGACGGTTTCTCCCTTTTTAGCCATTTGGTAAGCAGCATTAACAGCATCTTCCATGCTCTGTACATCGGCTACAGGAATTCCAAATCCATCGAAGAAATCGTGTAATTTTTCGTTGTGAAGTCCCATATAAATCAAACCGGTACATTTTTCTTTCACTAAATCGGCTATTTCTGAATAGTCATTGCCCTTATCTTTTCCGCCAAGAATCAGAATGGTCTTGGTTTTCATGCTTTGCAAAGCGTACCAGCAGGAATTTACGTTGGTTGCCTTGGAATCGTTAATGTAGTCTACTCCTCTTACACGACAAACTTTTTCCAGACGATGTTCCACGCCTTCGAAATCACTCAAGGCTTCACGGATACATTCTTTACGGATGCCTGCCAAGTTGGCTGATAGACCGGCTGCCATAGAGTTGAACAAGTTGTGGGTACCAGTCAGCGCCAGTTCTTCTTGCTCCATATTGAAAGCTATGGGTTGGGTGAAGTGTACCTGCTTATTTTCTATGTAGGCTGCAGATTCCTCATTCTTATTTTCGGCAAAAGGATAGTATTGTCCATGGATTCCATATTTGTGCAGTTCCTTTTGGATGATAGGGTCATCATTCCAGAAAATGAAAGCATCTTCCTGTGTTTGATTCTGGAGAATACGGAACTTGGCATCCACATAATTCTGCATGTCATGGTCGTATCTGTCCAGGTGGTCAGGAGTGATATTCATCAATACGGCAATGTTGGCACGGAATTTGTACATGTTATCCAACTGGAAACTACTCAATTCGATGACATAATAGTCGTAGCTACATTCTGCAACTTGATAGGCCAAGCTTTGACCGATATTTCCGGCCAAACCTACATTCAATCCTGCTTTCTTGAAAATATGATAAATCAAGGACGTAGTAGTGGTCTTGCCATTACTACCTGTGATGCAAATCATTTTGGCATTGGTATATCGACCGGCAAATTCAATTTCGGAAATAATGGGTGTACCTTGAGCTATCAGCTTCTGAATCATAGGTGCTTCATTAGGAATGCCTGGGCTTTTGATGACTTCGTCCGCATTCAAAATCAGCTCTTCCGTATGTTTCCCTTCTTCCCATAAGATGCCATATTCATCCAACATCTTCTTATACTTATCCTTAATGGCAGACATATCCGAAACAAAGGTGTCAAATCCTTGCTTCTTGGCTAAAACCGCAGCACCAGCTCCGCTTTCTCCTGCTCCTAATATGACAATTCTCTTGGCCATAGTCTTATCTGATTTTAAGTGTAATAATGGTTATTGCAGCCAATATGATGGTGATAATCCAGAAACGGACGGTAATCTTCGATTCGTGGAATACATTAGTTGGCTTGGTGAACAAATAGCTACATTCCGGATCCAATTGAGCCGCTGTTATGCGGAAATGGTCGTGGATAGGTGTACGCTTGAATATGCGTTGCTTCTTGCCTTTCTTCTTTCCGGCTTGGAAATATTTCACTTGTAGGATAACCGACAGGTTTTCCACCAAGAAGATACCACAAAGAATAGGAATGAGCAATTCCTTGTGGATAATAATGGCAAATACGGCAATGATACCACCGATGGTCAAACTTCCGGTATCTCCCATAAATACTTGTGCAGGGAAAGCATTGTACCATAAGAAACCAATCAATGCACCGATGAAAGCGCAGATAAAGATAACCAGTTCTTCGCTTCCTGGAATAAACATGATATTCAAGTAGCTTGCGTATTCGATGTGACTCGAAACGTATGCCAATATTCCTAAAGTCAGACCTATGATAGCCGAGTTCCCGGCTGCCATGCCGTCCATCCCATCGTTCAGATTAGCACCATTGGATACGGCTGTTACCACAAAGATAGTCACCAATACAAAAAGAATCCAACCGGCAGTTTGGGCATGTTCACCCATAAGACCCACGATGTCAGCATAGTCCAAGTTGTTGTTCTTGAAGAAAGGAATTGTGGTTTTTGTAGATTTCTCGTCTTGTGCTTTGTGGATTACTTCCACAATTTCACCGCCTTTCTGTACTTCCACGTTCTCGCGGATAACCACATTCGGGCTAAGATAAAGTGTTAATCCGACAATCAAGCCTAAGCCTACTTGGCCGATAATCTTGAATTTACCATGCAAGCCTTCCTTGTCTTTCTTGAAAGTTTTGATGTAGTCGTCCAAGAAACCCAAGGTACCCAACCAAATGGTGGTAATGAGCATCAATATCATGTATACATTGTGTAGCTTGCCTAAGAGAAGACAAGGTACTAATGTAGCAAAAATGATAATGATACCTCCCATGGTCGGTACTCCTTTCTTGTTGACATTGAAAGGATCGATGGAAGCATCGCGTTGCACTTCTGTGATTTGTTTTTTCTTCAACAAGTTTATGAAGTATTCACCGAAGATGGTTGATATAAGCAATGCCAATAGGATAGCCATTAATGAACGGAAAGATACGTATCCGAACATTCTGGCTCCGGGAAAATCACACTTTTCTAAGTATTCAAATAAATAGTATAACATGTTGGTAGATTATTCGTTTGCAAATATTTCTCTAATTACCTCTTTATCATCAAAATGATATTTAGTGCCTTTAATATCCTGATAGTTCTCATGCCCTTTCCCGGCTACGAGAATGGCATCACCCGCTTGTGCCAGCATGCAGGCGGTCTTGATAGCCTCTTTTCGGTCGACAATGCTGATGACTTTTCGCATATCTTCCTTGCTAAGACCGGCCAACATGTCGTTGATGATGTCTTGCGGTTCTTCAAAGCGTGGGTTATCGGATGTGATGATAACCTTATCACTCTGTTTCACTGCTTCTTGAGCCATAATTGGGCGTTTACCTTTATCTCGGTTTCCACCGGCACCTACTACAGTAATGACATTACCCTTTCCGTTCAATACTTCCTGAATGGTATTAAGTACATTCACTAAAGCATCCGGAGTATGGGCATAATCTACAATAGCACTGTATTCTCGTGGGGAACGGAGAGCGTCGAAACGACCGGAAACAGGTTGGAGAATACTTAATGCCAACAATACGTCCTCCGGTTTCTTGCCCAAAAGACAGGCGGTTCCGTATACAGCCAACAAGTTGGATGCATTGAAGCGTCCGATGAATTGAACATTTACTTCCACATTATTGATGTCCAATAGCATACCTTCGAAACCGTCTTCCAAAACCTTACCCTTGAAATCGCAAATGTTTCGGAGGGAATACGTGCAAACTTTGGCCTTAGTGTTTTGAGTCATGACCATGCCATTCTTGTCGTCCAAATTGGTCAAGGCAAAAGCAGACTTCGGCAAATTGTCGAAGAAGGCTTTTTTGGCTTTCAAGTAATTGTCTACGGTTTGGTGATAATCCAAATGATCACGAGTCAGGTTTGTGAAGATACCGCCTGCAAACTTCAAGCCGCCGATGCGCTTCTGTGCTACAGAATGAGAACTTACTTCCATGAATGCATATTTGCAACCTTCATCGGCCATACGTCCCAATAGCTGGTTCAGCGTAATAGGGTCGGGTGTTGTATGTTCTGTAGGGATGGCTTCATCATCGATGTAATTGCATACAGTTGATATCAAACCGACCTTATAACCGAATTTTCGGAACATATTATATAATAAGGTGGCAATGGTGGTTTTTCCATTGGTTCCAGTAACACCGATTAACTCTAATTTGGATGTGGGGTCGCTATAAAATGTGGTGGCCAATTTGCCCACGCAATCTTCGGTGTCATTAACTTTGACATATGTGACATTTGGTAGGATGCTTGCCGGAAGGGTTTCGCATACAATCGCCGAGGCTCCTTTCTCTATAGCTTTTTCGATGTAGGCATGCCCATCGGTTTGTGTTCCTCTTACGGCTACAAACAAGTGCCCATGTTCTACCTTGCGTGAGTCGATATGGATATTCGAAATCTCCAGATTCTTGTCTCCTAAGATTTCTACTACATTGATTCCTTTTATGATGTTTTCCAGTTTCATGCTTCTCTATTTTATTGTAATCTCAACTGTATTGTTTTCCCTTTCTGTAAAGTGTTTCCTGCAGGAATACTTTGACTCTTTACTTTACCCATGCCGGTAAGATGTACCCTCAAACCTAAACTCTCCAGCAAATAAACCGCATCTTTCGCACCCATGCCGATGACTTTGGGAACTTTTTTATCGCTAATCTCATTGGAGGCGAGCGTTATGTTATGGTTGGGGTTGTGTGTGACATTACCCCATGAAGGTTTGTTCTTGTCGTAACTATTGGTACTTACCGTTTCTATATCTATTTCGTTCAAGATATATTGGGCATTGGCTATATTTCCATGCTTGACGTCAGGAGTTAATACGGCTGTGGAGTCCTTTGCTTCTTTCAGGTCCTGTGCCAAGTGCTTGGCATAGACGCGCTCGGCTATTTCGCTGAATACACTACCAGCCATCAAGCCGCCCGAAGCCGGAAGTCCTGATTTCTGAATTGCCACGATGCAACTGTATTTGGGCGCCTCCGACGGGAAGTATCCACAAAAGCTCACCAAGTATTGCATGGTACCGTTCTTGTAACCACCAGAACCTTTGGAAACTTGAGCCGTTCCGGTCTTTCCGGATACATGGAACTGCTTGGATCCTGCCGGCTTTCCTAAACCTTGGCTCACCACTTTCTCCAAGATTGTCTGTATCTGTTCGATGGTCTTCGGCGAAGCGATAGCCGGATTCAGCACTTCTGTCGGTATTTCTTCGATGACTTGTCCGTCTTTCATGATTGACTTCACGAACTTTGGCTTTACCATGACCCCATTATTGGCAATGGCATTGTAGAAAGCTAAAGTGTTCATTGGAGGAACCTGCGTTTCGTAGCCAATGGACATCCATGGTAAGGCTGTCTTGTACCAATTCTCCTTGGTCGGCTTGCGGATGTATGGTTTCTTGGCTGCACCCGGAATATCCAAGTTCAAAGGGGTTGCTATACCTAATTTATATAGACCTTCTACGAATTTTTCAGGCTGGTGTTGATAATTTTCGTCAATTACCCTTGAAACACCAATGTTGGATGACACCATCAATACGTTGGTGATGTCAATTACTCCATAGCCACCACGATGCCAGTTGTGGTCCTTCATCGGTCGGCCATGCATCATGTAAACCCCGTTCTTGGTATCTACCAATTGGTCTGGAGTGATATAACCATCTTCGAGGGCTACCATGATAGAAGCAGTCTTGAAAGTAGAACCTGGTTCCATCATGTCGGATACGGCATTGTTCTTGACTTCCCGATAGATGCCGTCGTTTCCTTTAGTCATGTTGACAATGGCTTTTACCTCGCCGGTCTTTACCTCCATGATAATGGCAACACCTACATTACCATTGATTTCCTTTAGTTGGTCTACCAGTGCTTTTTCGGCAATATCCTGCATGCCCACATCGATAGTGGTGATGATGTCACATCCGTCCACCGGTGGAATGTCAGTTATGTTCAAGTATTTGTTCATCACCTTTTGGCGGTGGCTTACGCCTTCCTTTCCTTTCAGGATGGAGTCGTATTGCAATTCCAATCCGTTCTTGGCACCCAAAGTAACATCCGAATACATGTCTCCCAAAGTACGCATAGCCAATGAACCGAAAGGTTTCTTGCGTCGGTTGAAAGATTGCTCGTGGAAGCCTCCGCGATATTTACTCAAGTTGAATACAGGCAAGCGTTTCGCTTCTTTGTATTGGATGTAAGAAATACGCTTGGGATAGAGCAGATAGTTTCGGCTACCTTTCTTTCTTCCTTTCAAAATGTGCGCCTTGAATTCTGCTTTACTCTTGTCTGGAAATATCTGGTGAAGTCCATCGCAGATAGAGTCCATGTAGAGCATCAGCAAGGAGTCCTTCACTTCGCCACCGGCCTTAAAGTCCATGTAGATCTTATATTCAGGCAAACTGCTGGCCATGAGTTGTCCATCGGATGAGATGATATTGCCTCGATTGGGGATGAGGGGAACTTCTTCTTTTACGAAACGGTCGGCCACATCTTGCCAATATTGTCTTTCGGCAAACATGATGACACCGGCTTTGACGACAATAGCCATGCCTACCAACACCATAACCAGTATGATGAAGGAGTAGCGGGTCATTATTTTCTTTGTTATAGGTGTCATTTGCTTTTAGTCTTTTTTAATAAGGTACGGTCGGTTGGTTGATGTCTCCAGCGGACTTTCTTCGGTTGATATATATTCTTCGATGCGGGACTGACGACTTTTTTCCATTAGTTCCGAGGAACGTGTGAGTGCATCGTATTTGATGTCCGTCAGCTCTTTCTTCAACCGGTCGATTTCAATCAGTTCCTGTTGGCTCGTGTATCGGTTGTCGATGTACAGGATGGTCAGAACCATAATCAGAATCAAGAGGCTGGTTTGTCTCTTGAAAAAATCATTGGCCAAGATGTCACCACCG
>JAEIGA010013509.1_pt1 | contig 12428 bp, 13 predicted proteins | sample 9270691 | NCBI WGS metagenome assembly JAEIGA01 (sample SAMN17057246, study PRJNA624740) | gut metagenome | biome: biome; isolation source: fecal sample | host: Bos grunniens | place: China: Xizang | collected 2019
ATTATAAGAATCTCCTCAAAAGAGTTATCTCAGAGAATGGGTCTTACAGCATCTCAGATTCGTCAGGATTTAAACTGCTTTGGTGGTTTCGGTCAGCAAGGCTATGGCTATAACATTGAACAGTTGTATACTGAAATCGGTGCAATTTTAGGTATAGATAAGCGCTCAAAGGCGATTATGATTGGCGCGGGTAACTTAGGTCATGCAATTGCTACACATCTTCATTTTGAAAACCGTGGTTTTGACCTTGTTGGCATTTTTGATAACAATCCAAATATCGTTGGTACGAATATTGGTGGTAGGATTGTAAAAAACTCCTCTGAGCTTGATGAATTCTGTAAAAAAGAAAAACCAGTTGTTGCAATTCTTTGTATTCCAAGCGAATATGCCGAAGAAAATGCAGACAAACTTATATCATTAGGTATAAAAGGTTTCTGGAATTTCACTCAATATGATTTAAACCGAAAGTATAAGGATATTGCCGTTGAAAATGTTCATTTAGGTGACTCTCTTATGACTCTTTGTTATCAAATCAATAAACTTACAGACGGTTGTGAGGAAGAATAATGAAAAAATTGATGGATATTGATATTGTTGACATTGTGCCTTTCAATAAAGGTATAATTGTTGCAAGAAAAGATACCCTTCCAAGCGGAACAACAAAAATATCCTTTTTCACATACGACGTTAAACTTGAACGGCCGACAGCAAGTACAAGAAGCGCTTATTTATTAAATAAATTCGGCGAAAATTTTGAGAAAATTGCAGAACAGCTCAGCGATTTTATTTACTGCGATGTTGCATTTTTACCAAACAAGCATGTTGCTGTTGTTTATTCAAGCGGTGAAATAGGTTTATTTAACGACAAAGGTTTTTTATATTGGACAGGCGACCTTCAATACAAAGATTGCGCTGTCAGCGGTGCAGCTGCAGAAGGCAAATATATATGGTGTGTTGTGCCGGAAAACAATTGCGTTGTAAGATATTCCCCTTCAACAGAAAAAATTGTGTTAAGAATTGGTGGAGATTCCTCAACAGCATTTTTGAATCCTGTATCTATCTCTGTTTATGAAAATGTTTTATATGTATGTAACTACCAATCATGTAAAATCAGAACAGTAAATCTAAAGGATTACACTGTTTCAGATTACAAGACATTTGATGAACCTGTATACAGATATATAAAAACAAATGATAGAGAACTTGTTGAACTCGAATCAGGAGTTTACATGCTTTGATTTTCGTCAAAAAACACAAATTATATTTCGACAATTTTCGCAAAACTACCATTTACAAATTCATAGAAAAAGTTTAATATAACTTTAGATACTTTTAAATCAATCTGTGAGTTGATAAGGTTATAATATTCTTTGTGTACTGTAGCCTTGTCTTTTTCTGACAAGGCTATTTTTTTGAGGTTTTTATGGAATTAAAATCAGAAATAATGGACGAATCTTCGGTTCAACGTTCACTTGTCAGAATTGCTCATGAAATTGTTGAAAAAAACAAAGGTACAAAAGATATTGTGCTTCTTGGTATAAAAACAAGAGGTGTTCCTCTTGCTAAGATAATTGCAGAAAATATTAACAAAATAGAAGGCGTCTCTCTCCCTGTTGGCGAACTTGATATTAACCACTATAGAGATGACTTGTCAGAAATCAGCGAATTACCTCATGTGCATCAAACTAATTTTCCTTTTGATATAAATAGAAAACATGTAATTCTTGTTGACGATGTTCTTTTTACAGGAAGAACTGTAAGAGCTGCTATAGAAGCCATTTTTAATTCAGGCAGACCAGCAAGTATTCAGTTAGCTATATTAGTTGACAGAGGACATCGGGAACTTCCCTTCCGTGCTGATTATGTCGGTAAAAATGTACCAACATCAACGTCAGAACTTGTTTCTGTCATGCTTCCCGCAACTGATGGATGTACAAGCGTTAAATTATTTAAACTCTGATTATTAGCCTTTAGAGGCTGTAATAAAAAAATTTTTGGGGGTAAGTTTATGAAACTTATTTACAATGTTAAGGACAAACCTAAGTTCGGTCAACTTCTCGTATTTGCTTTCCAGCAATTGCTTGCAATTATGGCTGCAACAATCGCTGTTCCTGCAATTGTTGGTAATGGTATGACCGCTTCTGCTGCATTATTTGGTGCAGGTGCCGGTACAATTATTTATCAACTTTTTACCAAATTCAGAAGTCCTGTATTCTTAGGTTCATCTTTCGCATTTATCGGTTCAATGATTGCTGCATTTGCAGGCGCAGTAAGCGCATCTGCAGGCTTCCTCGGTATAATCCTTGGTGCAATCTTTGCTGGTCTTGTTTATGTTGTTATAGCTATAATCATTAAGATTGCAGGTGTTAACTGGATCAACAAATTAATGCCACCTGTTGTTATCGGACCTACAGTTGCTATTATTGGTCTTTCTCTTGCAGGAGCAGCAATCAAAGATGTTTTCAGCTATGGTCCTCAGGATGGTAATGGTGCCTTCATAATGTCTACAAATTCCTGGGCATCTCTCATATGTGCTCTTGTAACATTGTTTGTTGTTGTTCTTTGCTCAACATACGGCAAAAAGATGGCAAAGCTTATCCCATTTATTATTGGTATTTTAGCAGGCTATATTGTAGCGGGTATTTTTACATTTATTGGCTTTAAAACAGGTAATGATGCTCTTATCGTTCTTGATATCGCTCCTTTCCAGGCACTCGTTGCAAATGGTGTTTCGCTTAACACCTTCTTGCAGGTTCCTCAGTTTACTTTCCTTACAGGTATTAAGGCAGTAAAGGAAATTGATGCTTCATATATTGCTACTGTTGCTGTCGCATATGTTCCTGTTGCGTTTGTTGTTTTTGCAGAGCATATTGCAGACCACAAAAACCTTTCATCAATAATTGAAAAAGATCTTCTTGAAGACCCGGGTCTTTCAAATACACTTCTTGGTGATGGTGTTGGCTCAATGTTTGGTGCAATCTTTGGTGGATGTCCTAACACAACATATGGTGAATCCGTTGGTTGCGTTGCTATTACTAAAAACGCTTCTGTTACAACAATCACATGCACTGCTATTCTTGCAATGCTTATTTCATTTGTATCACCTTTCGTTGCATTCCTCGATTCAATCCCTGGTTGCGTAATGGGTGGTGTTTGTATCACTCTCTACGGCTTTATTGCTGTTAGCGGTCTTAAGATGCTTCAGAAGGTTAACCTTGAAGAAAACGCAAACCTCTTTACTGCATCTGTGATTCTTATTGCCGGTATCGGCGGTATGGCTCTCGCTATAGGTAAAGTTACGCTTACCTCAATAGCTTGTGCTCTTATTCTCGGTATTATTGTTAATATTGTTCTTAACAGAAAAAAAGCTTAAGAAACTCTCTATTCAATTGACATAAATTGCATTATCTTATATAATTGAATTAAATTTAAAAGGCATTACGCAAAAGCGTGATGCCTTTCTTGTAAAAGGGTGATTTTATGATTTATTATGCAGAAAATGAAAACTATATTCTAGGTGTGAAAGAGATGGGGGCAGAGCTTACTTCTTTAAAATCCAAGAAGACTGGTTTTGAGTTTATCTGGACAGGGAACGAAGAAATATGGTACGGTCAATCCCCTATTCTTTTTCCTATAATCGGAAGATTACTTGATGATAAATATCATATAAACGGAAAAGAATATACAATGCCTAAACACGGTATAGTAAGAAAGAAACCATTTACACTTATTGAAAAAACAGCTGATTCCCTCACCTTTTCACAAAAAGATGACGAGGAATCAAGGGAAGCATACCCTTATGCGTTTGAATTAAAAGTAAAATTCCAATTAACCGAAACAGGTCTTAGTGTTACTCATACAGTAATTAATAACGATTCTGAAACTATGTATTATTCTTTTGGCGCGCATCCTGGATTTAATTGTAAAATCGGTGATTATCTTGAATTTGAAAATAAAGAAAATCTTCTTACAGAGAGAATAGATCATGAATCCATTCTTATTGAAGAAAAATTCCCGGTAGACATACAAGAAAATAAAATTTATTTAACAAAAGACCTTTTTTGCGACGATGCGTTAATACTTAGCGGATATACGTCAAAACATCTTTCACTTAAAAGTGATGATCATAACAGAGTAGTCAAATTCAATTTCGATTCCCCTATTCTTGGTATATGGGCAAAACCAAACGCACCTTACGTTTGCATTGAGCCATGGTGGGGCATAAACGACAATTACGATAAGAAAGCTGATATATCCCAAAAACGCGCTATAATGACTTTAAACAGTAAAGATAGTGCTTCATATAATTGGAATATTGAAATTACTGAATAACAGTTGACTTAAGCGCAACTTATAGGTAAAATATAATTACACTTAGAAAGGCAATGGTAAAAATCTATGGATGATATTTTTGAAAAAGTAGTTGCAGGAGAAGATTTCAATCCCGACCTTGTATCAGTCATTGATGAAGATGGAGTTGAACACGTTTTTGAAGAACTCGACAGAATCGAAACGGATGATGGGCGCTTCATCGCTCTCCTTCCTGTATACGATGATTCAACTGAAATTTTAGATGACGACGGCGAACTAATTATTCTTTCAGTTAATGAAGATGAGAGTGGCGAAATTTATCTTGAACCAATTGAAGACGAAAAAAAATTCTATGAAATAGGTAAAATTTTTGAAGAGCGACTTCAGGATTTATTCGAGTTTAATGAAGAATAAATTTTTTTAGATTTCATATAATATAATTCCTGCGGTGTTCGACAAATGTGAATAATACTAACCCTATGTCAATTTAAAGGGAGTTCGGACTTCTGTAGCCTATTGCAGACCTCCTGCTTATGCAGACGAAGGGAGCGTGAATCTACAGAGAGAACACCCACCTGCTGAAAGCAGGTTACTATTATCACATCCGGCACGCGCGGGGCATAAAAAATAACAGCTCAGTTACCAAAAAGTAACTGAGCTGATTTTTATATATTGTTTTATTATTTAGAAGTAGCTTTTTCAGCAGCATAAGCCTTTCTTAATGCCTCTGCTTCAGCTTCCATTTCAGCAATCTCTGCTTTACGTCTTTCGATGCGTTCAACGTATTCCGAAACATCTTTATATTTAACAGGAACATTTTTCTTTTTGATAACAACGTTTATTGCAATAATTGCAAGATATGCAACAATAACTAAAAATGCACCAATTCCGATATTACCTGAATACATAGCACCAAAAGAATTCTGAAGCTGTGAATTGAAAACAAGGAAAGAGATTATTGCAACAACTATCGCAACTATTCCACAAACAGAAAGCGTAACATTTCGTTTAAAGCCCTTTGGAGAACAAGAAACAGAAACAAACGGAATATTAAGAATCGCAAATACAGCTGATACAAGAACACCTAAAATTGAAATAAAATAGCAAACAACTGCTGCGAGTGGTGCTATACTCAAAATTGAAAATTCAAATTTAGCAATGACATCCATTGCAAGATTAAGAACAGAAACACTTGTATCGATATCGTTATAAGGCATCTGAACTTTAATCTGAGCTAAAGGAAGGAAAAGCATGCCGATTGGTACGAACAAAAGAATAAGACGAAGGATAGAGAGCTTTGTACCCGCAAAAGCAAACTTAACTCTATCTATCTTGGGCTGCATTTTTATGTACTCTTCTTCAGCCTTATCAGCATCTTCTGCCAATCTTTCCTGATGATTAAAGTAAATAAGGTTAACACCGCACTTGGGGCATTCAGCCTTAATATCAATCATTCTTAATTTGTATCCGCATTTTGGACAGTTAGCCATAAAATCTCCTACCTATCTTGGATAATTCTATATATTATTTAAGAATTATACCATAGATTTTTAGTATTTTCAATAAAAAACAACAATTAAAATTAAATAATTAGTTAAAAACAATTATTTCTTCTTAGAAATAGCAGTTTTGGCCTTTTCAACAATATTTTTTGCATCTAAACCAAAAATATGAAGAAGATCAACAGCAGGACCAGATTTACCAAAAGTATCTTCAACACCAACCTTAACAACTGGTACGGGATACACATCACACACAGCATCACATACAGCGTCACCTAAACCACCGATAATATTGTGCTCTTCCGCTGTAACAATGCAACCTGTCTTTTTTGCAGCAGCAACAACCGCAGCTTTATCAAGAGGCTTAATAGTGTGCATATTGATTAATTCAACAGAAATTCCTTCTTCTTCAAGTACCTTTGCAGCCTCAATTGCTTCATTAACCATTAAACCGGTTGCAATGATAGTAACATCTGTACCCTCTTTAAGAGTAACAGCCTTACCAATTTCAAATTTATAGTTTTCATCAAAAATTCTTGGAACTGCAAGTCTGCCAAATCTCATATAAACAGGTCCCTCGTGTTCTGCAGCAGCGAAAACAGCTTCTCTTGCTTCAATATCATCTGCAGGGTTAATAATAACCATACCTGGGATAGAGCGCATAAGAGCTATGTCTTCGCAGCACTGATGGCTTGCACCATCTTCACCAACAGAAATACCCGCGTGAGTAGCACCAATTTTAACATTAAGATGGGGGTATGCAATTGTATTTCTTACCTGTTCAAATGCTCTTCCGGCAGAAAACATTGCGAAGCTTGAAGCAAAAACAGTGTAGCCTGTTGTAGCAAGACCTGCTGCAACGCCCATCATATTGCTTTCCGCGATACCTGTATCAAAAAATCTATCAGGATAAGCCTTTTTAAATCCACCTGTTTTAGTAGCAGCTGCAAGGTCTGCATCAAGAACAAGAATATCAGGATTTTTTTCACCAAGCTCAACAAGAGCTTTACCATAAGCATCTCTGGTTGCAATTTTAATTACATCTGCCATTTTTTAACCCTCCATGCCTGCAAGAACTGCATTAAGCTCGTTCATTGCGATTTCATATTGCTCTGCATTTGGTGCAGCGCCATGCCAGTTAACCTGATTTTCCATGAAAGAAATGCCCTTACCTTTAATTGTAGTAGCGATAATTGCTGTTGGCTTTCCTTTACATTCGCGTGCATTATTAAGCGCGCTCTCTATCTCATCAAAACTATGTCCATCAATTTCAATAACATTCCAACCGAAAGCAGCAAACTTTTCCGGAATTGGATATGGTGAGTTAACCTCATCAACCGTACCATCGATCTGAAGATTGTTATTATCAACGAAAGCTACAAGGTTATCGAGTTTCTTTGCAGCTGCATACATAGCAGCTTCCCAAACCTGACCTTCCTCAATTTCGCCATCACCAAGAACAGTGTACACTCTGAAATCTGCACCTTTAAGTTTACCGCCGAGAGCCATACCACAAGCAGCAGATATACCCTGACCGAGAGAACCTGAGCTAATATCAATGCCAGGGAGATAGTGCATACTTGGATGACCCTGAAGTCTTGAATCAACCTTTCTGAGAGTTTTTAACTCTTCAATAGGAAAATATCCACGCTGAGCCATTACAGAATATAATGCAGGCGCTGCATGACCTTTTGAAAGAACGAACCTGTCTCTATCAGCTTTAACAGGCTGAGTTGGATCAATATTCATTTCATTGAAATAAAGATAAGTAACAATCTCAGTCATTGATAAAGATCCACCTGGATGACCTGACTTAGCATTAAATGTTCCTTCAATAATGCCCTTACGAACATTACAAGCAACTTTTGCTAACTCAATTTTGGAAAGCTTTTCCATAGTATTACCTCCGTTTTATATATAGTTTTTTTCTATATAATTTATAAATTCATTTACCGCACCATCGTCACAATGGCAAGTAACATATTCACAAAGTTTTTTTATATCATCAGGCGCCTGTCCGCAACAAACCGGATGAGCCACACTTTCAAGCATAGCAACATCATTGTAATAATCCCCTATAGCAGCAACATTCTCAGGATTTACAGAAATAAATTCAGCAAGTTTGCTTACAGCAGAGCCTTTATTTACACCTTTACCTACAATCTCTAGAGAAACAGGAGATGTAAAAAAGCAATCAAGATGTTTAATATTCTCATCACTTTTTAAAACACTTTCAATTTTTTTACAAACAGATGGCAAACCAAATATGGTTGCCTTCCCCCACTGACCTTTTGGTAAATCAAACTCTTTAAGGCATAGCTTACGTTTTATACCATCAAGTAAAGAAACAACAAAACCATAAAAGCACGTTCTATTATAAAGATAAATCGTTTCCATATCAAAAACTGTAAGTTGAAGAGATTTATATTTATTTATTAAGTCTAAAATAACCTTTTCGCCCTCAACAGATATAGGTTTATAATATATTGTTTTATCATCAATAAAATCATATATTCCTGCACCATTAAGGCAAATAGCAGGTGTCGTTGTCTTCAGTTTTTTGTATTGCGGGCTTAATGAAGCTAAATTTCTACCTGAACACAAGGTGAAATTCCCACCATTTGAAGTAAAACGTTCAACAGCCGTAATATTACACTTGGGTGTTTGCCTTTGCTTGTTATTAAGTGTACCATCTATATCCGAAACAAGCAACCACTTAGAATAATTTTTACTCATTTAGAAATTCTCCTGAGAAAATCTTTAAAATATTCGGGTAATTCACTAGTGAATTCAAGATACTCTTTGGTAATCGGATGAATAAAGCCGATTGTCGAAGCGTTAAGGCACTGACCTTCTAAACCATATGTATTTTTAGAGTTACCGTATACTACATCACCCGCAACAGGGTTCCCTCTATATGCCATATGAACTCTTATCTGATGGGTGCGTCCTGTTTCAAGTTTTACTTTAAGAAAAGTAAAACCATTGTAGCGCTCAATCACCTCGAAATGAGTAACAGCATTTCTTGAATTTTTATCAGTTACAGCCTGCTTTTTTCTGTCTTTAGGATGTCTGCCGATAGGCGCATTTATTGTACCGTTATCATCCTTGATATTACCAATAACAACAGTGTTATATATTCTGGTAAATGAATGTTCCTTGATTTGTTCAGCAAGTCCTTTATGAGTTGCATCAGTCTTAGCGCAGACAAGTAAACCGCTTGTGTCTTTATCAATTCTATGCACAATACCAGGTCGGATAACACCATTTATTCCGGATAAGGAATCACCACAATGATACAATAATGCATTAACGAGTGTTCCGTTATAGTTGCCTGCCGCAGGATGAACAACCATACCTTTAGGCTTGTTTACAACAAGAAGATAATCATCCTCATAAACAACATCAAGAGGAATATTTTCTGGTTCAACAGATAAATTAACAGGATCAGGAACGTTAATTTCAATTATATCCCCTGATTTAATCATTGTTTTCTTATTACACGCTTCACCATTAACCGTAACTGCATTTTCATTTATTAGTTGTTGAACGGTACTTCTTGAAAGTTCAGAATATAATTGTGGAACGGCTTTATCTAAACGTTCAGATGAAAATTCTTCCGGGACAACTAAATCAATTGTTTCCATTATTTTTCTCTCCGCTTAATTTAGAAGCTTTCTCTTTTTTTATATCCTTTATTAAATCAATGATAAGATAAATCATCAACGAAAAAGCACCAACTGTAATAAGGCAATCTGCAAAATTAAAAACTGCAAAATCAATAAAAAGAGGCTCAATGTAGTCAATAACATATTGTAACCTTATTCTATCAATCACATTTCCTATACCACCGGCAATCATAAGAAGTAACGTTAAATTAACAAACTTCGATTGATCGCGGTTTTTAATAAGATAAAATATAACAACACCTAATAAAACAACAGAAAAAACGGTTAAAAACAATGTGTGTGTTGCAAAAGAGCCAAAAACCGCACCTGTATTTTCAACGTACCTGAATCGTAATACATTTTCAATAACATCAATGTACTCTATAGGTTTAAGAAACGCAGTAACAAGAAACTTAAACAACTGGTCTAAGCATATAAGCACAATACAAAAGGCAAAACTTAAAAATACAGTCATTTTATACCTCTAAATTATTTTTTCTTACGGAAAAGCCCGCGTTTTTTTGATTTACCATCATCTCTTCCGTCAGAATCCATATCAATTCTTTCAATCATATCAAAGAAGGAAGCGGCTAAAGCAGCGTCATCCTCTTCTTCGTCATCATCACAACCAAATTCATCACTCTGCCTAGACTCTTCATTTGAGAATGGCTCATCAGATGGTGTATCTGTTATCTCCTCGTCAATTGAAGGTTCTTCAATTGAGTCATAATCAATCCTATTGATATCAACGGAGAATTTTTTTGAAATGGGAATATCTTCAGGAACAGATTCTTCCAGTTGTTCCTCAAACTCCTCTTCAAAATCTTCTAAAGAAGCTACAGGCTCTTCCTGAATATTATCTTCAATAAACTCAAGTTGTGTTTCTTCGTTAAAGAAATCATACGGAAGTTCAGTTTTAATAACAGTTTCACCGGATTCTTCAACAATCTGCTCATCAGATAGTTCTGCATCTGTTAAATTATCTTCACTTACAAATTGAAGAATATTCTCATCAACATTTTTCGTATATGAGAAACCGTTATCAACATATTCCTCAATTTCATCAACTGATTTTTCAGGAAGTTCCTCATTTTCCATTTTTGAAGCCTCCTCAATAGCGATTTCAGGTAATTTGGAAATCATTTCAATATGAGCCTTATACTGAGCTAAAATAGATGCTCTGAACTCAGAAACTTCCTTTTTAAGCATATCATAATGCAATGATTCGCTTGTTATTGTTCTGTTTGCGGCTCCCATTGTATCACTTGCAGAATCATTGGCTGCAATAAGAATACCATGAGCTTTTTCCTTGGCTTTAGCAATTATTTCTTCAGCCTTATCTCTAGTAACTGATAAAAGAAGCTCGGAATCGGCGATAGCTTGTTTTTCAGCATCAGATTTAATAACCTCTGCCTCACCTTTAGCTGCAGCAAGAATAGCCTCTGCTTCCTCTTTTGAATCAGCTACGCTTTCTTCTGCTTCTTTAATAATAAGGTTAGCGGCTCTTTGAGCACTAAGAACAGCTTCTTTAATATCAACCTCATCACTTTTATATTGTTCCAATTTGTCAGCAAGTAAACTTACTCTTTTAATAAGCTCACTGTTTTCACGGAACATTTTCTCATAATTAACTGCAACTTCACCGAAAAATGCATCTACATCTTCAGCCTTGTAAGCATTTCTGCCGGCACTTTTAAACTCATATGCCTTAAGCTGAGCAGGTGTCATCATATTAAATTCCCACTTTCCACAATTTTGTTATCAGAAGAATACACCTGTACTTTCAAGCTCATCAAGAAGATCGCCTGAAACATTAACGTTATATGGTGTGATAATATAAGTATTTGTTGAAACTTTTTTGAGCTGACCGCCGTTTGCATATGCAACACCATTAAGAAGGTCAATAAGGCGTCTTGCAACATCCTTGTTTGCAGCCTCAAGATTAAGAACAACAGTTCTCTTTTCATTAAGATGGTCAGCAATAGCACGAGCATCCTCAAATTTATCTGGCTTTACAAGAACAACCTGAAGCATCGCTGTAGTACGGATATCTACAACTCTATTTGAATCAGAACTCTGTCTTCTTACACGAGATGGTCTTGGAGTCTCATACTCACTTTCATAAGAAGCTGAAAAAGCAGGTGCTTCTGCAGTTTCCTGAGCGCCATCTTCAACATCTTCGTAATCGTCATCAGAAACATTTACTAACCTCTTAAAAATATCACCAATAGACATAATATAACCTCCAAAAATTATTTATATATACGAGCTCCAAAAATAGCGGAGCCAACTCTAACTAAATTAGAACCATGAATAATCGCTTCTTTGTAATCGCCTGACATTCCCATCGAAAGAATATTGAAATCAAAGTTTTCGTATTTTTTTGATTTGATTTCATTAAAATACTCATTCATTGAAGAAAAATATTTTTCTAATTTCAGTGAACTTTCACATATTGGCGGAATAGTCATTAAACCTTTAACAGAAATGTTTGGCAAAAGCGAAATTTGTTCAAGTGATTCTGTAAATGCAACTTTGTCAAAACCTGTTTTACTTTCTTCATCACCAATATTGATTTCAAGAAGAATATTGGATGTAATACCAATTTTTTCAGATTCCTTAGATATAACCTGAGCTAGATGAAGACTATCAACAGATTGAATCATATCAACTTCTTTAATGATTTTTTTCACCTTGTTGGTCTGCAAATGTCCAATCAGATGTTTTTCTACACCATCAAGAGAAAGAGTATCTTTTTTGGAAAGATATTCCTGAACTTTATTTTCACCGATAAGGTCAATTCCACAATGTTCAATAGCATAGTTAATATATTCTACCGAAACTGTTTTAGTAACCGCCATAAGACGAACATCATCAGCACTTCGGCCTGACTTAAATGCTGCATCCGCAATTTCACTTTTTATATATTTCAGGTTATCGCTTATAG
>JAEIGA010013510.1_pt1 | contig 12428 bp, 9 predicted proteins | sample 9270691 | NCBI WGS metagenome assembly JAEIGA01 (sample SAMN17057246, study PRJNA624740) | gut metagenome | biome: biome; isolation source: fecal sample | host: Bos grunniens | place: China: Xizang | collected 2019
CCTGCAATCCTCAAGGGTGTTATGGAGCGTATGGAGCGTGGTCCGCTTACCGGTTCTTATGCACGTGATGTGCGTGTTATTGTCTATGATGGAAAGATGCACCCGGTTGACTCAAATGAACTTTCGTTTATGCTTGCAGGCCGCAATGCCTTCAGTGCTGCATTCCGCGAGGCAGGTCCAAAGATTCTTGAGCCTGTTTACGATGTCGAGGTGTTTGTGCCATCGGACAAGATGGGTGATGTAATGAGTGATATCCAGGGCCGTCGTGGTATGATTATGGGTATGGAGAGCGAGAACGGTTATGAGAAGCTTGCTGCAAAAGTTCCTTTGAAAGAGATGGCTTCTTATTCTACAACATTGAGTTCTCTAACCGGTGGCCGTGCTTCGTTCATCATGTCGCCTTCGACATACGAGCTTGTTCCTGGTGATGTCCAGAACAAACTTGTTGAAGAACTTGCAGTCAAGGACGAGGAATAAATCGATCCGTTGAATATATGAACAGGACAGAGCGCGCTCTGTCCTGTTTGTTTTTTTTATAGGCTTAAGTATCTTCCTGTTGCTATGCTATCAGTAGATTGGAATATTTGGATTTCTCTTCGCTGCGTCCCGGAGAGATTGCAAAAGTAATGGGTAAATAGGAGGCTGCATGTCTGCTCCTGTGTGTATAAACCGAAGTGTGTTTGTTCTCTCTTTTTTTTGTAAAAGAAATTCTGCTTTTAACATGTTGTGCGCTTTAATTTGGAATTAAGTTGCTAAAACAGCAATTAAAATTTTGCTATTTGTTAATTAAAAGAAAATTCGGGATAAAATATTGCTGTAAATTATGTAACATTTCAAGTAGTGATTATATTTGTAGAAAACAACGGAATATCAGCACGTTAGTAAATATTATTGTTACATGAAAAAGAATGCAATATTGGTAGTGGGGGTTGTCATGGGTGTGTGCTGTTTTGCATTGCTGTTTATGCAGGTATCATACATCGAGGCTATGGTCGGAATGCGAAAAGGGCATTTCGAAGAGGGAGTGAGACGTGCTCTTTATCAGGTGGCATATGATCTTGAGCTTGATGAGATGCGTGAGTATCTCTCCAAGGATGTGCGCCGTGACATTCTCCGTGGTCAACTGCATGACGACGGTATCAGGTTCGAGCATAGCTATGTCACATCATCCGAAACCGGTGATGTTGTGTCGAAATTCGAGTTCAAGACATTTGTGCTTAATCCTCCGCACTTCGACAATAAGGCGTTGGGAGTAGGCAAGAACCTCTCTGTAGAGGAGGCGCAAAGAGTGGCACTTGATGTGTTGCGCATGCGATACAAGTATCAGCGTGCAGTTCTCGACGAGGTGATATATAATATGCTGTATCAGGCAAGCGAGAAGCCGTTGAAGAGCAGAATCGACTTTACCATGCTCGACAAAGCGATAAAAGTGGAGCTTGAAAACAACGGCATTGATATGCCTTACCACTTCAGAGTGTTGGCAGGAGGTACGGGCGAAGTGTACCGTTGTCCCGATTTCTCGGCAGACAAAAAGGGTGTCGTATATTCCGAAATGCTATTCAAGAACGATCCGCCTACACGTACGGCGTTGCTTGAAATTACTTTTCCGCAAAAAGTGCTGAACAATTATATTTACGGTTCGGTTAAATTTATGCTTCCTTCCATGTTGTTTACATTAGTTTTGTTAATAACCTTTGTTATAACATTATACATGGTTGTAAGACATAAAAAGTTTACAAAAATGAAGAATGACTTCATAAATAATATGACTCACGAGTTCAAGACACCGATATCGACGATATCGCTTGCGGCTCAGATGTTACAGGACCAGTCGGTTGCCAAATCGCCTGAAATGTTCGGTAAACTGTCAGGAGTTATATCTAGCGAGACAAAGAGACTGCGCTTCCAGGTCGATAAGGTGTTGCAGATGTCGATGTTCGACGACAAGAACACAGCTTCGCTTAAGATGAAGGAGCTTGATGCCAATGAGCTTCTGTCCGGTATCATCAATACTTTTGCCGTTAAAGTAGAGCAGAATGGAGGTGCTATTACAGCGAATCTTGATGCGAACGATCCGTTCATATATGTCGATGAAATGCACTTTACCAATGTGGTGTTCAATATCATGGATAATGCCATGAAGTATAAGCGCAGTGATGTTCCGTTGTCGTTGGAGGTTACAACAAAGAATACCGGAAGTAATTTTGTTCTCTCGATAAAGGACAATGGAATTGGTATAAGCAAGGATAACCTGAAAAAAATATTTGATAAATTCTACCGTGTACACACGGGTAACGTTCACGATGTCAAAGGATTCGGCCTTGGTTTGGCATACGTCAAGCAGATGGTCAAGGCACATCGTGGCTCAATACGCGCCGAGAGTGAATTGGGCGTGGGAACAACATTTATAATTGTATTACCTTTAAAATAATTGACTTATGGAAGAGAAACAGAGAATTTTGCTATGTGAAGATGATGAGAACCTGGGTATGTTGTTGCGTGAATACCTTCAAGCGAAAGGTTACTACGCAGAACTCTGTCCCGACGGCGATGCCGGATATAAAGCGTTCCAGAAAGAAAACTTCGATATTTGCGTACTTGATGTGATGATGCCTATAAAGGACGGCTTTACTTTGGCTCAGGAGATTCGTCAGGTGAATCCGGACATTCCTATCATATTTTTGACTGCAAAGACACTGAACGAGGATATTCTTGAAGGATTCAAGATTGGTGCTGATGACTATATTACCAAGCCGTTCAGTATGGAGGTGCTTGTTGTGCGCATCGAGACTGTGTTACGTCGCGTGTGTGGCAAGAAGAACAAGGAGAATACCTTGTACAAGATAGGTCGTTTCCAGTTCGATACACAGAAGCAGCTGCTTACAATCGATGACCAGCAGACAAAGTTGACAACAAAAGAGTCTGAGTTGTTGAGTTTGCTTTGCGCTCACCAGAATGAGATTCTTCAGCGCGATTATGCACTGAAGACTGTATGGACCGACGACAATTACTTCAATGCTCGTAGTATGGACGTTTATATAACCAAGCTCCGTAAGCATTTGAAGGCCGACGATAGCATTGAAATCATAAATATTCATGGTAAGGGATATAAACTTATTGCTCCCGCTGCCGAAGCATGATGAGTATACATTCTACAACAAAGGGGCTGACTATTATGGTCAGCCCCTTTGTTGTAGAACTTGTAATCAGGAATTATTCCTCCTCAAGAACCTTCTTGCTTGCTGCAATATAGGTTATCAAGCCTGCAACCATCAGTGCTACAGAACCCAAGTTTACAAAATTCATATTGTTCCAGCCCAAGAAGTGGCTAAGGATAACAAGGATAGCGCCAATGATGAAGATGACGATTCCTGCGATTTTGATTTTGCTTGCCATAATAAGTATATGTGTTTAGATTATATTCTTTCTGCAAAGAAACACATAATTATTTAGAGAACGAAATTTTTCAGTAAAAAGTAATCTATTATTTTAAAAAGTTTTGGAAATAAGGATATAAACTGTATAAAGTAGGATGTTGTCAAATACAAAAGAAGTAATCTTGGATAGTATATCGCTATAGTTGGGTATAAGTGTTTGTTGTCTGAAAAATTGCATACTGCTGTTGTTCATTGTTTTACGTGAATAGGTGTGTAGTCCTGTTGTTGCGTTTGTTGTTTGAATGTATGGATATGCGCGTCTTTTGCCTCTCTGGAGCATATGCGATGAGAAATATCTTCCTTTCTATCAGGATGAGATGGTGCTTTCTCTCTTTGTTGTGGTGGATAGCATATCATGTGCGCTCGAGTATTCTTATTTGTCGTGTTGTATTATATAAAATTATTTATTGATAACATTGTTTTGTATAAAAGGACTATTGGATTGTTAAATTATTACTACAGAAGTGATTATTTATGAAAAAAAGTGAATAAAAATTTTTTGTTGTGAAATTGATGCCGTAATTTTGTAATCTATAATGGTTAAGGGTGCCCTCGTTAAGGGTGCCCTCGTTAAGGGTGCCCTCGTTAAGGGTGCCCTCGTTAAGGGTGCCCTCGTTAAGGGTGCCCTCGTTAAGGGTGCTCTCGTGAAAGTGCCCTCTTGAAGAGGGCTTTTTTTGTATATATTAATTAAGGTATGAAAAAGATTCTACTTGTAATGTTCTTAGCGTTTATGTTGCCGGGTTGTATGGCAGCACAATTTGGCGTGGGAAAGAACGGTGTGGAAAAATCTGTTTATACTGCACACGAGGAGAACTATAACGCCGATACTGTTACTGTCGACCGCCCGGTGCGTAATTCGCGTCCGTTCTGCATGTCTGTTTCAACCAATATGCTGTTCGATCTGTTGGCAACTCCCAACATTGGAGCTGAGTTCCATATTGCCGAAAACTGGAGTGTTGCAGCCAATTGGCACTATGCATGGTGGCAGAGCATTCCTGACAATTTCTTTTGGCGCACATATGGCGGTAACATCTCGGTGCGTAAATACTTTGGCAAAAAGGCTAAGGAAAAACCGTTGACAGGACACCATTTGGGCGTTTACGGTCAGATGATTACATATGACTTCGAATTTGGTGCAATGGGTTATCTTGCCGACCGTTGGAACTGGTCGGCCGGTGTCGAGTATGGCTACTCTTTGCCTGTAGCCCGCAAACTGAACATCGAATTTACTTTTGGCGCAGGATATCATTGGGGAGTGTATGCCGAATACTTTCCTGTTGATGATCACTATGTATGGCAAGGAACCAAGCGCCGTCGTTATATAGGCCCTACAAAATGTGAGATTTCACTTGTATGGCTTCTTGGTAGCAGTAACAGCAATAAGACGAAAGGAGGCAAACGATGAAAAAGCTTCAATACATACTGTTGTTGTTGCTTGTAGTTGTCGTTGCATCGTGTGAGCACAAAGAGTTGTGTCTCTATCATCATGACCATGCCCACAAATACTATATCAACGTCATTCCAGAATACCGCTTGGAGTGGGAGGAACATTATGAAGGTACAAATTGGCGCGAAAATTGGCCTGCCGGCTACTATCCATACGACAGTCTGCTCCCGACAAAGCCGGATGGCTTGCGTGTAGTCAATTTTGTCGAAGGCTTGGGTTCCAATTTGCATAATATCAGCGTGGAAGGTGGTGTTGTCACATTGTACAGTGGTGAGAATAATATCCTTGTATATAACAATGATACCGAATATATAGTCTTTGTCAATCACGAAGACGGCCGTGGTGCTACTACCCGTGCTACCACCCGCACCCGCACCCGTGCAAGCTACACCGGTAACCGTTATGCCAACCCTAATGAGGTGACCGTAGCTCCCCCTGATATGCTTTTTGCAAATTATAGGGCTGCGTATATTGCCGAAAAGGTACAGATACCGGTCGATTATCCTATAACACTCCACCCATTGGTGTTCACGTATAAGATACGATATGAATTCTCCGAAGGTCTAAAATATGTGGCAAGAGCACGCGGAGCATTGTCGGGTATGGCGCGTTCGGTGACGATGAACAGCGGTGAGACATCCAAGGAGAGTGCTACCATACTTTATGACTGTGAGATGATGGATTACGGTGTGCGTGCTTTTGTGACTTCGTTCGGTGTACCGTCATTCCCTAACTTGAACTACAACCGTTCCGGCAATCGCCATGCATTGAATCTTGAGATTCTGTTGCGTAACGGTAAGACAATAGTGATGGAGTTTGACGTTACCGACCAGGTGAAGAGCCAGCCTCATGGTGGAGTTATCGTGGTGAAGGATGTAGTGATCAGTCCTGAGGACGGTACAGAAGGATCAGGATCGTTTGATGTAGATGTTGACGGTTGGGGCGACTATGAGGATGTGCCGTTGCCGATTATATAAAAAGAAATTTATAGAAAACATTATTATATTATTAATTATTATGGCTATGAAAAAATTATTTGTTGCAGCTCTTGCAGTTCTAAGTTTGGCTGCATGTAGCAATGATGAGATTCTGGACGCTCCACGTTCGGCTGCCATCAAGTTCGACAATGCGTTCGTCGAGAATGCAACACGTGCCGCTGCTGACCCCAGTACCAACGGTAACAGTATCAACAACTTTGATGTTTGGGCTTTCGTAAATGAGTCTGACGGTACTGTGTTCAATGGTGAGAACGTAACCAAGCAGGGAAATGGAACTTGGAGTTACGATAATACACAGTATTGGGCACCGGAAAACTTCTACTATTTTGCAGCTCTTTCTCCAATGGATTGCGCCAATGTGACATCTGTAGTGCCTGCTGCAGGTGCTGAAGCAAAGCTGGGTCTTGGTGAAATCACTTTCGTTAATGAGAACGGTGGAGTGGATCTTCTTTATGCAAAGAAGGTAGTTGAAACAGATGACGACATCAATGTTGTTCCTGATGCTGTGAAGTTGCAGTTCCAGCACCTTTTGTCAAAGGTTAAGTTCACTTTCACTAATGGTTTTACAACTGATAACGTTTCAATCAAGGTGAGCGATATCAAGATGACCGCTCCTAAGAGTGCAACAATTAATCTTGCACAGGCTGATTATGCAAAAGCTTGGGTTCTCGGTAGTGAGTCTGTAGAGCTTGCTTTCGGTGATGTCGAGACATTGTATACTGCCGATGGCCGTAATTCGGCAGAGTGCGCTCAGGAACGTTTGACAATTCCTGCTGATGCAAACCAGGTTTATACCATAACATTCAATGTAAAGGTATACAATGGTGTACAGGAGGTTATGAGTGTGGATAAGACATCTACTGTATCGAACTTCGCTCTTGAGATGGGTAATGCATACAATTTTACAGCTGAGGTTAACCCTGATAACCTCAATATGTCAGATATTGAGTTCGATGTAGAACAGGATGTTGAGGGATGGAATCCTGAAGATCAGGAAACTGTAGCCGGTACTCCTATTTCTAATGAAGCAGAACTTCGTGCTTTGTTTGCTACAAATGGCGGTAGAGGTGTGCTTGTAAATGATATTGCTATTGCACAGGCAAGTAATGTTGCGGCAACACGTGCTACAGCCGGTGCTCTTGTTATTAATGAAGGTTATAAGGTGGTTCTTGACCTTAACGGTAACAATATCTTTAATGCAACAATTCTTAACAAAGGTGAGCTGTCGCTTATCAACAGTGATTCAGAATCATCTAAAATTGATGCAACAGACGGTACTACAATTGAGAACCATGGTACTCTTACTGTAGAACAGAATGTATATATTACTAATGAAGATGGAGAGGCTGTTGCTAACTGCGGTGCCGGTAAGTCGGATATCTCAAACTTGGTAAATACTGTAGAGGAGATGCAGGCTGCAATCAATGCCGCTATCGATGACTATGCAGTTATTCTCGGAGCTGATATTGTAGGCAATGTAACAATCCTTCAGAAGGCTGGCGTAGATCTTGTAATTGACGGTGATGGCTATAAATTTGACGGTGTAATTACTGTGAATGGTGATGCCCGTGCAGCAGGTCCTGAGATGTTGACTCTCAAGAATATCAATTTTGCGACTGAGGGCTCTGACTTTACATTTATCAATGCTCCTTCTAAGATTGCTGATGCAAATGGTGTGGAAAAGTACAACTACTCACACAATGTAACAATCGATAACTGTACATTTACAGGTAACCACACAGTCGGTTCTGCAAGCTTCACAGGTACATACAACTTTGTAATGAAGAACTCTAAGGCTACAAATATGCACTCACTCCTTCAGGTACAGAGCTGTGACAATAATGTCCTTGTTGATAATGTGACTGTTGTAGGTTGTAAGAATGGTATCTCTTTCGGTAATACAGCTTATCCGACAATCAAGAATTCTAACATTACAGCTGCTGAATACGGTATTCGTGCTGACGGTAATGCAAGCCGCGGTAACCTTATTGTTGAGAACGTAGATGTTGCTGCTAAGCAACCTATAGTAGTTCGTAAGGTGACAACTTCTGGTTATAATGTTACTGTTGACGAGGAAACAACCCTATTGCCTCAGAATGAAGGTGTTTATCATGTTGTATTTACTTCTGGTAGCGACGATGCTGGCTATGTAGCTCCTACCGTACCTTTCTCTATTGAAGGTGCTGAAAACTTCATTGTATTCCCTTATGACTATTCTGTCAGCTCAGCAGAGGATCTCACTGTTGCTTTGAAAAACAAAGTTGCTTCAATTAAGTTTGCAAAGGATGTTACAGTAAGCAATGATTGGCACTTCCAGAATGCAGGTGCAGAAATCAGCCATGTTGTAACTATCAACGGTATGGGTCATACATTGAAATTTACAGGTGCTGTATATAACCCTAACAACAACAATGTATTGCGTTTTGAGGCAGCTGCAGCAAACTCTGTTGTAAAGAATCTTACATTTGATTTGAGTGAGGCTACTTCAGCAAGGATTAGAGCTATCTCTTGTGCATCTGCTATCACTGTTGACAACTGTGGCTTTATCGGCGGAGCTAATGGAAGAAGAGGTATCATCTTTGGCGAAGGTGCTAATAACTTTGATTTTGAGGTTAAAATCACAAACTGTGAGTTTACAAATTGGAGTAGAGGTATTACAGATAATGAGAATGCTAAGGATATAAAGAATGTTGTAATCGAAGGCAATACTTTCAATAACGCTCCTGTGTATGTTAGTGCATACGAGAATATTACACTTGTTGCTAATAAAATGGTTGCTTCATGGGCGAACCTGACATCTTATACTTCTGCAGCTACTGCAAAGGTGAAAGCTGTTGAGAACGTGTTGGATGCAAATTATGCATACAATGTAGTAGGTAACTCTAATCCTGCAAAGAATCAGTTGTTTGCAGCTGAGAATGTTGAATGTCAGGAAGGCTTTACTGTTAACGTGATAGCTGAGTAAAATATAGGGCATAAGGGGTTGGATATCCCCTTGTGCTCACAAAAACAAAGAAATTTTTTATTATTAACTTTTTAAATTAACTTACTATGAAGAAATTATTTGTTGCGGCTCTTGCAGTTCTTGCTTTGACTGCATGTAGCAATGATGAGATTCTGGACGCTCCACGTTCGTCTGCCATCAAGTTCGACAATGCATTTGTTGAGAATGCGACACGTGCTGCCGACCCCAGCACCAATTCCAACACCATCAGTAACTTTGATGTTTGGGCTTTCATGGACGAGACCGACGGTCGAGTTTTCCACGATGAGAATGTTGAGTTGAACAATGGTGCATGGACATACACCAACACTCAGTACTGGACTCCTAACCACAAGTATTATTTTGCAGCTCTTTCTCCAATGGAGAGCAATAATGTTACTGAGACTCTCGCTAATGGAGAAGAGGCAAAACTTGGTCTTGGTACAATCGCTTTCACCAATGTGAACGGTACAGAGGATCTTCTCTATGCAAAGAAGATGGTTCAGACCGATCGTGATATCAATGTTATTCCTGATGCTGTACATTTGCAGTTCCAGCACCTTTTGTCAAAGGTTAAGTTCACTTTTACAAACGGTTTCCCAACAAACAATGTTTCTGTTGCTGTCAAGAATATCAGAATGACTGCTCCAAAGAGCGCTACAATCAACCTTGCGCAGGCTAACTACGCAAAAGCATGGGTGCTTGGTAACGAAGCAGTAGAACTTGCTTTCGGTGATGTTGAGAACAGATTGACATTCGCAGAGAAAACTGATGACTGTGCAGATGAGCGTCTTACTATCCCGGCTGCAGCAGGATATATCTACACAATTACATTCGATGTAGAGGTTTATATGGGTGACCGTCTTGCTTATTCTGCAGAGAAGAAGGCATCTGTATCAGATACAGAGCTTGAGATGGGTTATGCATACAATTTCATTGCCGAGATCAATCCTGACAACCTCAATATGTCAGAGATCAAGTTCACAGTTGCTGTTGACAGATGGATTGACGCTGCTGAGGATGTAGAAACTGTTCCTGGCACTCCTATCAGCACATGGGCTCAGCTTGCAGAGTTGTTCGCAAATGGCGGTTATGGTACTCTTGTAGGTGATATTGCAAAGGCAAACGCTAATCCTGTTGCTGCTACACGTGCAACTGTTGCTGATTTTGTAGTTCCTGCTGGTGTTAAGGTAGTTCTTGACCTCAACGGTAACAATATACAAGGTGCAACAATTGAGAACAACGGTGAACTTTCACTTGTTAACAGCACAGATGAGCCATCAAACGTTTCTTCAGAGACTGAAAATTGCGTTATCTTGAACAACGGTACTCTTGCTGTAGAAGAGAACGTATACATTGAAAACGAGAACGAGGAAGGAGCTGCAGTTGAGAATACTGAAAATGCAGTATCAAACATTGCAAACTTGGTTGACAGCGTTGAGAAGTTGCAGGCTGCAATCAAGGATGCAACAGGTGAGTATACAATTGTATTGGGAAAAAATATCAAAGGTGATGTAACTGTTCTTCAGAAGGAGGGTGTAAATCTTGTAATCGATGGTGCCGGCTACGAATTTGATGGTGTTATCACTGTAAACGGTGATGCTCGTGCTGCTGGTAAGGAGACATTGACATTCCAGAATATCAATTTTGCGACTGAGGGTTCTGACTTTACATTCATCAGCGCACCTTCTAAGATTGGTGACAAGTACAACTACTCACACAATGTAAAAATCGATAACTGTACATTTGCAGGTAATAACACTGTTGGTTCTGCAAGCTTCACAGGTACATACAATTTTGTAATGAAGAACTGTAAGGCGACAAACATGCACTCACTTCTTCAGGTACAGAGCTGTGACAATACTGCTCTTGTTGAGAATGTAACAGTTGAAAACTGTAAGAATGGTGTCTCTTTTGGTAATACTGCATATCCAACAATCAAGAACTCTACTATTAAGGCTGCAGAATACGGTATTCGTGCTGACGGTAATGCTAACCGTGGTAACCTTGTTGTTGAGAAGGTTGAAATTGAGGCTAAGCAACCTATCGTAGTTCGTAAGGTGACAACTCCTGGTTATAATGTTACTGTTGACGAGGCTACAGAGTTGGCTTCTACAGACAGATATCATGTTGTATTTACTTCTGGTAGCGACGATGCTGGCTATGTAGCTCCTAGCGTACCTTTCTCTATTGAATGTGCTGAAAACTTCATTGTATTCCCATATGAAACAGCTGTTAAAACTGCAGATGAGCTTGTTGAAGCTTTGGCGGCTAAAAAGAATGTGGTTTTTGTAAATGACATCAAGATTGAACCAGCAAACATGAGTAATGCTTACGGTGCAACAGGTATCAATGTGAAGTACGGCCAGACAATCGATGGTAATGGTTATACTCTTAACATTAAGGGTGCTGGTGGTACTTGGGATTCTGGTATCAACACTACAGGTGGTATGATCAAGAACTTGACTGTTACAGGTTCATTCCGTGGTATCTTTATCAACCACACAAGCGAGCATTCACAGAAGGTTGTTCTTGAGAATGTAACAATTGGTGGTAATGGCACTGTTTATACTATCTCTTGCGACCAGGGCTTGTACCAGGGTATCGAGGCTACTAACTGTACTTTCAACGGTTGGACATCATTTGCAAAGACCGCTGGTGAAGCTAAGTTCGTGAACTGTAACTTCGGTGAGGGTTCTGGTTACAAGTACTGCCGTCCTTACTCTAACACAGAGTTCGTAGACTGTACATTCTGCCCAGGCTACGCTGTAGATACTACACGTGCAACAGTTACTTTCACTGATTGTACTTGGGAAGAGTAATATAGTCTTTTAATGCAGGGTGGAATTTGCCCCGAGATAAAAGCGTTTAAAAGCAGTTGGCAACAGCCAACTGCTTGCTTTTAGTGTAAGCATCGTAAGGTAAGCATCCGAATAAATGCATATTGTAGCGTGTAACAAAGTTTGCTGCCTTTGCACAAAAACGGAATTTTATGATGACACGTGAAGAAATCCTTTCAATAGAGGAGTTTTGTGCAGAACATAAGGTATCGCACAGGAAGCGCTTGGAAGAACTGGATATACCATTCTGGCACTTCTGCAAGTCGAAGAAAAAGTATAGAAAAGAGGATGAAGAAGACTCCCATCCAGGAGAATTCATCCAGTTATCATCTGGTAGATTTGTTCCTCAAGTAATGCCTCTTTCCCCGTCCGTACTCGAACCGACGCTTTTCGACATGTCCCTTCCGGATGCCTCGTCGCTTCGCTCGTTCGGGACAACACGGTCCACGTTTGTGGATTTCCATTAGCAAAGGTAATGCCAAAATAAAACCGGCATCGGTGATGTTTTATAAAAGCTTGATGTAAATCTTTGGTATTTCAAAAATTATTCGTATCTTTGCACCCGCGTTTAGTAAAAACGATTGTTTAACCTATTTATTAATTAAAAATGAATCAATACGAAACCGTTTTCATTTTAACTCCCGTTTTGTCTGATGCTCAGATGAAGGAAGCGGTAGAGAAGTTCAAAGGCATTCTCACTGCTGAAGGAGCTGAGATTGTTAA
>JAEIGA010013511.1_pt1 | contig 12427 bp, 11 predicted proteins | sample 9270691 | NCBI WGS metagenome assembly JAEIGA01 (sample SAMN17057246, study PRJNA624740) | gut metagenome | biome: biome; isolation source: fecal sample | host: Bos grunniens | place: China: Xizang | collected 2019
GATAGAATTTATTGCGATGCCGAATGGTGTGGCAAGGCTTTTACTTTAATTGATACGGGCGGTATAGAATTAAAATCACAAGACGAAATGTGGGTTCATATCAAAAAGCAAGCCGAAATTGCTATTGATATGGCTGACATTATTTTATTCATTTGTGACGTAAAAAGTGGAATTACTGCGTCGGATATCGACGTGGCTAGTATGTTACGCCGTTCAAATAAACCGGTAGTTTTAGCAGTAAATAAATTAGATAACTTCGACGCGTCGTTATTGTTTGATTACTACGAACTAGGTTTAGGCGAGCCGTTTGGTATTTCTTGCGAACAAGGTAAAGGCTTGGGCGATTTATTAGACGAAGTGTGTTCTCATTTTGACGCTATTGATACTGAAGGTGAAAACGAGTACACGAAAATTGCAATAGTAGGTAAGCCAAACGCAGGCAAGTCAAGTTTAACTAATAGGCTTTTAGGTTACGATAGAACTATCGTTTCAGCGATAAGTGGCACGACGCGAGACGCTATTGACACCCATTTAGAATATAAAGATAAAAAGTACACTATAATAGACACGGCGGGTATAAGAAAGAAAAACGCAGTAAACGAAGACGTTGAATATTATAGCGTAATAAGGGCGCTTGGTGCTATTCGTAGGGCTGATATATGTTTTGTGGTTATTGACAGTACGCAAGGTTTAACCGAGCAAGATATTAAAATTTTAGGCTACGTACACGAACAAGGCAAACCGTCTTTAATTATTATGAATAAGTGGGACGCTGTTGAAAAAGATACGTTTACTATTGAAAAATATAAAAAGAAATTTGATAGCGAACTTCCGTTTATGAGTTACTATAAAAGCGTGTTTATATCGGCAAAAACAGGTTTAAGGGCTGAAAAACTTTTCAAAATGGCTGACGAAATTTTAGAAAATGCTAGACGCAGGATTTCTACAGGTACTTTGAACGATTTACTTGGCGACGCTATAAGAATTTCAGAGCCACCTACTAAAAACGGTAGAAGACTTAAAATATATTACACCGTGCAAGACGGCGTTTGTCCACCTACTTTTATTATGTTTGTAAACAACGCCGAACTTATGCATTTTAGTTATAAAAGGTATTTAGAAAATACTTTAAGAAACGCTATTAATTTTGAAGGTACGCCTATAAAACTTATAGTTAGAGAAAAGGAAGAAGAAAAATTATGATTTTATCTTTTTCGCAATTTTGGTGGCAGTTTTTATTGCTCGCAATAGGCTCGTATTTTATGGGCAATATAAACTTTGCTATTATAATTTCAAAACTTAAAAAGAAAGATATTCGTACAATGGGTAGTGGCAATCCCGGCACGTTAAATATGAGTAGGAATTTTGGTCTAAAAATAGGACTTTTAACTTTACTGCTTGATATGTTAAAGGGGGCTATCCCTACCTTTATAGGATTTATTTTATATAAAAATTGTTTTTTTGAAGGAACGGCAATTAGCGTTAGCCTTGTTTCAAGGGTAATGTGTGGTTTCTTCGCTGTTGCAGGGCATATTTTCCCCGTTTTTATGAAGTTTAAAGGTGGTAAAGGTATAGCAACTACAATAGGCGTATTTTTCGTTTGCAATCCGTTAGTAGGGCTTATAAGTGGTGTTTTAGCAATAGCGTTTATACTTATTACTGAAATAGGTGCTATGGGTTCGTTTATTGCAACGACTCCGGGTGCGTTTTTTGCTTGCTATTCAATATATAAGACTTTTATAGATAGCGGGGACTATTCTTCAAAACATATTATCGTAACGCTCGTTGCTAGCCTTTTAGTAATAGGAATTATCTTTTTAACTTGGTATGCGCATAGGCAAAATATAAAGCGTATGCTTATGGGTGAAGAACACCCTACAAATTGGCTACAAATGTTAAAAGAAATGAAATATAAGAAAAAATCAAAATAAAATCATAAATAAAAATTACCTCTCATATACATTAGTGTGTTGGGAGGTTTTTTAATGGATAAGTTTGATATTTATAGAGATATCGCTAAAAGAACGGACGGAGATTTGTATATAGGTGTAGTAGGCCCTGTTAGAACGGGTAAATCTACCTTTATTAATAAATTTATGGAATATATCGTTACGCCGAATATTTCGTCTAAAAACAAAAAGCAAATTGCAATAGACGAAATGCCACAATCGGGCGTTGGTAAAACTATTACTACTACCGAGCCTAAATTCGTACCGGGCGAAAGTGTAAAAATTTCGCTTAAAGGCAAAAGTCAGGCAAAAGTAAGGTTAATCGACTGCGTTGGATATCTTGTCGACGGAGCAATCGGCGATAAGGAAGACGGAAAAGATAGGCTTGTAAAAACGCCTTGGAATAATCAACCTATTCCGTTTGAAAAGGCAGCCGAAATAGGCACGGAAAAGGTTATAAAAGAGCACGCTACAATAGGCGTTGTAGTTACGACTGACGGTTCAATCGTAGATATTGAAAGGGAAAACTACTTAAAAGCAGAAGAAAGGGTTATTAACGAAATGAGAGAAAGTGGTAAACCTTTCATCGTAGTTTTGAACTGCAAAGAGCCAAAAAGTCAAAAGGCTAAAGCCTTAGCTGAAAAGTTAACTGAAAAATACGGCGTAAAGGTAATTGCTATTAACCTTTTAGACACTAACGAAGAAGAATTAACGGACGTTTTGTCAAACTTATTAATGGAATTTCCTATGAAAAACTTTGACGTTTGTTTGCCAAAGTGGTTACAAGTTTTACCTTATGAAAGTAAAATAATATCAACCGTTTGTGAAAAGATTAAAGAAGTGGCACCAGGCGTAATTTGTATGAAACACTATAAAATTATTGAAGATGCCTTAAAAGAAGTTGAAGGCATTAAAGATAATATTGAAAGTAAATGTTTGCTTGGAGAAGGTAAAATTGAATATAAAGTAGATGTAAACGACGGCATTTTTTATGAACTTTTAACTGAAATGGCAGGCGAAGAAATAAATGACGAGTTTATGTTAATGAAATATATTAAAGAATTAGCATTAGCAAAACAAAGTTATGAAAAAACTAAAAACGCCTTAAGTGAAGTTTATGAAAACGGTTACGGTATAGTAATTCCAAACGATAAAGATATGTCGTTACAAAACCCTGAAGTTGTAAAACAAGGTGGCAGATACGGTGTTAAAATTAAAGCGACAACCGAGTGTATGCACTTTATAAAAGTCAATTTAGACGCTGAAGTTTCGCCTATATCAGGCACTCAAAAACAATGTACCGATTTTGCTGAATTTATTCAAAAAGAATATGAAGAAAATCCTGAAAAAGTTTGGAACACAAACGTCTTTGGTAAAAAATTATCAACGCTTGTAAACGAAGAAATAATTGCTAAAATTAATTCTATGAAAGACGAAACGAAAAATAAAATGAGAAAGACGGTTACTAGAATAGTGAACGAAGGTAAAGGCGGAGTAATTTGTATTTTGTTATAAAAAGTTGGTAATTAAGTGTAGATTTATTAATTTTTAAAAAAATAACCCAAATAAAAGTAGGCATTTTATTTGGGTTTTCGTCTTATAAGAACAAAAAAATACACAAAAAAATAAAGTGCCTATTGAAAACTCAAAGACTTGGGTGTATAATTATATTAGACGATATAAGTTTTTCGTCTAAAAAATATATGGAAGGTTAAGATTATGGATTCAAACAAAATTAGAAACGTAGCAATCATAGGGCACAGTGGCGAAGGTAAAACGACTCTTTGCGAGGCTATACTTTTTAATTGTGGTGCTATTGATAGGCAAGGTAAAGTAGAAGACGGCAATACTTGTATGGACTTCGACGCTGAAGAAATTGCAAAAAAATCTTCGATAGGATTAGCAATAGCAAATTGTGAATATAAAGGATATAAATTTAATTTAATAGACGTTCCAGGATATTATGATTTTGAATGTGAAATGGCGCAAGCGCTTGCGGTAAGCGACTCAGCAATTATCGTATCGGGCGCAAACGGCTCTTTAACGGTAGGAACTGAAAAAGCCGTTGATTATTGCGTAGAACACGAAATTCCAGCGATATTGTTTTTAAACGGTCTTGACAAGGACAATTCCGACTTTATTAAAACGGTTGACGCTATAAAAGAAAAATACGGTCATAAAATTGCACCTATGATAATACCGAATATGGTAGACGGCAAAATGAAAGGTTTTGTCAAAGTCGCTTTTGGTGTTTTAAGAGATTGGGAAAGAAACGAAAGTCCTGTTCCAGATTATTTACAAAGCGCTTACGAAACTGCACACCTTGCGGTTATGGAGGCTGCTGCTGAAAACGACGAAGAATTATTAAACAAATATTTTGCTGAAGGCGAACTTGCTCCTGAAGAAATTGAAAAGGGTGTAAAATTAGGTATAGCAACTTGTTCAACGATTACCGTTTTAGGTGGTAGCGCATTTAAAAATCACGGTATATTTAACCTTATGGATAAAATTATATCAACCCTTCCAAGCCCTATCGACGCAGGACATCAAAAAGCCTTACAAAACGGTGAAAAGGTTGTTATAGAAACTGATATAAATAGTCAAACTATATTAAGGGTATTTAAAACGGTAGTAGACCCTTATATGGGCAAACTTCATTATATAAAAGTTATATCTGGTATATTAAAACAAGGTCAAACTTTAAAAGTTTACAGTAAAGATAGTGAAGAAAAGATTTCTTCAATTTATATCGTAAAAGGTAAAAAACAGGAGGCTGTAGATAGTTTAATTGCAGGCGATATCGGTGCGTTATCAAAATTAGACGACGTTAAGACGGGCGATACTTTATACGAAAAAATCCCTACTGAATTTAAAAAGTTTGAAGTTCCTTCACCTATGTACAAAAGGGCTGTGTACGCACTTAAAAAGGGTGAAGAAGACAAGATTTTTGCAGGCTTGAACAAACTTGCCGACGAAGACATTTCTTTCTCTGTTGAAAAGAACAAAGAAACGGGTGAAATGATAATTTCAGGTATAGGAACTACTCAATTAAGCGTGCTTTCTAAAAAACTTAAAAACAAATTCGGTGTTGAAGTTGTTTTAAAAGCGCCTAAAATTGCTTATAAAGAAACTATTTTACAAAAAGCCGAAGGCGAAGGAAAGCATAAAAAACAATCGGGTGGCGCAGGTCAATACGGTCACGCAGTTATTACTTTCGAGCCAGGTGCAAGTGACGGCTATTACGAATTCGTTGACGAAGTTGTTGGTGGCGTTGTTCCAAAACAATTTATTCCTGCAGTTGATAAAGGTTTAAGGGAGGCTATTGCTCACGGCGTTTTAGCGGGATATCCACTTATTAACTTAAAAGCAACTTTACACGACGGTTCTTATCACGCTGTTGACAGTAAAGAGGTTGCTTTCGTTTCAGCAGCAAAAATAGCGTATGAACAAGGTATTAAAAATGCTAAACCTGTTATTTTAGAGCCTATTTATCAAGTAAAAATTGTTGTTCCTGATAGTTATTTAGGCGATATTATGGGCGATATCAACAAGCGTAGAGGTAGAATTTTAGGTACTGAACAAGAAGGCGATAAATGTATAGTTACTTGCGAAGTTCCTGAAATTGAAATTTTAGAATACGCGCAAGATTTAAGAAGTCTTACTCAAGCAAGAGGATTTTTCTCGTCAGAGTTTGCTCGTTATGAAGAAGTTCCTTTTGAACAAACAAGTAAAATTATTGAACAATCAAAATTAGAAAATAAAGGGTAAATAAAATGATATTAACGGTATGTCCCAATCCAAGCATAGATTGCACCGTTGAATTAGAGCAGTTAAATATCGGCAGGTTAAATAGGGTAAACAATAAAATTTTAACTTGTTCGGGCAAAGCGTTAAATACTGCAATAGGCGTCCGTAGATTAGGTGGCGATAGTTTTGCTACGGGATTTATGTACGACGAAAACGGTAGTTTGTTTCAACAAACTTTGGATAATGAGGGGATAAAACACACCTTTGTTTGGAACAAAGGTAGTGTAAGAATGAACTACAAAATAGTAGATAAAAAGTCAATGTTAACTGAAATTAACGACAAGGGCGAAGTAGTTGCAAAACAAAAACAAAAGGAATTATTAACACTTTTGTCAAACCTTTCAACTAATGCGTCAGTCGTAGTAATTAGTGGTTCGTTGCCTGAAGGCGTTGAAGACGAATATTATAGCGAACTTGTAAAATCAGTTAATAAAAAAGCAAAAATAATAATCGATACCGAAGGACAAAAACTTTTGTCAGCAATAAAGCACGGCGTTTATATGGTTAAACCAAATTTAACTGAACTTGAAAATATCGTTGGCAAAAAGTTAAACGGTGTAGCCGATTATTTAGAAGGTTGTAATTATCTTATAGATAAAGGTGCTGAAAACGTGCTTTTATCTTTAGGTGGTAAAGGTGCTATTTTAACAAATAAAAAGGAATCGTATTTTTGCAAAAGTGCAAGCGTAGCCGTAAATTCTACGGTAGGCGCAGGCGATAGTATGATTGCCGCCGTAAGCGTAATGACTGAAAGAGGGGAAAATTTTGAGCAAATTCTTCACTCTGCGGTTGCTGCGGGGACTGCGTCGATAACAACTCCTGGCACAAACTTGTTTTACCGCGACAAATATGAAGAGATATACAATAAGATAAACGTCGTAAAATTGTAATAGGAGTAAAATGATAACAGTAAAAGACTTAAAAAAGGACAAAGAAGTCCAAGCAATAATGGAAACTTGCGAAAAGCAAATTGACGCGCTTAATTATACCGAACACTCACAAAGACACAACAGTATCGTTTCTTCGTGGACGGCTATGATTTTAAAAGAGATAGGCTATGACGAAAGGACGGTTCGTCTTGGTGAAATTGCAGGATATCTTCACGATATAGGTAACGCGTTAGCAAGACATAATCACGCAACTAGCGGGGCTTTACTAGCCTATAAACTTTTAGTTGATAGAGGTATGAGTTATGTTGACGCTGCCGAAATTATGATGGCAATAGGTAATCACGATGAAAAGCACGGTATACCCGTAAGTCCTATATGTTCAGCGGTAATTATAGCCGACAAAAGCGACGTTCATAAGTCAAGGGTAGCAAATAAAATTTTTGACGGCGAAATGAATATTCACGACAGGGTTAATTTAGCGGTAAACAGTTCGTTTGTAAAAGTTGACGCTACTAATAAAACAATCGACACTATTATTGAAACGGACGCTAATTTATGTTCAGTTGCCGATTATTTTGAAATTTATCATACAAGAATGCTTATGTGCGAAAAGGCAGCCGAATTAGTAGGTTATAAATACGGTTTGCTTATAAACGGCACGAGAGTTTTATAAAGTTTTCTTTATAAAGTTTAAGATGGCGAAAAATTGCTTATACTTATCGTATGGGCAATTTTTTTAATAACTTTTTTGGGTACGCTAAAATTATAAATGATAAAAAAAGTTCAACGCTAGCAGGGGCGCTAGTTTATTTTGCTTTGCTTGAAACCGTGCCTTTAGCCTATTTAACAACGCTAACTTTATCTGCTTTTGGCTCTAAAATAGACAATTTATTTATTAGCGAAATTTTTAAAGACCTAAAACAAGTTATTGATTACGTCTATATCACGGCACAAAAATTAGGTACGAGTGGCAATATAATCGTAGCGTTAATATCAACCTATTCGGCAACTAATTTTTTTTATCACTTGCGACGTACGGGCGAACTTGTCTACAACTATTTAACGACTAACAGTTTGTTAGTTAGGGTTGCCTCAATGGGAATTATGACATTGTTTTTGTTTGGCTTTGCTCTTTTTCAAGGCGTTTATTTTTTCGTAAGTAAATATTCTATTGATATTTTTGGCGTAACGGCAGGCAGAATAATAAATTATAGCGTTTTAATTTTGAGTTTTTTACTTTTTTTAATAGCCTTAAATTTATATGCTTGTCCTTATAAAATAAGAATAAAAGACGTTTTAATAGGTTCGCTATACACTTGTATTTTTTCAATAACGATGACGGGTGGGTTTTTTATCTACGTTAATTATTTTGCAAATTTTACTGAAATTTACGGGGCGATATCCGTTATAGTAATTTTCTTAATGTGGCTTTATATAATTATGAAAGGCTTAATTAGTGGAATGAATTTAAACGTCTATTATTTAGGCAAGCGCAAGAAGGTTAAAAACGCATTAGGCTTTAAAAAGCAATTTATTAAAATAAATTAGAATATAAATAAAACCCCTTTCATAAAATATACAAAGGGGTTAAAAAGTGGGAAATTATCAAAGTAAAAGAATACTTTTAGAGGCTGAATATATAGTCGAGCATAAAGCGACGGTAAGGGCAACCGCGCAAGTTTTTGGGGTAGGAAAGTCTACCGTACATAAAGATATGGTTTTAAGGTTAAAAGATTTAAACCTTGAACTTTATTATCAAGTAAAAGATATTTTGAAAATCAATTTAGAAGAAAGACATATTCGTGGTGGATTAGCCACGAAAAGAAAGTATACGAAATTGAAAAATGAATAATAAAACTTTAAAGCACGCTACTATTTTTTTGGTAGCGTGCTTTAAGTTAGTATATACAAAATATATACTACACTTGACAATAGTATAAAATTTGTGTTAAAATTGTAAAATAATATACCAAAAGGGTAAGAGTGAAAATTATGAAACAAAAAATTGAAACGACTTGCGTTCAAGGTGGTTATAGACCGGGTAACGGTGAACCAAGGGAAATTCCTATATACCAAAGTACTACTTTTAGATACGAAACTAGCGAAGATATGGGCAAACTTTTCGATTTAGAAGCGTCAGGTTATTTTTATACTCGTTTACAAAACCCAACTAACGATTTAGTTGCTAAAAAGATTTGCGAACTTGAAGGCGGAAGTATGGCTATGTTAACTTCTTCAGGACAAGCAGCAAACTTTTATGCAATTTTCAATATTGCAACGTGTGGCGACCATATAATTTCTTCGTCGTCTATTTACGGTGGAACTTTTAACTTATTTTCAGTTACAATGAAAAAAATGGGTATTGAATTTACCTTTATTTCTCCCGACGCAACTGAAGAAGAAATTGAAAAAGCCTTTAAACCAAACACAAAAGCAGTCTTTGGTGAAACGATAGCAAATCCAGCGTTAACGGTATTAGATATTGAACTTTTTGCACGCGTTGCACATAAACACGGCGTTCCACTTATTATCGATAACACTTTTGCTACGCCTGTAAACTGTCGTCCTTTTGAGTGGGGTGCTGATATCGTAACTCACTCAACTACAAAATATATGGACGGTCACGGCGCTGCTGTTGGTGGCTGTATTGTTGATAGTGGTAAATTCGACTGGATGGCTAACGCTGACAAATTTCCAGGTCTTTGCACGCCAGACGATAGTTACCACGGAATAACATACGCTACTAAATTTGGTAAAGAAGGTGCGTTTATAACAAAAGCAACGGCACAACTTATGAGGGATTTTGGCTCAATTCAATCTCCACAAAACGCCTTCATTTTAAATTTAGGACTTGAAAGTTTGCACGTTAGAATGAAACGCCATTGTGAAAACGGTTTAAGCGTTGCAAAATATTTACAAAGCGACGATAGAATTAGTTGGGTAATATATCCAGGTCTTGAAGGGGACAAATACTATAACCTTGCTAAAAAATATATGCCAAACGGAACTTGTGGCGTAGTAAGTTTTGGTGTAAAAGGTGGCAGAAAGGTTGCTGAAAAGTTTATGAAAAACTTAAAAATCGCAGCAATAGAAACTCACGTTGCCGACGCAAGAACTTGTTGTTTACACCCAGCAAGCGCAACTCATAGACAAATGAGCGACCAAGAATTAATTCAAGCAGGCGTATATCCAGATATGGTAAGGTTTTCTTGTGGTATAGAAAACGCTGAAGACTTAATTAACGATATTCGCCAAGCATTAGATAAAATTGAGGAATAATTGATATGCCTATAAAAATACCAAACAATTTACCTGCGGTAAAAACCCTTCACGACGAAAATATATTCGTTATGACGGAAAATAGGGCTATAACGCAAGATATAAGACCACTTAAAATTCTTATACTTAACTTAATGCCTAAAAAAATTGAAACGGAAACACAACTTTCAAGATTACTTGGAAACACTCCGTTGCAGGTAGATATTGAACTTATACACTCAAAATCACATAAATCAAAAAACACGCCCGAAGAACATTTGCTTGCCTTTTACAAGACTTTTGACGACGTAAAGCAAAACAATTACGACGGCATGATAATAACGGGCGCACCCGTTGAAAACTTGCCGTTTGAAGAAGTTGATTACTGGCAAGAATTAACTGAAATTATGGAGTGGAGCAAAACTCACGTATACAGCACTTTGCATATTTGTTGGGGCGCTCAAGCAGGACTTTACTATCATTACGGAATTAAAAAGTATGATTTAGACGAAAAACTTTTCGGTGTATTCGACCATGCAATTTGCAATAAAAGGTCAATTTTATTCCGTGGTTTCGACGACGTGTTTAAAGTTCCACACTCACGCCACACTACTATTTTAGAAGAAGAAGTAAAGGCTGTTAAAGAATTAAGAATTTTATCTACTTCAAAGGACGCAGGCGTTTACGCAATAGCAACCGACGGTGGCAGACAAATTTTTATTACGGGACATCCTGAATACGACGCAAACACTTTAGCAAACGAATATTTTAGGGATTTAAATGAAAATAAACCTATAAAAATTCCTAAAAACTATTATCCAAACGACGATACGACGAAAGAGCCTATAGTTTCGTGGCGCTCGCACGCAAACTTATTATATTCAAACTGGCTTAACTACTACGTATATCAATCAACGCCGTTTGATATTAGCACGATAAAATAAAAAAACGCCTTACGCTTTTTTGCGTAAGGTAAATTTATCTACCCGTATCTTAACTGGATAGAGAATAAGACTCCGACTCTTATAGGTGCTGGTTCAACTCCAGCCGGGTAGACCAAAAAAAAGACTTGTACAAACAAGTCTTTTTTATTTATGTCGTAGACTTTGCATATCACCTCGCTTTAGCATATATATTATTACTTTCGCAACGGATAAAAAAAGAGAGTTCAAAAGCCGTTCCCTATAAGGGATTTTTAGAGAATTAAAAATTTATAGGAAATTGCACTTTCAAGTGGAGAAATAATCAGATTCCACAAGGAGTCTGATTTTTCTTTTACTATGCCGAAATCAACTTTTTGAAAAGCTGTCATTAGGTATTGATTTTTTTTCGTAAGATATGGTATAATGATTATGCGACACAGTTAAATATTTTTCGTCTTAAGTTTACGTTTGGCAAAAACGTAGGCTTTGCTTGCCATCTCTTAGGACGATGAGAACTGTGTCGCAACAGATGCGGTACTGCGTTTTTCGGTGCGTGGTTTCGGCTACGCACTTTTTTATTTTCAAACTAATTTAGTATTTTATTGAGTAAAAATTCTTTTATTTTCGTCTTATAAGTAAGGAGAATAACAATGAAGAAGATTAAAAAATTATTGACCATCGGGCTTGCGCTTTTGCTTATGCTTTGTATGGGCTATGTGGTCGGGTGTACTGATAATAATCAAAAAGGAAATGTTATTACTGCGACAGAAAAAAATACAGGTGTGCGTATTCCGCAAGAATGTAAGTTGCTATATAATTATATGCCAGAAAACCCCAATATTTTTCCCGTGCCTGGACGGGATGAAGATTACTATGTGTTTGAGTTTGAAAACGAGCCAACCGAGTTTTTAGAGGAAAATGGTTTTTCCGACGAAAAGAGCGTGGACTATGAAGAGGAATTATTGCGCGGTGGTTTTGGGCTTATGGAATTATCTATGGCGGAAAAAATTCCCGAAGAATATATGTTGGATTTTGACAGTCAATATTTTTGGCTTGAAATGAAGGGGTATTATTTTACATATTTTACGGACATGCAACGATTGATAATTTTTGTGAAACCCTATTGAGTGGGATAAAACGACAATAAAAATGGGGTGGAAGGAAATGAAAAAGATTAAAAAATTATTGACAATCGGACTTGCAGTTTTGCTTATGCTTTGTGTGAGCATAAGCCTTGTCGGGTGTAAGAAGACAGGTCCGCTTCCAAACGGACATTATGAGATGATGAACAGCATCCCAGAAGAACCATTGCCCGATTTGTCTTTTGGATTTACACAAGGGGATATTCGTGACAGTTATGGCTGGGTTAGTGATGGGAATACAGCAGAGATGTGGGTAAGCGGTTCTTGTGATTATAAAGCAAAAATCGTTGAAAACGACGGAAAGATTTATTTTAAAGGATATAAATATAGAACGCTGTTAGATATACTTCTTCGTGGCGGGAAACAACAAGGAAATACCGACGTGTATCAAGTTGCATATAGCGAAAGCAGACAAATTATATCGTTAACGCTCGTGGTTATTCCAAACGGAGAATAAA
>JAEIGA010013512.1_pt1 | contig 12427 bp, 10 predicted proteins | sample 9270691 | NCBI WGS metagenome assembly JAEIGA01 (sample SAMN17057246, study PRJNA624740) | gut metagenome | biome: biome; isolation source: fecal sample | host: Bos grunniens | place: China: Xizang | collected 2019
CGAAACCTATCCCGTGTATAAGATGGAAATCTCTAACACATCTCACCCATTCTACACAGGTAAGATGAAGTTGGTAGACACCGCTGGTCGTGTGGATAAGTTTATGAGCCGTTACGCAAAGCGCTACGATAAGAAGAAGTAATCCTTCGATCTCAAAGACAGAGAGCTGTACTCCGAGAGTGCAGCTCTTATTTTTTTGTCTGTGGCGAGGGGCGGCAAGAGTAGGGAAATCCCAATGCACAAACACCACATATACAACAATAGGTCTAAATGAGTTATAATGGGTTTATATGGCTCAATATGATTGCATCCACGCTACCCCACCTTTTAAAGCTACCTCAGACCAACCCCTTGAAACCATACAAAAAAAAGAGAGAGCGGATCAATCCACTCCCTCTAATCGTTCGACGCTCTACGTCGGACTGCAGACTAGTTGTACTTGAATGTAGCCTCGTCTGATACAGTCAACTTCTTACGACCCTTAGCGCGACGTGCTGCCAATACCTTACGGCCATTAGCGGTAGCCATTCTCTGACGGAAACCGTGCTTGTTGATTCTCTTACGACGAGAAGGCTGATAAGTTCTTTTCATTGCCATAGTTGTATCTGTTTTTTATTGTTTTTGTTCCGTATATAAATACCAATAACGCTTCTTTTGCGAGGTGCAAAGGTACAATGTTTTTTTTTAATTACAAACAATTCAGCAAATTATTTTAACTTTTAGTTGCTGAAAAGTGCAAAATCAATCATCAAAAAGGTTTATCTCACCCCTCTCGACCTTGCCATACATAGCCGCAAGTTCGCCTATAGCAGGAGAAATCACAGCGAGCGTATCGCTGATGACCTTCTCGCCACCACCCTTGATACGGTAGAGGAGTGTGGCATACAACGCACGGAAACAGAGCTCCGTGTCGCTGATGTCTCGAATATCGCTATCGTCGAGCACCATACGCAGACGTGGTAACTCTGCCTCGAGGGCACGATATGTCGATCGATAATGCTCACCCACTGGTAACTTCATAAGCTGAAGATGAAGATTGTGCATATCGGCAATGAGGTGCAGCGTATGGTCGATATGACCCTTAGTCTCTTTGCCCTCCTTTCTGAGTAGCTCGACAATCTGCATATACCAGTTAAATACATTCTCCTTCTGCTGCTCATCAAGACCCTCTGTCTTAGCCACAAGTGTGGTATAGATAGCCTCAGGGCTGAACTGCAGGGCACGAAGCAGATCCTCCACCTGCCAAAGGTAGAGGATATACTCTGCGATATTCTCCTTACGTTTCTGTAGTGCAATAAGCATACTTATATACTATTTATAGCCAATCACTGGTATTAACCGTACTCTTTGGTGCGTTAGGCACATTCTCAAAATATTTGAAGCCTGTCAACGCCTCGAGCTCCTCGATCGAGATAATATCCTTTGCCTGAGGTTTGTGTCCCTTGTCCTGCTCGTGGCAGATAACAAAGGCTGCACACTGCAACTCCGAGGCTGAGCAATCCTTGACACTCTTACCCGAGTTACCCCTCTTTGTACGAAGCAGTGCGTAGTAGAACATCGTTGGGCGTGACACATCAGAGCGGCCACCAAACGATATCTTCTTTGGCGAGCCAGTATTGCCATACTTATCGGTGTACTTATCGAAGTAGCAGCCAATCACGGTATAGAGCGTGTCGGCACACACAAGGTCATCGATATGGTCCTCAAGGTTGTTCCACGCACCGCCACCAGTGTTAAAGGTGTCGGAGTACTGGGGAGCGATGTTCGAGAAATAGAAGACCTGCTTGTTTGTCGCAGTCGTCGATGTACGCTCCGCTGAGCCAAGCATATGGCCATTGTTGCAACCACTATCAGCATCCTTACGAACATACTGAATATTAGAAGGAATCTGCGGATCCTGCGTATAGGCATCTGTACGCTTTGCCGAGCCACTATACATAGAGTGACGAGGTGCCGCTACCCACACAGGACAGTGGTGCTCCGACGAGAAGCAGACCGTATAGTTGCGTGCTGCACCATTTCGCTGGGCATTCTTCTCACCACCAGCACAGAGGTGGTGAGCGTAGTAGTATGTCGAGTTATTATCGTCGCGACCATCGCCATTAGCATCCACCTCACGAGGGAGTTCAAACCATCCCGAGCGATAAGTATTGCCATACGAAGGTTCGGGTTCGGGCTCCGGTTCTGGCTCCGGTTCTGGCTCTGGCTCTGGCTCGGGTTCGGGCTCGGGTTCTGGTTCGGGCTCTGGCTCTGGCTCCTCGTTCTCGGCCAAAGTCTTAAATGTACCACCCTCAAGAAGCCAGCTATCGTCAACGGCTCTTACAAATATGCGATACGTATAGCTCGTATTAGGTTTGAGGTCGTCGATCTCAACCTCCAATACCCTACCATTCTCCACAGGGTATGCCTCATATACATCCGACCCTTTGCGAGCTACCATAAAGCCCATTTCTTCGATAACTGCATAATCTGAAGCGTGGACTGTAGCCTCAAGCTTAACACCCGTCTGCGTTATCTTTGTAGCCTCGCTATCAACAACTCGGCAGGTGAATACCACCTCCTTCTGGCAAGCTACAGCAAAGAGCAGCACAGCAATAACACTTAGTAATCGTCTCATTACTCTCTATTTTTCGAATCTATCCAAATTGTCACAGGGCCATCGTTCGTAAGCTCTATCTGCATATCAGCACCAAAGCTTCCTGTGGCCACATTTTTTCCCAATAGCTCCTCGACCCTTGCCACAAACTGCTCATAGAGAGGCTTCGACACCGCCTCAGGAGCAGCCTTAATCCACGAGGGGCGGTTACCCTTCTTGATCATTGCGTGGAGCGTGAACTGACTCACAACCATAACATCACCCGCAACATCCTGCACCGAGAGGTTCATAACCCCCTCGGCATCATCGAAGATACGCATCTGCACGAGCTTCTTGGCAACCCAGTCGAGATCCTCCGCAGTCTCGTCGTGTCCTACGCCAACAAGCACAACAAGACCCTTGCCTATCTCGCTGAACACCTCTCCTGCGATGTGGCAACGTGCCTGCGTCACACGCTGTATAAGCAACCTCATAGCCTAATTCTCAGACTGTGCACACTCGAAGAAATCCCAGAGACCATCGCCCTTAGGCGTTGGAGCAGTCACAGAGATTGGCTTGCCACCCACGGGGTGCAAGAACTCCACTTTGCGTGAGTGAAGCGAGATGCCGCCATCCTTATTCGAACGCTTAGCACCATACTTCAAGTCGCCCTTAATCGAGCAACCGATAGCCGAGAGCTGAGCACGAATCTGATGGTGACGACCCGTCTTGAGGTCGACCTCTACAAGGGTATAGTTTGTCGAAGCTCCCAACACACGATAGTCGAGCAACGCCTCCTTAGCATCGCCCTTAGGTTTCTGATAGGCGTGCGAACGATTGGTCTTAGCGTTGCGAGCAATCCAGTGACGCAGCGAGCCCTCCTCCTCGGCAGGACGCTCCTCAGTGATTGCCCAATAGGTCTTCTTGATCTGCTTGTTGCGAATCATCTCATTGAGACGTGCCAGAGCCTTAGAGGTCTTAGCAAAGACCACAGCACCACTCACGGGGCGATCGATGCGGTGTACCACACCAAGAAACACTGCACCAGGCTTATGGTCGCGAATCTTCATCATCGCCTTAATCTGATCCTCGATAGCCTCAGTGCCATCGGGATCGCTCTGCACAAGGTCGCCAACGTGCTTATTTACGATAAGCAGGTGGTTATCCTCATAGAGGATATCTTTGATTGTAAACATATTATAACTTAAAAGTAAAGGGCAATAACTTCTCTGCCGAGTCGACTATAGTAGCCGAGCCAGCACCACACATTATGACACGAATAGGCGATTTCTGACGACGTTCTACGTCAACAATCACCTGGCGACACTGACCACAGGGATAGCACTCACGCTCCGAGGGGTTTGAGGCTATGGCAAGAGCCTCGATAGGGTCATCCGCATAGTTCGACTCAATGAAAAAGAGTAGCGAACGCTCGGCACAGAGACCCGCAGGATAGACCTCGCTCTCGAAGTTTGCTGCGTGGAACGTACGTCCACTCTGCAGACGTACTGCAGCACCTACGTGAAAGTTGGAGTGGGGAGCGTACGACTTCTCGGTAGCCACCTCAGCCTCGCTCACCAACACCTGATCCGCAACATCAAGGTCGCTGATGTTGTCGTAGTGCTCATAGTTTAATTCCAGAGTTCGTTTCATAATTTCGACAGGTTTAGTCAACAAAGTTAAGAATAATTTCTTAAAAAGCAAAAAATGTGCTCTTTAGAAGGATGAAGTGACCCCAAAAGTTTTTTGTCTAAACTTTTGGGGTCACTTCATTTGCGTACTGCCTATTTCGTTAGCGGAAGTAGATGTGCTATTATCACAACAAATCCTAGAAGAAGTCTTTTGCAAGACCACCCTCTCCCGTCTCCTTGTAGATAGATGGGAGGTCGTGGCCTGTCTGCTTCATAACCTCAACAACGCGGTCGAACGACACGCGGTGGTGGCCATCAGTATACATCGAGTAGAGATTGGCGTCAAGAGCTCGTGCCGCAGCATAGGCGTTACGCTCGATACAAGGGATCTGCACAAGGCCACATATAGGGTCGCAAGTCATACCGAGGTGGTGCTCAAGACCCATCTCAGCGGCATACTCAATCTGTGCTGGCGTGCCGCCAAATAGCTGATTAGCAGCAGCTGCGGCCATTGCACAAGCAACACCTACCTCACCCTGACAACCTACCTCGGCACCCGAGATTGAGGCATTGTGCTTGACAATATTTCCAATGAGACCCGCCGTAGCAAGGGCACGCAAAATACGAGCCTCGGAGAACTCGCGAGTCTTCCACAGGTGATACAACACTGCAGGAATAACGCCCGACGAGCCACACGTTGGAGCCGTCACAATACGACCACCACAAGCATTCTCCTCGCTCACAGCAAGGGCGTATGAGAAGATGAGGCCTCGCGACTGCAGGCTCTGCTTGTAGCCCGAAGCACGCACGTTGTAACGCATAGCACGACGTGATAAGTTAAGCGGGCCAGGAATCACACCATCGGTCTCGATACCTCGCTCTACAGCCTCACGCATCACTCGCCACACCTTAGCCAAGAAGATCCATATCTCCTTGCCCTCGTGCAACTCGACATACTCCCAGAAGGTGCGACCATTATCTCTGCACCACATCAAGATGTCGGTCAACTTCTTATCGGGGTAGACATCAGCATTCTCAATCGGCAGGCTATTCTCCTCGGCCAGGGCTCCGCCACCCACGCTATATACTGTCCAGTCATCGATGATGTTACCATTATCGTCGAGAGCCTCGAAACGCATACCATTTGGATGGAATGGAAGAAACGTTGTAGACTCCCAGACAAGCTCCACCTCGCCGTGAGGCTTCAACGTGTCGAGGATTGCCACATCGGTAAGGTGACCCTTACCAGTGAGTGCAAGGCTACCATATAGTGTTACACGAAAACGTGTGCAGTCGATATTGCGACGCTGAAAGATCTCGGCAGCACGACGAGGTGCCATAGTGTGGCTACTCGAAGGTCCTGTGCCGATGCGATATAACTCTCTAATACTCTTCATAGTTCTCGAAATTGAGTCGTTTAACTAATTGCAAAGGTAATATTTTTATAAGAATCCACTCTCTTTTGTCAAAGATTTTATACCTTTGTCATAATAAAAAATGTGCGATGGCAACACTCTACTTACATATACCATTCTGCAAGCGAATATGCTCCTACTGCGACTTCTACAAAGTGGGTGCCATAGAGCTACTACCCAAGGTTGTGAGTATGATGCATCGCGAGATGGAGGAGCGTGCCGACTACATTGAAGATAAAAATCTCACGTCGATATACTTTGGTGGAGGAACACCTTCACTTCTAAAACCTCAAGAGATAGAGACACTTATTTCGCGTGCCGACTCACTCTTCGACCTCTCGGGCGTTACGGAGATAACCATCGAGGCAAACCCCGACGACATTACCGACGACTATGCTGCAGCTCTTCGTGACACACGCGTTAATCGCCTAAGTCTTGGCATTCAGTCGTTTGACGACCGCGTATTAAAGTTTATGAATCGCCGCCACACAGCCTCCGAGGCTGAGCGTGCTGTGGAGCGGCTACGCAAAGCAGGCATCGATAATATATCTATTGACCTTATATTCGGTGTTGCATGCTTCGAGGGCGACCATCTCGGCGAGTCACTCAGGCGTGCTGTGGCACTCGACGTAGAGCATATCTCAGCGTATCACCTAACCATCGAGGAGCGTACACGTCTTGGTCTATTAATGCGTAAGGGCGAGTATCAGCCAATTAGCGACGAGGAGTCGGAGGCGGAATTTTTGAGAGTACACCACTCGCTCATAGATGCTGGCTACGACCACTACGAGGTATCGAACTTCGCCAAGGCGGGACGCTATGCTCAACATAACTCGGCATATTGGCGGGGCGTGGAGTATCTCGGCATAGGTGCAGGTGCCCACAGTTTTAGTCGCGACAACCGCACGTGGTGCATATCCTCAGCCAAGGAGTACTCCGAGGGGGTGTTCCGCTATGAGGATGAGCAGCTGAGTTGCGACGACCACCTCAACGAGTATATTATGGTCTCGCTACGCACAAGTCGCGGCATCGACCTTAGCCACATAGCCGAGCACTTCGGACAACGACGTCGCGAGGAGATTGAACGACAACTACAACGCTGGCTCGATGGGGGAATTATGCAACGTGATGGGAACAAAATATTCGTCCTTTCGGAGCATTTTTTAATCTCAGATGCTGTTATTGAGTCTCTTTTCGTATAAAATTTGGATAATTCAAAATTTTGTCGTAATTTTACTATCCAGAAAACAAACATTTTTATTCATCTGCTCAGCATAATTAGCCAATTATTTAATTTTCAAGGCGTTGTGTTGTGTGGGTTGTCGTATAGCTAAAAAATAGTAACTAACAAATATATTCCAACTATGTCAGGACTTAAATTCGACAAGCGTGAATTGGGCAACTTGGAGTATTCGCTCGACAGAGAGATGCTGGCTACGGACCGTCGTGGCGGCTATATGAGTACTACTATCGTATGCTGCAACACACGCAAGTATCACGGCTTGATGGTAGCACCCATCGACCAGACAGAGCGTACATATGTACTTTTGTCGTCACTCGATGAGACCATCATTCAGCACGACCAGTCGTTCAACCTCGCTCTGCACCGCTTCGACGGCGTTTATGAGCCTCGCGGACACAAGTACATCACCGACTTTGAGTACACGCCAACCCCAACAATCACCTATCGTGTGGGTGGTGCAGTGTTGCGTAAGGAGCTGTTGTGGATTCACAACCGCACACAGCTTATGATTCGCTACACCCTTGTTGATGCTCACTCCGACACTACACTTCGCCTACGCCCACTCTTGGCTTATCGCGACAAACACTCATTGTCGAAGGCTAATATGGAGGCAGACGGACGTGCTTATCCAATCCCTTACGGTGTGAAGTGCCGCTTGTACGACGGCTTCCCTTGGTTGCATATGCAGCTTGATAAGGAGGATGCAGAGTTTGTGGCTGCTCCCGACTGGTACTACAACTTTGAGTATCAGAAGGAGTTGCGTCGTGGCTATGAGGGTCACGAGGATCTGCTCACCACAGGCTACTTCGAGTTCAACATCAAGAAGGGCGAGAGCGTAATCTTCTCTGCAGCTACCGACCTTATGGCATCGCCCGAGACTATCTCGGCAGTCTACGAGGCAGCACTCGCTCAACGCACACACAAGATCGATTTCTTGAGCTGCTTGCAGCACTCGGCACGCCAGTTCATTATTCGCCGTCCTAATAACCGTGCAGAGGTCATCGCGGGATACCCTTGGTTTGGACCATTTATGGAGGATACATTTATGGCTCTTCCAGGTCTGGCACTCTCACAGAAACGCACTCAGGACTGTATCGACGTAATCGACACAGCTCTCAACGATATGAAGGCAAGCGGCTTGCTCGATGGCAAGATAACACCTCCTACTGCCGATGCACCTCTCTGGCTCTACTTCACACTCCAGCAGCTCGAGGGCCACATCTCACAGAAGGAGTTGTGGGCTAAGTATGGCGAGGCTATGAAGTCTATCCTTGAGGCCTACCGCCGTGGCTTTGGCGAGGAGGTCAAGCTCCACGACAATGGTCTTATCTGGGCTTGGGCAGAGCGTCCATTGACTTGGATGGGCACTATCGTCGACGGCCAGCCTCTCACACCACGTCGTGGCTACCCTGTAGAGCTTCAGGCATTGTGGTACAACGCCGTATGCTACACTTTGGCTGTGGCTAAGAAGCAGGGCGACAAAGCCTTTGTTGGAGAATGGAAGGATATGCCTGAGAAGACTAAGCAGTCGTTCATCTCGAAGTTCTGGTTGGACGAGGAGCGTTACTTGGCTGACTATGTTAACTACGACGAGGTCAACAAGTTCATACGTTGTAATATGGTCGTAGCTTGTGGTCTCGACTACAGAATGCTCTCTGACGAGCAGCTCGTGGCAACATTGCAGACTGTACACCAGCACCTTGTGACACCACGCGGTGTACGTACACTCTCACCTCGCAACCTGCTCTACAAGTCAAACTACAACGAGGATCAGCGTTCGCAGGATCTCGCCTCACGCAACGGCTCTGCCTGGATCTGGCCTTTGATGTTCTATGTTAAGGCCTGCTTCGAGCTCGGCGGTGCAAACTACGTCGACGAGGCCACAGCACTTCTCGAGGAGTTCGACAGCGAGCTTCAGGCAAAGTGCGTAGGATCAATCTCGGAGCGTTTCGAGGGCGACCCTCCATACAACCCCCGCGGCTCAGTGTCGCACGCAACATCGGTAGGTGGCCTGCTCTACATCCACTCACTTATTGAGAGGTACTCACCAAAGAAGCCAGCACGCAAGAGCTGCAAGAAGGCGGCACCCGCAGCAGCCGAGGCCGTAGAGGAGAAGCCTAAACGCAAGTGCGTACGTAAGAGCGTAAAAAAGTAAAACGTAAAATATATTGATTATGAGAGTCTTAATGTTCGGTTGGGAGTTTCCTCCCCATATCGCTGGTGGTTTGGGTACAGCCTGCTACGGTATGACCCAAGGTCTGGCTCGCAACGACGTGGAGGTCATCTTCGTGATGCCTAAGGCGTCGGGTGACGAGGATCAGAGCTTTGTTAAGGTTGTCAATGCCAGCGACATCGAGGCACGCTACTGTGACTCAAGCATTGAGGGTGCAGACGACATAATGCGTAAGATATCCTTCATCCATATCGACTCGAATATGGTGCCATACATCTCACCAGAGGAGTGGGCAACATATCGCGAGGGCTACGAGAAGACCGGCAAGAAGTTCTGGGAGCGTAAGGGTGATAGCTGGACACAGCGTTACACCTTCTCTGGCAAGTACGGTGCAAACATTATGGAGGAGGTTGCTCGCTATGCTGTTGTTGCTGCCGAGGTAGCACGCCAGCTCGAGGGTCAGTTCGACGTTATCCACGCCCACGACTGGTTGACATACTTTGCAGGTATTGCTGCTAAGCAGGTATCGGGCAAACCACTCGTGGTACATATGCACGCCACATCGTTCGACCGCTCGTCGAGCGACAAGATTGATACCCGTGTCTACGAGATTGAACGTTCAGGTATGGAGGCTGCCGATATGGTCATCGCCGTGTCAAACCTCACACGCAACATCGTCATCAACAAGTATAACATCGCCCCAGAGAAGGTTGTGGCTGTGCACAATGCTGTGCAGTTTGCCGAGAACGATAATCCAATTCCTGAGCGTGGTGTTGACGACAAGATTGTCACATTCCTTGGCCGTATCACATTCCAGAAGGGTCCAGACTACTTTATCGAGGCAGCAGCCAAAGTATTGCAGCGAGTGCCTAACGTACGCTTCGTTATGGCGGGCTCGGGCGATATGATGAACCACTGTATCCGCCGTGCTGCACAGCTCGGTATCTCAGATAGATTCCACTTCACAGGCTTCCTCAAGGGCGACGACGTGCAGAAGATGTTCCAGCTATCGGATGTCTATATTATGCCTTCTGTATCTGAGCCTTTCGGTATCTCACCATTGGAGGCTATGCGTTCGAACGTGCCTACCATCATCTCGAAGCAGAGTGGTGTTGCCGAGGTATTGGACTACGCCGTGAAGGTCGACTACTGGGATGTTGACGCTATGGCCGACTCTATCTACGGCCTTATCACCTACCCTGCCCTTGCCAAGATGTTCTCTGAGAAGGGTATGGAGGAGGTTAACAACCTCAAGTGGTTCAATGCTGCGACCAAGATCAAGGATGTCTACCAGGCGGCTATCGACAAGTGTAAATAATAATAAAGATAACAAGATATGAAGACAGTTTGTTTCTACTTTCAGGTACACCAGCCCTGGCGTTTGAAGACCTATCGTTTCTTCAATATGGGCAAAGACCATAACTACTTGGACGACTTCACCAATCGTTCGATTATGCAGAAGATTGCCCGCGAGTGCTATCTTCCTATGAATGCACTTCTCGAGAGCCTTGTTAAGCAGTATAACGGTGCCTTCAAGTGTACATTCTCGATCACTGGCTCGGCTGTCGAGCAGTTCAAGGCCTACGCTCCTGAGGTTCTCGAGTCGTTCAAGCGTCTTGCAGCTACTGGCCACGTAGAGTTCCTCGGCGAGACATACTCTCACTCTTTGGCTTCGCTCGCCTCATTGGACGAGTTCAAGAGCGAGGTGAAGCTCCACACACAGATGCTCAAGGAGGAGTTTGGCGTGAAGCCTACAGCATTCCGTAATACCGAGCTTATCTACTCTGACGAGATTGCTAAGGCTGTCGAGGGTATGGGCTTCAAGACTATGTTGGCAGAGGGTGCTAAGCACATCCTCGGTTGGAAGTCGCCTAACTTCGTTTATACCGACGCTAACGACAATAAGCTCCGCCTGTTGCTTCGCAACTACCGCCTCTCGGACGATATCGCCTTCCGCTTCTCGAACGAGGGTTGGCCAGAGTGGCCTCTCACAGCCGATAAGTATGCCGATAAGGTTGTGGCAGAGACTGGCGACGTTGTCAACTTGTTTATGGACTACGAGACCTTTGGCGAGCACCAGAAGGCATCGACAGGTATCTTCGACTTTATGAAGGCACTGCCTGAGGCACTTCTCGCTACTGGCCAGGTTGAGTTTGCTACTGCAAGCGAGGCAGCTAAGAAGTTGCAGCCTGTGGCTGTGCTCCACTGCCCATACGCTATGTCGTGGGCCGATGAGGAGCGTGACGTGACTGCTTGGCTCGGCAACGACCTTCAAAATGAGGCATTCGCCAAGTTGTACGCTTTGGCTCCAAAGGTTAAGAAGGCTAAGAACAAGGACTTCGAGTTCGTATGGCACTTTATGCAGAACTCCGACCACTTCTACTATATGGCTACTAAGTGGTTCTCAGATGGTGACGTTCACTCATACTTCAACCCTTACGGCTCGGCGTATGAGGCATTTATCAACTATATGAATGTCTTGTCAGACTTCGAAATCGAGCTTAACAAGCTTTAATGAAAATGGCTACCATAACGGTAGCCATTTTTCATTAGTAAAGGTTCGATGTCTGGTGGGGTTTAATATGTTAAGATAGATTTTAACAGGTTTCTAGCAAATAGCATAATAACTCATTTACCCCACACACCACAACCCCAAAAGGAAAATTTGTTGTCAGAAGGGTGCCGAGTGCTACACTCGGCAAAAATGCCGTCGATGGGTAGTACTTTACGTACATTCCATTGACGGCATTGTTTGTTAGGGCCGCAATCGGCCCCTTATCACAACAAATTACTCCATACAGCGGCAGATAAGGTTACGATCACCATAACCATTATCAATCTTAGTCACATATGGGAAGAACTTGTTCTCGCCAACCCACTCCAATGGGAAGGCTGCCTCCTCGCGTGAGTATGGGTGGTTCCACTCACCAGCAAGCTCACGAGCGGTGTGTGGGGCGTTGACAACAACATTGTCGGCATTGCCAGCAGCTGCTGCTGCCTCGCACTCACGCTTAATCTTGATGAGCGACTCGATGAAGCGATCCATCTCAGCCTTTGACTCACTCTCAGTAGGCTCAACCATCAAGGTCTCGTGAACAGGGAACGAGAGGGTTGGAGCGTGGTAGCCGTAGTCCATAAGGCGGTGAGCGATATCGCCACAGTCGATATTATAGTCGTGCTTGAAGCGTGTGAGATCGAGGATCATCTCGTGACCTACACGGCCAGTCTCACCAGAGTAGTATGTGCGATACTCATTCTTCAATGCTGACGACATATAGTTAGCATTCACGATAGCGAGCTCTGTAGAGCGACGCAAGCCCTCGAAGCCGAGCATGCGGATGTAGCCATAGGTGATAGGCAACAACATAGCCGAACCCCATGGTGAAGAAG
>JAEIGA010013513.1_pt1 | contig 12426 bp, 7 predicted proteins | sample 9270691 | NCBI WGS metagenome assembly JAEIGA01 (sample SAMN17057246, study PRJNA624740) | gut metagenome | biome: biome; isolation source: fecal sample | host: Bos grunniens | place: China: Xizang | collected 2019
ATACAGCTAAAAGGCTACCGCTTAATAATTCAAAAAGCAGTTGCAAATAATTAGCACCATCAAAAGTAGACAACCTTGATTTTATCAACTCTGTATTTTGTAATATATGTTCAGAATCCAGAATTGCTGATTTCGCATGATTAATCAAAATATTTATTGTTTCCTTGCTTGCATTCTTTCTTGTCATATACATAAATATACTTAACCTTAATACAAAATTACAGATAACTTATAAGACTTAGCGTTTTACAAATCATTTTATCATCACATATTTCACATTCTACGAAATTTAGATATCTATATCCGCTTCTGTGAGTACAGCAAGGGCGTAGGCAACTACCCCGACTGGGGTATCATCATCGCCCGTTGCGAGTTCCGCGATGAACTGCGAGAGCACCGCTTCGAACTCCTCAAAGACCTTGTACGATTCTTCAAGGAGTATATGCCTCGCTACGGGTATAAACACCTCTGCACCGAGGATGACGACTACAAGTATTACCAAATGCTCAACCTCCCCTGCATCAAACGCGGCTTTATGGGACGCCATTGCAACTATGGAGCACCATTGAGAGAGATTGAGGTGTAGATGATTCCCACTTAAATGACACAGGAGGGTTTATTGCCCTCCTGTGCTTATAGTTTGCTTATTAATTGCAATAATTATCTCTAATACGAGGATAAATATAATTTAAAATACCTAAATACAGGATTCAGATATATCAGAGACCTATAATGATAAAAACAATAAAATCTCTTTAGCTTTTTTATCCGTTGCTTCTAGTGATATATCCCAGTGACCAGCCTGAACATAACTACTATACATAACTTTGAATCCTAATTGTTCTACCGTGCAGATCAACTCATTCATCTTATATCGTTTATCTGCAACTACATATTCTGCAGATAACATATTGTCAGAATCAAACTGTTCTTTGCGGTATACTAATCCATCGTCTTTATTGATCAAAAAGTATTCAGGATTAAATACATTTCCGCTCACGGCCATTGTATTTGATGCCTTTAAATCTAATAATGCATCAGGTCTCTCTTTCAAACTTACAATATTAGTAGATATTGATTCTGTTAATTCCATATTCATCACAGAGATTACAGCAATACCTCCTTCTTTTAAATGATGCTTTATTGTCCTAAATATTTTTATATTATCTTGTTCATTTCTAAACGAACCGATAACATCATATAAACATAAAACAATATCATATTTGTTTCCAAGTTTTAATTTGCGGGCATCACCACAAATAAAATTTGCTTTCAATTGTTCTTCTAATGCAGAACATTGAGCCTTCTCAATATTTGATTCTGAAAAATCAATACCTACTACGTTTTTATATCCTCTAGATGCAAATTCTAACGAATGACGTCCTTGACCACATCCTATATCTAAAATGCAATTTGCACTAGTTGTAACAATTTTAGATAGGATAAAATCTACTTCGTTTTTTGTACCTTTAGCCCATGCCTGCTGAGGCATTGACATCCTAGAATATGCATCTTTTAGTTGTACATCCGAAAAATCCAAGAAACTTTTGAATTTATCATCTGTATAAATCATTTTTTGACTAGCAAATGTAAATGCCAACCATTCATGACCATGTTCTATATCGCCAAGTTTGAGGGAATATATTTGGAATTCTTCTGAATGGTTTATATGATCTAATTCTGGAAAAAAATTTGTAAAAATCTGACTTTTATTTTCACCGATTGAAATACCTCCCGTATTTGCAAACGGAATATCTTCTATTAACTGTTCTAATACATCAATATTTTGAGAGATTACAGATGTATTAATTTCCCTCCATGTTACAGACTCTAAAGTCTTTAATGTTAACGCATTTGCAGTTGCTAATCCCCATGCATAGTAGTTGGAAAATCCCCATGCGGACTGCAATAATTTTGAACCAATTTTTCTTTTTCTGTATTTATTATGAACAACTAACTGGGTTACCCAGGAACATATACCTTTATTTTTGATTCTTTTTCTCAAGAAAAAAGCCTGTCCTAATAACATATCTCCATCAAAGCACAACGAAACAAACATGTCAGGATGATTTCCATACATTTTTCGATACAATATAGGAGACATTCTTATTTGTTCACCTCTTTTCTTATCTCCTTTTCCACTGTATTTCCCATAATTATTAGAAAACAAAGCGGAACATTGCTCATATTCTTCCTCTGTTAAGGAAGTACACGGCTTTGTAATAAATCGATATTCCATATGTGTCTATATTAATGACAGTTTACAACACATTAAAACATACTAATTATTATCACTTGCTGACTTTCAGTCTTCTTCTTTTTGAAAAAGGATTATATGTCATCATCTCCCATTTTTATAAATCTAGTGCGTCATTAAAATCTGAATTAAATTCCACTCCAAACTTACGCACTTCTATTTTTGGCATTCTTGTATTAAACTCCTCATCAATATTGTGGCACTGTATTTTAATGATGCCTCGACGAAGAATCGCAGGTTGCAAGCAGTACTGATCAAACTCTTCATAATCAACATCCGACACATTCTGCCAGTGCGGGAACAATAGTTTCATATAGGCTGTAGCTATACGCTTTACAGCATTGAAGTCTCGCATATCAGCATTGGACTCAAATGTTACCAAAGCATCGAAAAGTAGTCCATATAAATTTTGTGTACGTAATGTATGCATCAACTCAGAGAAATATTCCACATTAATTGTCCAACCTTTGAAAATCATACTTTTATTGATTCGAGGCAAGTGCCATCCCTCAATAAAACAGTGGAAACGATCCAACAATGCAGACTCTCTGAAGTTTTGAGGAAGAGAGTCGAAATAACGATACGACAAAGGCCTATGCTGTTCATTCAATGGGATGTTGCCCATAAGCATTAGACCACATTCTGATGAAAATTCAGTATTGTCAATTGTGGTTTTACCACTTTCAAGGTATGACTTTAAGGCTGCTTGAATCTCAGCAGGTTCTTGGAATACAATGGTCTGTATCTCATCAAATGCAGTATAGTCATGATTTTTTATAATACCATTTTGTTGCTTCTGCTTATCGTAAAATAGCTTAGCCCTAGTCACTTTACCACCGCTAACAAGCCAACCATATTTTGACAAATTACCAAATACATAGGACTTACCCGTACCCTTTGGCGCAAGCTCAATAACATTTAATCTTGGCTCTACAAATATTAGCAAACGAGTTAAGAATTCCAGTTTTTGACTTATACATTCAAAACCATCTGGATCATACTCCATTGCAGATAGAAGAACATCAAGCCATTCTGAGGTGGTAAATGCTCGTCTTGCTTCTCGTAGATAGTTCATATCAACTGACTTGTATGGCTTAAACGGTTTATAATCAACCATTTCTACATGATTCTTTTTGCCATCTAAATCAGGAAGTACACATAGTTTAATGACGCCCCATTTCTCACCATCAACCAAATCTCCAACATGTTGATTATAAACATAATCAGGGATTTGTCCTTCATTTAACTTTATACCCAAATCAGGTATAGCAAATCGACGAACACCCTTTACGAGGTCTATATAGATGATAAAGCGGGTAAGCAAAGTAAGCTCCTGTCCATTGCCTAATCTATCTTTAACCGATGCGGCTTCTTGTGGAATTACATTATCTAGAAACGCAGTAAGAGCACCTCTATCAACCTGCCCTGCAGTATTAATATACTTCTTTAATATAAAGTCTTTAACAAACGACGGCAGATTGCGACCAGCGAACAAACTATTAGTTGAGGCAGGATCTTTATATATTGCCATAGAGGCAAAATAATTCTTTATCTTATTACTAATTTCAGTTTTCATAAATGTCTATGTTAAAACAGATCTTCTTCTTCAGCACCAACATTGATATCAATATGATATTTTTGCTTTGTTGAACCAATACATAATACTACATCTTGCACATTTAGCACTAACTCAACGCGTGAACTTTGATATTCATTATCAACAGTCTTGCTAAGTTTGTAGGATTTGCTGTTGTATACCACGCAAGGAACCTCATCCTTCAATCCCTTAATCTCAAATCTTATTATCGGGGCTGTAGCGGACAATTCTTTTGTCAGCAACTTAGCAGTCCATGATTGTGCAGACTCCTGGCTTGATATGATAAAAATTGGTACTAACACCTCCTCAGGAGTAGCCCCTCCATGGATCGCTTGTCCAGCTGGAACTTTGCTACATAATGACGAATGTCCTATAGCACAAACTGTATTGTCATTTACAATGACATACTTATTGTCAGGCAAAATACTACTATTCTTCCTTGCAAGTCGGCCATGATGATCAGACTCGAAACCAGCCAGATTTAACCCACTACAATGTTGTGATAAATGGGTTAATCCATGATCTGAAACAATGGCAATCTTTTTACCAGCATACTCGTCTATTATACTACGAATAGCATTTGTAACTATATCAAACTCTTCTAATATATATTCAGGATACCTGTTATTGGTCTTGTGGGCTAAATTGTCAAGATCTCCTGTCTTTACCAACTTACCAGGGGCTAGTTTCTCTAAATCAGCCTTATTTATGGATGTCACTGTTGGCAATAATGATTTCCCAACTATTACCTCATTTAGGTAAATACCATTCTGCTTTTCAGCTTCTACAATAGATTGAACTACTGAAATCCAGTCTATGCCAAGTCCATCAATCCAATAGAGCACATCTATATCGTCTCTATCTGTCAGGATAGTACGCACTGTCCTAAAGTCTTGATACCATGAATTGAACACAACATCATTGGCACTGTGAACAAGTAATACATCTCCAATACTCTGATTGTATTTATTAGAGAACTTAGCTTTTTTATATTTCTCGATATAACCCTCAATCCACTCTTGTGAATCAATCGGTAATACATTATTTTGCAGGTAACAATAGAACATAGGGAAGTTCTCTCGCAAATCGCATATGGTCAATTTTTCTTCCCCATACCACTTAACAGCAATTTCTTTTTCTATACTTGTGAATGGAGTTAAAAGGTTTGCTGCAGTTTTATATCCATAATTTGTTGCAACCCTAATCAGTTTTTCCTCAAGAGTCTCTTGTGCTTCCTTTGACAAAGTTCCTTTATGTTTCAACATTCGCAAGATATCTACACGAATACTTGATTGAGCAGACATATCTTCAAAATCAAAAATAGCCAGCATTAATTGTTCAAACAGTTCTCTATCTGTGTATGCACAACAGTTCTGTAATGCGAAAAATAAATAATCCGCTTTATCAAACTCGCTTAAGTAATATGTTACTAACAACCATTTATCGAATGCGTCATTTGTACTATGCCATGCCTTGATAAAATCACGATAGTCCTTAAGCTCGAATAGATGGAAATACTGTTTAATAAACTTTGAAAAAGTAAAGCTTGTAACATCTATCTTTTTCGCCAATTCTCTCCAATACTCAACATCACATTCCCTATATTGTACATTACCAAAAGATAGCTTCAATCCTAGTGTTAAAAATTTATAGACATTCTCACACTTGTCAAAATCAAATGCATTATCGGGCAATGCATTCTGTTCGTATGCATATATAGATGGTGAAGTGGATATGATGGTGTTGGTAATATCCATTCCGTTTCTCCACAAATAAAGCCACTCTTTAAGGTTTTTGACAACAGTGTACTTGCTCTTTAAGTTGCGGACATCATAATCAGTACCATTAGACAATACCAATCGATAATTAAACTGCTTGCCATCAGATTTTAAATACCATGCAAACATCTGTGGATCATTTTCAAAGTTTGAAATTTTGCTATATTGACCCACAATAATTATATATATTCTCTGACGTTTCTCAAAAGCAGTATTGGTACTCTGAATTGATTTTAATTTCGTAATAAGAGCATCAAATTCTTTGTGCTCTATATTGTCATAAAAACGTGCTAGTTCTGAGAATGGTGCTACAACACAGTCTTTCCCTTCAATATCTTCTATATATTTTTCGATATTATTAGCTAACTCAACACGAGAAATAAACATATCATCATATTGAGAATTCATCCACTTATCGACACTTTGTATCTCGATATCCTTATCCGACATCTTTGAGATAAACTCATATGAGTCTCTAAAGTTATCAAACAATACAAATCTAACTGGGAAACGATTAGCCGTACCAGTATTATTGCCTGTTATATTTTTATCAGCATCAATAGCAACAAGCATATCGTCTATGGTTCCAAATGACTTAAGCATCGTATTCGTTAATAATACTAATTACTAGGCTATTGTTTGTTTTCTCTATAATTTTCTCAAGAATAGCCTTTGCTATATCTGCATCCTTAATCTGCTTCACCTTGGCAATTGCAGCAGATTTCTGCTGATTGAACTTGTTGATTTCAGCTGTAGTGTATTCATTCTTCACACTGTTTGCCTGCTGTCGACGAAGTTCCTCCTCTTGGCGACGCAACTCCTCTTCTTGTCTTATACGCTCCTCTTCAAGAAGTTGAGCTCTCCATAATACGTATGCATTGCGAGCCTCCTCTTCTGACCAATAACCGATATCACCGCCTAAATGCTTGCGCATACCAGCAATTGCCTCATCAATCTCATCTTCTTTGAGCGGAAGCCCCTTTTCAGCCGCAACGCCAATCACAAAAGTAGAGAAACCTTCTTTGAATACATCGGGATGTTTTAACAACTCCTTTAACTCAAATTTGAGTTGTTTTATTTCTGCGAGCGTTTGCGACATCAAGTGAGGTTGATTTCTGAAGTCTTTCTCAGTGCTAATCTTTACAATATTATCGATTAGTCCTTGCAAATTGTCAAAATCAGTTGCATATTTCAATGACCAAAGAGGGAATCCTTTATCTGCTATATATTCATGAGTAAGAGCCCAACGTGCATCTGTTAGGCTACTAATGTCATTATATCCCTTAAGCTCATTTAGCCTGAAATTCTGAACAAATAATTTGCAGAGTTCTCCAGACTCTCTTGTCTCAAACATAAAGTTGAGTGTATTATTTATCTTATCAGATTCCCAAGCCTGGAACATCTTGATAACTGCGTCGGCAATATGTGTTGCATCAAGAGGTTTACCTGTTGTATCAAAAATTAGCTTAACATATTTGCGCATGGCAAATGCAACCATACCCATACAAGCACATGATTGAAAGAGACCGAATGGAGGCTGGGTCAATTCTTTTAGTCGGTCACCAAGATTGAAATCAGTATTCTTATTGACACTATGCAACTTTTTGTCGATAAAATCAGCAACTAGTTTCAAAGGATGTAATGGGTTAATTGACGGCTTCCACTCTAGGTTCTCATCAACGCTATCCTGGAGCAATAAAGCCATATGGGCATACTGACCCGTACAACGACTACTAATATCAGTTTTCGTATTATTGGTTAGTACGGTTTTAACCGTATCTCTTGCCAACTGTTTTCTCCAGTATGTTGCAGACTTTGAGCGAAGAAGATCATATGAATCAGGACCACTCGAAAAGATAGTTGGAGCAACACAAGAGTTAATCGTTAGGGCAATCTTCAAACCAGAACTAACGCTATTTTGTTCCCTTAAGAAATAGGAGAATGTACCTCGTTGTAACTTTTGAACCCACTCTTTAATCATTGCATTGGCAGAAGCAATGTGTGTCTCAGCCTGCTCTGTAGAGTTATGGTTGCGAGCAACAGAGGCATTTGCCTGATATTCTATAAATCGTTCATAATTGGTATCACCAAATGGGGTTTCATATACAACAAATAGAGTGCTGTTAAAACGTCCAATTTCATCATTAGATGTCGCGTTATATGCAATATGTTTCAACTCACTTAACTCCTGAGTATTTCGAGCAAAAAGCAACGCTACAAATACCTCATATGAGGGACAACTCTTTCGTCCTTTTTCAATTGCATTTAGCAATAGATACTCATTACTATCGATAGAATATTTCAGGAAAGTCATAGGACGAGTGACTGTAGAGAAATTCAGTTTCAACAGTTTGTCGGCCTCATTACCAAAGTTTATAATACTTGAAGTGTATTTGAATTGAGTAAGCTTCAACTCGTTCTTCTTAGCTTCAATCTCTTTTGTGGGAAGTGACGAGAACTGTATTGAGAATAACCCTCCTGGAGCTCTTTGAATAATACTATTGTCATTCAAATAGTCAAGAATCTCTTTTAGTTTAGGCTCAATATGAGTACCCACAAATAGACGAGTGATATTCTCTTCCGAAGGTGTTACAGTTACATTATTTGCAATGTTGTTTAATGCATTTAGTAACAGTATACTCTTGAAAACAGCATAGCATTCAGGACCGCCTTCATTCTCAACCTGTAATTTGCGAGAATTGAAGCGTTCAGTTACAGCACCAAATTTTGAGACTTTTTCATTGAATTCATCGACTACAAAATCCCACAAAAAGTCTGCAGTAATTACTCGACCATCAGTATACGCTTCTTCATTTTCAAAGAACTCACGAATTTTTGGATTGGCTCCAATAAATTCAAATACACTTCGTGAAGATGACCCTGCTTCACGAGCATAGTAGGTTGCCAAATTTGCTGTTCCTGGATGAATTGGGAACAAATTATACAAGTCTCGTTCTGTCTCTTCTGGACTATTCGAAGTAGATATCGTTGCGAATTCTTTATAAAGTTTCTCGTATGGTCCTATAAAAGCACTACGCTTATGTTCGTAATATACATTGTCCTCATCAAAATTGAATTTACGAGACATAATCTTATATGCCGATACAGTCTCCATATTGTATGGCATATAATGGTAGCGACCTTTTGTCTTCTCTCTCTCCTCAACTTGCAAATTATCCAAGGCTGAAGGATGTGAGATAAACAAGAAATAGGAGTTGTTTTTTGCCATCATCATGCGCTCGCTTATACCCTGTAAGGTAACAAGGATTGATATACCAAACGATGACTTAATAACATCCGTAAACTCATCCCAAAGAATAAGTAGTCCGTCATATACACCTTGTGCCGCCAATTTATCTTGTACCTCAAAAATCCAGTCCTCAAGACTATCACTATGTAATGGGACAACACGATTCTGTTTACGCAAAGCGTTCTTAATGTGGCGTATTACAGAAGTATCGCAATCGTGGAGTTTGTTAATCAACACTTCTGTTGTAGGAGCTAGTGCTTTGAGTTGTGCGTCCCTATCAATGACTAGCGACCAAAATTCGGAGTCTTTGTTTATATCATTGATATAATTATCAAAGTCTGTCTGAACCTCAAATTCTATTCCGTCTGCCTTCAGTGCATCAACAATCACCCTCTGCAAAACAAATGGCAAATCCTCGGCAGCTGCCATATTCTCATTGCTATACAGCGACACTGGGAATAAGCGCTTCTTGCTACGAAGATTAAATATATCCGAGCGAAGCAATGCCAAAGAGTCATCTTTATACTCTCTTTCGATATAATCGCGAATGCCATCGACCTCATCACATAACAGGTGCTTAACTACAGCACCAGCGTGACTCTTACCACTACCATAGGTACCAGCAATCCAGAATGGTTTATGGAAATCTGCATTGTTGTTATACACAGAATTAATTACCTTCCTAAGCACATCGTTAAATTGCCCGTTAGGAATAAAATCTCTCCAATCCCCATTCTCTGGATGGATCTTAAACGCAATCGCTGATTCTCTAATTTTAATTAGGTCAGAGTATTTGGTTTTCATCATATGAAAATTTTGTTACAAGTTAATTACTTTCATCAAGCTTAAAGAATCTCACAATCTCATCCTTAATGTTTTTGCGAGCCTCTTTATCTTGCAGTAAAGTCCAAAGTGCAGTATCTAAATATGCGTATTCTATATTGTCACGTACGGAACGAACAGAATTAATAGCTACAGGTATATTTAAATACTGTATATGCCAAAAACCATCATGTTGCATATAATAAAATGGCTTATGCATGGGGGTACATTTTTGCCAATATACATATGATATACATGAGTATATTCTTCTATTAAGTCGTCGTAAAATAGTCTATTGTCTGTAATCTTACCCTTTGCTATTGATTCTATTACGGCAATGACAAATATCGGTTTTGCCAAAATCTTTCGACCTCGGTAATTGCCTATAGTCATTTGTTTTATTAAATCTAAATAAAAGGATAATTGCATATAGTATCTTTTATTCCGTCAGCAGTTTTAATACGCTCAATGGATTGAGTTCACTACGCAATGATATATGATCTAAACCCATATTGAATGTGGCAGTAAGAACGGGATTAATATCGCTATTAAGGGATCTCAACTGATTAATCAATATATCTTTGTTTATGCCAAACTCGCGATATACACCACATTTATTGCTATCATCATACAAGTCTGCAACTCTTAACTCAGATATATTTTTACTTTGTGCAAACTTGTATATAGAATATGCGATGACTTCTCTTGAAGCATCGTTATAATTTGTCTTAACATAGTTTTGTTTATCTCTTTGCTCCATAAGACGTACACCAATAGGACATTCTCTGAAAGTCCTAAACAATGCATATACTATGTTCTTAATGGTTGTCTGGCTGTCTGTCGGATAATCGAACATAACTTTCTCTCTTATGTCTGATTCAGTAAGATTAATATTCCAACCAGTATTTTCTGTAAACCATTTTACAATAGGAGCATTGTAAGAAAGATTAACCCATATAACCTCCCAAACCAAGTCTGGCATATATGCATAGAGTTCTACTAGATATGTTCCAAGTTTCGTTAATTTTCGAGACTTTGTGTCGTCTAATATTTCGGCTTGTACTAACCATTTTACAAAGTTTGGTAATTGCTCTTTTACATTTAATCCATGTAGATTATCTGCAAAATATGTATCGGCAGAAGACATAAATACATCAAGCCACTCGCCATTAAAGCCAAAATTATTATATCCTATTAATTTCATTTTATTTTTATTGGAACTAGTTTCTACTAAAGAGTGTGCAACAATACATCCAAATTCATGGAAATCCAAACACTTATGACAACGAATACATTTTTTGGCGTCTATTTTTGCATCTGGTAAAATAGACAATGCTCCAGTTGGACATTCCACTTCACAAGCCTCACAATTAATACAATATGTGGATTTATATATTGCACGCTTAAGCAAACCTTGAAGTGTTGAGTTAGTATGTGTATTTTTAAATGTTATCTTAACAGTATTATCCTTATACTCGACTGTAAAAGGATAAATAATATTATCATATTTAATTTCTCCAGAAGCTTTATCGGCGGATAGATAATATTCACACACTGCATTTAACCATGTAAGAATGTTCTTCTGGGGACTCGTAGCCATAATCTCTAAGTTTGGTGTTGTGGATAACACTTGTACAAAAGAATTGGATACTAGGCCCCTTCCTCCTGCTCGTCTTTTCCAATTTCCTTGTCGAATATAGTCTTTTTTATCAAGAATATTACTATTATTTACAATTGTTTCAATTCTTGACAAGAACGGCTTGAGATTTTTACTAAAACATTTTCGAGAAATACAGTCATTCCATTCTGATGAGAATGGACAGATTAAACAACCTACACGCGTCATACCATAACGATATGCTGGATTTATAGGCAAACCATTTTTGAATAAATACAAGAATATCTCTGTTGTGTTCCAATATAAAATTGGGCTAACATTAAACACTGTAAAGTGTTTCACACTTTTACCCTCTCTGTTATATCCAGATCTACGGGTACTTTCTTCTGCACGAACGCCATCAAACGTTAAGATGCGTGCTTGCATATTTGTTCCCTCAATTTTAAGCAATCGATATAGCGGGGCTGTTTTCATAATAGAACAGCACCAACGGTGGGTGTCAGATGGCGTACCTATTTTATCCCAATAATTTACAACACTCTCGTGGTTTCTTGCAATCGAGAATTTCAATGTTGGGAATTTTTTGTGATAATACTCGATAATTTGATCGTATAGAGCCAAAGAAGGAGGTAGCTCGTATCCAGTATCAGAATATATAACTTCAAATGATTCAGGTGGAATAGCTCGCGTACACAAATCAAGAACCACTTGTGAGTCTTTACCGCCAGAAAAAGAAGCCAAGAATTTGTCAATTCTTGTTGTGTGATATGTCTTTTTACCCTGTTCTTGCGCGACCTCTAATGGCATAACATCAAAGCTATCACAGTCTTGCTTGACAATCGCCATCTTGCTTTTTGTGCGCTTTTCTAATTTCGCTGCAAGCGCCTCAAAATCCATTTGATTAGCAGCAGCCTTCTCAATGGTTTTTCGTGCTGTAGAGTATTGTGTGAAAATGTTTCTAATATATTCAACAGCTTCACTTTCCAACAAGAACATCTCATTGCCAATCCTCTTTAACATCTCATCCACATCAATCGGGACAAGAGCTAGCTGCTCTTGTCCATTTTGGAATATCACAGTTGGGTCATCATAGATATTAGCACC
>JAEIGA010013514.1_pt1 | contig 12426 bp, 3 predicted proteins | sample 9270691 | NCBI WGS metagenome assembly JAEIGA01 (sample SAMN17057246, study PRJNA624740) | gut metagenome | biome: biome; isolation source: fecal sample | host: Bos grunniens | place: China: Xizang | collected 2019
ATCTTTTAAATAATGCAGGTAATGTTGAAAAAATTAATTATGAAAAACAGGAATATTACCCATTAAGCCATAATCAGTTAAATGTTTACATTGAATCTGTTAAAAATCCTAACAAGTTAGTTTATAATATGGTTAGCGTTATTGAAATGGGTAAGGATATCAATCCTGAAAAATTAAAAGAATCTTTTATAAAAGTAATTAATCACCACAGCTATTTAAAAAGCATCATAACACAAAAAGATGGTGAAGTACGAATTAAACGTCAGGATGATGCTGAAGTAAATGTGAATATTATAAATAAGGAATGTACTAAAAAACTTCAGGAAGAATTCGCAAAACCATTCAATTTACATGATTCTCCACTTTACCGAGCGGAAATATATAATTATGATAATCAAACCACATTGCTTTTAGATGTTCATCATATTATTTTTGATGGTATGTCATTTAATGTATTCATTAGAAATTTAATTAATGCATATCATGGAGATGAATTGTTAGAAGAGACATATACTGGTTTTGAATATATTCTTGAAGATTACAGACAAATGGAATTAGATTCTTTCAAGGAATCTGAAGAATTCTTTAATTCCAAAATAACCGAGATTGACATTAGTACAGATATTGCTCCAGATATAAGTAAACCTATTGAAAACGCTAGATTGGGTGAATATTATAATCAGATGAGTAAGGAGGCTATTGATGAATATTGTAAAAAATATAATATCACACCGAATAATCTTTTCTTGGCTGCATCCCTTTTAACATTGAGCAAATACACATATACAAGGGACATGTTAATTGCAACCATTTCAAGTGGAAGATTGGATCCTAATTATGAAAATACCATTGCTATGATTGTCAAGACTCTGCCTCTCATTCATAAGATTGATGCAACTCAAAGTGTGGGTGAATATTTCGAGTCTATCCAGAATACCTTAACCCAAACAGTCAATCATGAAAATTACCCTTATACCAAATTATTTGAACAATATAACATCAATCCAAATATTTACTATGCGTATCAAGTGGGAATTAATGAACATGACCAGATAATCAATGAGGAAGGCAAAATAAATTCATTAAATATCACAGATCTTTCACTTGATTTACCAAAATTCAATTTAAGTATTTACATTGAAGAAAATAGAGAGAATTACCTAATATTTTTAAGATATAATGATGCTCTTTATTCTGCTGATTTTATTGAAGATTTGACAAATAATATTGAATTGATAGTTAAAAAATTACAAAAGGACATTGATGCTCCAATTGAAGCAATATCAATGTTGTCTGACGAAAAAATAGGGGAATTAAGTGAGATTCATAACTCCTTTGAAAAAATTGAAATTAATACAAGTCTGAAAGAACTGTTTGAGGAAGCTGCTGAAAAATACAGCGAAAATATTGCCTTGTTGGATCATGGACAAACATTAACATATAATCAATTGAATTCTCAGGCAAATAAAATTGCAAACAGTTTAGTTGATTTGGGAATAAGTCCTGGAGACCATGTCATTTTAAAACTTGAAAGGTCATCCAAATTGATATCTGCTATTTATGCGGCTATCAAAGCAGGCGCCTCTTTTACTATTGTATCAACTGAACAGCCCGAAGAGCAAACTGAATTTATAAGAAAAGACACTAATGCAAAACTTATAATCCAGTCAAATGTAGATGAATTATTAGCTAATGATAATGATGCCGATTTGGATGTTGACATTAAGCCTGATGATTTGGCATGTATTGTCTATACTTCAGGGTCAACAGGAAAGCCAAAAGGAGTAAAAATTAATCATAAAGGTTTAATTAATTATATAACTCCTAGTGAGGACAATATTGCGATACATGCTATACAGAATGATGTTTCAAACATGTTGTCATTAACAACAACCACATTTATTGCATTTTTAAGAGAAGCATTAGCCACAATCATTAACGGTACAAAAATAACATTGACCAGTGATGAAGAGTCTAAAAACTTATCCAAACTCATCAAATTAATTAAAGAATCTCAAGTTGATGGTTTATCTTTAACTCCATCAAGAATTCAGGAATACATGAAAGTCATTGAATTTAAAGATTTGTTGGGTCAATTCAAGGTTATAATCATCGGTGGGGAGAAATTTATCCCATCTGTTTATGATGATTTGATTGAATGCACTACTGCTAAGATATTCAATTCCTATGGGTCTTCTGAAAACACAATAGCGACACATCAAAAATTGATTGATAGTGAAGAAATAACTGAAGGAACTCCTATTCCAAATAATATTGATTTAATAATAGATATTGATGGAAATCCACTGCCTAACAATATTACTGGTGAAATTTGTACCGCAGGTGTTCAAACTTCTCCGGGATATTTAAATCGTCCTGAATTAAATGAATCAGAGTTTATAACTGTTAATAATTTGAGGTTTTATAAAACTGGTGATTTGGCTTATAAAAATTCAGATGAGGAATTGGTAATAATTGGAAGAAAAGATAAGCAGATCAAACTCAGGGGTCAAAGAATCGAGCCTGGTGAAATCGAATCAGCAATTTCTAAATATCCTGGTATTGAAAGTGTAGTGGTGACTGTTAAGCAAATCAATAACCAAGATAATCTGTGTGCTTATTATACCAGTCGTGATGAAATCAATGTTGAAAAATTAAAAGAGTATCTTTCAACCAAATTAATGAGGTATATGATTCCTACTTCATTCACTCAACTTGATTCGATGCCTAAAACACCGAATGGAAAAATAGATACAAAAAATTTACCATCTCCAGAAATAAGCACAGAACGTATTATGCCTGAAAATGAACTTGAAGAAAGCATTTTTAAAATTTGTGCCGAAATTGTAGGTTTCGATGATTTTGGAGTCACTGACAATCTTTACGGAATAGGTTTCACCTCATTAACTATGATGAGTTTAAGCACTGAGATTTACAACACCCTTGATAAGGAAATCAATATCACTAGCATCCTTCAAAAACCGACAATCCGAAACATCGTTGAAAATATCGAGATTAATGAAGGATATGATGATATTTCTGGTGAATTTGAGGAAGATGAATCTCAATATTACGAATTAACTCCAAATCAGCTGGGAATTTACTTTGATTGTGTTAAAGACTTAAATAAAGTAAACTATAATCTTCCAAAATACATTGATTTTGGAGAGGATATTGATGAAAACAGGCTTAAATCAGCTATTATAAAAGTAATTAATTACCATCCATATTTAAAAACAAGAATTGTTATGCAAGATGGTATTGTATATCAAGAAAGGCAAGATAATCTAATCATTGATGACTTGATTGAACTTGTTGAAGTGGATAATGTTGATGAGAAGTTCAAAAAGGAATTTGTTAAACCGTTTGACTTAAGTGAAGGTCCCCTATTCAGATTTAAAATTATCAAAAATAATGGTAATGTGTCTCTTCTCTGTGATTTCCATCATATTATAGTGGATGGAACATCATTAAATATTTTATTTAGACAAATAGCTTCAGTTTATGATGATCCTGATTTGGAATTTGATAAAAACGATTTAGAACCTCTTAATGGTTATGAATATTCTCAAAAAGAAGTCAAAGTTCAAAAATCTAGACATTATAAAGAATCAGAAATGTACTTCTTTAATAAAATTAAAGACTATGATGAAGGCAGTTTAATCTCTCCGGATTTAAAGGGTATTGAAGAGGAAGGACAATCTCGTTCATTATCCAATGTAATCGACAAAGAGATGATAGATGAATTCTGTAATGATGCATCCATCACTCCAAATAATTTATTCCTCTCTGTTTCAAGTTTTGTATTTTCAAAATTTGTCAATAGCAGAAACCTCTTGTTTGCAACAATTACAAATGGAAGATTTTCTCCAGATGAGCAAAATACATTGGCCATGATGGTTAAGACCTTGCCACTGGCTTTGGAATTAAATAGCGATTTAAGTTTCAGGCAATATTTTGAATATATCAATAAGGAATGGGTAAATACATTATCTCATTCATTATATCCGTTAACTGAAATTGTAAATAAATATGGAATTGTTCCTGAATTTTTATTTGCTTTTAATGGTGAGATTATAGAAGAGATAGAGATTAATGGAAAGGTTGTTGAACGTGAAGGATTGGAATATGAAGATTTACAATTCAAGTTGAGTCTGTTTGTGTCTGAAAGCAATGGAAAATATGATATTACATGCCAATATAATGATGCATTATATTCTTCTCTATTAGTAAACACATTTTTAGACAGCATCAGCATTGTTTTAAATAAGTTAATTAAGTATGGCTCTGGAGAATTGGAGAATGTTTTATTAAAAGATGTGTCCATCATTGAAAGGGGTCTTAAGAGTGTTGATGATTTGGAATATGTTGAAATCGAAGAATCCAGATTAAATAGGATTTTTGAAAAGCAGGTTGAATTAAATGGTGAGAAAGTAATTTTAACTGCATCTGATGGTGAATTCACTTACAATGACTTGAATGAGAAGGCAAATCGCATTGCTCATGGCTTAATCAAAAGGGGTGTTGGAATTGAAGACAAGGTCATGTTAATTTTAAAACGTGACAGCAGTGTTTTTGCTACAATTTTTGGAATTTTAAAGGCAGGAGCATGCTTCATTCCTGTTGATTCAGACTATCCATCTGACCGTATAGAACATGTCTTAATCGATAGTGAATCTAAATTCATTATCATTGATGATATTGTGGATATTAAAAATATTGATTTGTCCGCTTACTCAGATAAACTGCTGCATATTAGTGAATTACTCGAAGAGGAAGATATTTCCAACCCTGTCGTTGATGTTACAGGTGATAATTTAGCATACATCATTTATACTTCCGGTTCCACAGGACTTCCAAAAGGTGTAATGCTAGAACATGGAAACGTGGCAAACCTCGTCTATCCTCATCCGGATAATTTGTATACTTATGAAATGGTAACCAATCTCGAAAAGGAGAATTACAAGTTTTTATCCACAACAACCATTGCTTTCGATGTATTTGAACAGGAAATAATGGGATCTCTTTTAAATGGCATTCCAGTTGCCTTTGCAGATGACAATGAATACAAAGATCCTATTGCAACACTGGATTTGATTAAAAGAACTGGTGCAAATGTTTATGTGTCCACACCTTCACGTCTGCTCCAATATATGGAAATTGAATCCTTCCGACAGGCAATGTGTGATTTTAAAGCATTCTTGATTGCGGGTGAAGCATTCCCTCCTAGACTATTTGACATTCTTTCCCAAAACTCCAATGGAAAAATTTACAACCTTTACGGACCAACTGAAACAACAGTCTATTGTAACGGTCTTTTGCTTGAAAACTCACAAATCCGTGTAGGAAAACCATTATTGAATGTATATGAAGAAATCATGGATGCAGACTTCAATCCGCTCCCTCCAAATGTAATCGGAGAATTGTGCATTGCAGGAAAAGGTGTTTCAAGAGCATACCTGAACAGTCCTGAAAAGAATGCTGAATCGTATATGGAAATCAATGGAATTAGATTTTACAGGAGTGGAGACCTTGCTAAAATCACAGAAGATGATGAATATGTTATAATAGGTAGAATGGATAATCAGATTAAGCTTCGAGGTTTGAGAATAGAAATTGGAGAAATCGAAACTGCCATAAAAGAATTTGAAGGTATTGAACATCTCGCGGTTGTTGTTAAAAAAATTAAAAACAATGATCATTTGTGTGCATACTTTACAGTTTATGATGAGTTTAAAACTGATGAAGAAGGGTATTCTATTGATATTGCAGCTTTAAAAGAATATTTAAATTCAAAATTAACTTATTATATGGTTCCTACAGTTTATATGGAATTGGATGAAATGCCACAAACATTAAATGGTAAAACAGATTTAAAGAATTTGCCAGAACCTGTTTTAATTACAGATTATGTTGCTCCTGAAAATGATATTGAAGCATTCTTTGCCGATACCTTTGCAGAAGTTTTATCTCTTGATAAGGTTGGAGTAACAGATAATTTCTTTGAAATGGGTGGAACTTCTTTACTTGTAACTAAAATCACTCTTGCAGCATTAAATCGGAACTTCAATATTAGTTATGGGGACATTTTTGATAATCCAACTCCTCGTAAGCTCGCAGAATTTATTTTAACTGATGATGACTTGGATGTTTCACTTAGTGAAGAGTTTGATTATGATTATTCTGAAATTAATGAACTATTAAAGAAAAATACTTTGGAAAATTTCATTAAAGGTGAAAATGATGATGACTTGGGTGATGTTTTATTAACTGGAGCGACCGGATTTTTAGGTATTCATGTTTTGAGAGAATTATTGGAAAATACTGACAGTAATGTTTATTGTTTACTTAGATCAAGAAGTAATTTACCTGCAGATAAGAGATTAAAATCGTTATTGTTCTATTATTTCTCAAAAAACTATGAAAACTTATTCGATAATAGATTACATGTTGTTGAAGGCGATATAACTAATTATGAGGATTTCGAACAATTAATTTCACATGATATTGACACAATTTTCAATTGTGCTGCAAATGTTAAACATTTCTCTTCAGGTACTGATATTGAAGATATAAACTTTGGTGGAGTGTTGAATGGTTTAGAATTCGCTAAATTAAAAAATGCTAAATATGTGCAAGTTTCAACCTACAGTGTTGCAGGCGAAAGTATAAATAATTTCCCTCCGGAAGATTACATGTTTAATGAACGAGATTTATTCATTGGGCAAGGTATTGATAACCAATACCTCAGAAGCAAATTTTTAGCAGAAAGAGCTGTTCTAGAAGCAGCAGTCGAGGATGATTTATCTGTTAAAATCATGAGGGTAGGAAACCTAATGGCTAGAAGCGATGATGGTGAGTTCCAACTTAATTTCGATACAAATGGGTTTATCAATAGGCTTAAAGCTTTTGTTACTATAGGTAAAATTCCTTATTCAATGTTAAGTGATGCCGATGAATTAAGTCCGATTGATGTAACGGCCAAATCTATTGTTGAGTTATCGAAAACACCTAAAGAATGTGTTGTTTTCCATCCGTATCAACATTACCAAATTCGTTTTGGGGACATAGTGGATATTATTAAACCATTGGGTCTTGAAATTGAAGCTGTTGAAGAAGAGGAATATGAATACTATCTGAATCAGGCTTTAAATGATAAGGATAAACAAGATGGAGTATCAGGTTTTATCACTTCTATTGGATCAGGTAAATTTAAAAAAGTTTGGCTTGATTGTGAAAATGAATACACTATCCAAGTATTGTACAGGTTAGGTGTTAAATGGCCTATAATATCAAAAGAGTATATTTATACATTTATAGGCTATTTAAATGATTTAACTTTTTTTGATTAAGGGTTAATGGAGTGTTTTGGATGTATGAAAGAAAATATGATTTATTAAAAAGTAAATTCAATGAATTTTTATTGCCTACATTACTTACGGCTATGGCAAATAATATATGCCTATTTTGTGATGCATTAATCGTAAGTTTTTTAGTAGGTTCTTTTAATTTGGCTGCGATACAGGTTGTTGTTCCTATTGTCACATTTGTAAATTTAATTTATTGGGCTATTGGAATGGGAGGCAGTGTTTTGATGTCTTCATCGAAAGCTGAATATGATAATTTTAAAGGTAATGCTTATTTTACGGTTTCAATAATTAGTTTAGTAATTTTTGGAATTATATTTGCAGTTTTAGGAATGGTATTTATTGACCCTATTGCTCAATTTTTATGCATTGCCACTAAGAATGGAGGAATTCAATTAGTCTCTCTTGTAAAAAATTATCTTTTCATTACATTAATTGGAATTCCATTCATGTGTTATCTGATGAGCATGTCATATTTTGTACGTGCTGATGGAATGCCTAGATTGCCTTTAATTGCAGTTATAATTACTAATTTGGTAAATATAACTATGGATTTCGTTTTTATCCACTTTTTTGGAATGGGTATTGGTGGTGCTGCTCTTGCTACTGTATTTGGAGATATTGTCGCTTCAGTTGTTATTTCATATTATTTCCTGAGCAGTAAACGCACTCTTAAGATGTTATCAATTTCAAAAATCAAATTCAATCAATTTATTTCATACTTAAAGAATATTATTGTTTCAGGTTTTCCTCCTGCTTCAATACAACTTTTCATAACGTTAAAATTATTCATTATTAACTATTTGATTCAAATTGTAATTGGTGGTGTGGGTCTTGTAGCATTCAGTGTTTGTGACAATGTTTCATTTTTGATTTATATGTTTGCAATAGGAATAAGCCAAACAATGGCTCCAATTGTATCGGTATATTATCAGGAAGAAGATTATGCTTCAGTTAGATACACAATAAAAAGGGCTATTAAATTTGCCATAATTTCTAGTGCAATTCTAATGTCAATATTTATCATTTATCCTGATGGTTTACTGTTTCTTTTCAGTATTAAAAATCCTGCAGATATTCCTATTGTAACTGATGCAATCAGGTTGTATTCATTATGTTTCATGGGTCTTGTCGTTTGTTTTGTAATGACATACTATGCAGAAGCCATTAAACGGGAGAGATATTCCTTTATGATTTCCATTATTGAAGGTTTTATCGTTCCTGTAGGTGTTGCAATATTGCTCATTCCTTTATTGGGGTCTACAGGTATATGGATTGCATTTTTAATTGCTGAGATTGTTACAATAATTTTCATGTTTGCTTACTCAAAATACACGGAAAGAAAAACCAATGGTGAATATTCAGGTTTCTTTTTGCTTAAAAAGCAAGACCCGGAAAATGTGCTTGATTTATCTGTAAATGCTGATAATAATGAGATTGTAGATTTGGTTCATCAAGTTCGGGCATATCTTAAGTCAATGGGCATCAGTGACTTAATTTCAACAAGAGTGGCATTGGCTATTGAAGAAATGCTTGTAACTATAGTAAACACCAATGAAAAACTTGGACCAATAGATGTTTTAGTTAAAATTAAAAGTGAAAATATTTTAATTTCCATTAAGGACCAAGGTGTGGAGTTCAACCCTACTACTAAAAGGGGAAACAACAAGTTTGATAATATTGCTGTGCTGCTGAAAATTGCAGATAAAGTTGATTATGCAAGAGTATTGGGTTTGAATAGTACTGTAATCACAATAAAAAATTAAAATTTGAAATGGGATTATCAAACCCATTTATTTTTTTTAAAGATTTTTTAGATAGTTCTAAATCCGTGCTGTAATCATAATTTACTGATAATTGGTTAATATAATATGTATTTTCATTATTAGATAAAAAGAAAAAATGGTTTAATATTATGCATCCGCATATAATAAACCGATAGCTCTGTATAAAAATAATATTATAAACGGTATTCCGACAAAAATGCCTATGAAAACACCGATATATGGAATCAATCCAATCAGTCCGATGACAAATACCAAAGCAAATGCAATTATATAAATTACAATTAATGTAACTATAATTTTTATTAAACCGACTTTTGATATGTCCCTTAGTATTTCCCTGAATCTCAAACCTTCGGTTCCACTTCCGGTTTTTGCAAATCTGACTTGTGCAGTAAATGATAAAAATGAAAATATGATAAATAAGATAATTCCAGCAATTAAAGTAGTACTTAACGCATTGGTAAATGTATTCATTGTTGATTTGGGTACTGCTGCTATTATCGTAGTCACATTGGTTGTTTCGTTAGCTAAAGAATTAATGCCGACATTTACGATTTCAGTTAATGAGGAAAACAGTCCGGTTGCGGAAGCGATAATTATGGTAATGACCAGAGGTATGATGAAATATATTATATTTAAAATGAATGCTTTAATACCAAGGACAAATTGTTTTACATAATCAAAATCAGGAAGTGTCTCATCACCCTCGGTTCCACTTTTAATGACATCCATTGAGTATCCTAAAACTACAAATATGACGATTAATGTCACAAGGGTTAAAATGAGAGATAAAGTATTATCCTTAACACCATATGATGGAAGAATTGTTGATAAGCTCATTAGAATAATTAAAGCACAGAATATTAAAAATTTTCGAGTATCGCTAATAGGATATTTAATAGCATCTATTATAATTTCACGTAATTTCATATTTATCACATAACTTAACTGTTTGACAAATATATATTTTTATATAATAGTATTTAAAATTTAAAGTATGCTCTTAAGAACTGATTTGTTAATATAATAATGATTGATTCTTCGTATAATTAAATTTGCCATAATCTTAATTATGCGAATAATATAATATATTAACATAGAGGCATGATATGAACAAAAAAATGGTTACATTAATTATTGTTATATTAATTTCCTTTTGTTTTATAGGTATTGTTGTAGCACAAAATGCTACACATGATAATAGTACTGATCATGGCAAAACAATCGATAATAAAACGCCGGATAAGAATAAAACAATAGATAAAAACGATTCGAACAAATCCAAGCATAACTATATTTTAGCTCAGGGAAGTGGAAGCGACATTAGATTTAGTGATGGGTTTAGAGGTTTTATGCTGGATTATTCAAAACATCCTGCAAAAGCGGGAGATGAATTCAAACGTGCCTCTGCATCAAAGGCACCTAATTCAAATACACTGAAGCTAGCTGTAGTTGAATCCTACAAACTAGGTGCTTCTGGCCAGATTGGACAAATAATGGCTGATTTTATACAAACAGGGTCTTCCGGTTCCAATGTTGGTGAAGCCGTTGCTTCTTCGCACGAAAGTGTAGGCGACCATGCGGTTGTTAGAATAAATAAAAATACTGAAGCTGTTTTTGATTTTGAAGTTTTAGAATCTGTATCAGGTAATGAATCAGATTATTTTGCATACCAAGTATCATTTAGATCAGTCAATGATGTAAATAAAACTAAAAATTTAACTAATATAACAAATACAACAAACATTACCAATGGAACCAACATTACAAATATGACTTTTTTATTGGATAATTTAACAAATGAAACATTTCTAAAGGAATTATATGATTTTTTACTTTACCTTGCAGATTTACTCTTTGATGTATGGGAACCTATTATCGAAACATTATTAAATGACCTTCTATTGTTTATCCATGCTCTTGAAGAATTAACAAAGATGTTTGAACAATTCATGGCGGAAATTCAGTCGCTTATGGATGCTCTTCAAAAACTTTTAGATATGCTTGATGCATTATGGAAAGAACTTGATGGAATTTTAAAGTTATTAACTGTTCTATTGAATCTTATTCAGCAGATTTTAGACTTAATTGATTATATATTGAATTTAATTGCAGCAATTATTGATGCAATTATTGCACTTATACAGCAAATTTTAGAGTGGCTGCTGGCATTATTGAATTTCATTATAGATTTAATCAATCAACTATTGGCTTTAATTCAAGCAATTCTTGACTTTTTGAAAGCAGCGGGCAGTTTCCTAATTAATGTTATTGAAAATGCAGTAATTATAATTGGTGCATTCGTGCTCATTACAATTGGAGCATTTGTTTACAACAGAATAAGAAAATAATCCTCTCTTATTCCTTTCTTTTTTTTTTAATTGATGCAAATGATGGATTTGCTACTAGAATGATTTTTAATTAATATTGATTCATTTGAAAATAACATCAGGAATTATATGGTTAAATCATGAAAAAGAGTAGTGATGTAGATTTATTTGATTTATTTTTGTCTCAAAAGATGCTTTTGTTTTCTGAAATCAATAATTCTCATAATGATTCTTTTTCTTTGCTCTGAAAATCTTCCTGATGCATTTTTTTGTTTATTTTATTTTTTAAAATCAATAGTACTATTGAGGAAATCAGGGTTATTATCACGAAAATAGAGAAATATTCCAATAGTCCGTTGAAGGGCATGAAGCCAATTGTTATTACTGAACTTAAGTCAGTAGGGAAGAACTGTGATATGATTCCTGAAAAATACATTGCAAATGCCCGAACAGATAGGAATATGCCGAAAAATATAGATAAGTATTTTGTAGGAGCCAATTGAGTAACTACAGTATATCCTGTTATTGAGATAAACATTTCAGAAAATGATACGAACAGTATGAACAGCACAATCCAAATGATAGTTACCTGGTTGACATAATTCAAATCTATAAAATAACTTGGAACAGATAAGATTATAAATGCCAATGTCATCAGGAACAGTCCTATCACAAATCTTTTGATCAATCCTAATTCAATGTTTCTTTTTTCAAGGGCATTGTTAAATTTTACAAGTATTGGACCTAAAATCAATATTAAAAGAGGGTTTAGGATTAAGAACATCTGAATAGGAATTTTATAAGATCCAATATTTCTTATTACATGATACTTTATGAAAAAGACCATTGAGAGTTGACTTTGGTAAAATGCTACTCTGTAGAGGATGATTATAAATATAAACAAAAAGAATATTATTATTCTGTTCTTTTCATGTTTTGAAA
>JAEIGA010013515.1_pt1 | contig 12426 bp, 11 predicted proteins | sample 9270691 | NCBI WGS metagenome assembly JAEIGA01 (sample SAMN17057246, study PRJNA624740) | gut metagenome | biome: biome; isolation source: fecal sample | host: Bos grunniens | place: China: Xizang | collected 2019
AGATAATTATATAAGTGATTTTTGCAATCTTAAATATATGCAATTTATGCTTCAAACTCCTCGTGATATATATCGTTATTGTAATATGTTAACCTTCGATTTAGAGCTGTTTAAGAAAAATGATTTAACATATGGAACACATCTGTTGAATGAGCTACATTATCCTGATTTAATGGTTTTGACTTTATTGCATTATGTAAGTGCTGATATTTATAAATTATTACGAGATAGAGATGAATATATTTTAACAATGAAATCAAATAATAGATTGCATTTAAATGAAAATTATCAAGATATTATAGGAAAAATGTATGGTACAGAGGAAATCGTAGAAGTAATTGTTGATAAGAATATACAGAAGAAACGCAATCTATGTAAGACCATTGATGAGGCAACAATGAGAACACTTCCTGAAACTGATATATTAATTGCTAGTTTGTTAGAAAGATTATTTCCAAACAGGAATAATGTTTCACAATATAGTATTGCGTTGGTAGGAGAGTACTATAAATATTTTGCAGGACGATGTGCGAAAACTGAAATGACGGGTGCAGAAGTACATAATCTTATTTCATTAACACATAACGCATTTGATAGTAAAATTCGTGAAATAATAAAGAATAAAAAATATGAGCATTTTAAAGTTAAGCTATCAAATTATTTCTTAAACGAAACTATATCAACCATAAACATCTTATATAATCTTAGTTGCATTTGGCAATACGAAAAAGAAATGAATAGTGATAAACTGATTAATCATTCAGAGCTTTTTGAAAGGCAAATGCAGCAATATGTGTACAACATATTCTTCTTTAGACAAAATGATAGTATTCAAACAAAAATCGATGTGTCTAATATAATGAAAAGATGGATTCATCAAGAGCCTGATTTGGAATTTGCAGCGCTATTGTTAAGTGTTTTGATACATCGTACATATGATGAAATAATATTATCGAAAGATACTCTTAAAACTTGTTGTAATAATCTTGTGAATCGTTTTATTGAAGAGCAAATATCAAAAGATCCTTTCTCTCAAAAGGTAATAGAACAATATTATTCTTTTGGTATGTTGACGCATCAATATTGGTATTCGAAATTGCAAAAATATATCAATGATAGTAGCTTTAGAAATCAATTAAATTGGATGTGTAATATAATTCGCAAAAACAACGATACTTGGGAATGGAACAGAGAATTGATAAAAGGAATAAATTCTATATATGGCTCAAATTTAGATAGTTATTTCGCATTATTAGGAATTTCAATATTGCCAGAATTCAAAGATAGTATAGAAAGTTTGAATTTGGGTATTCCTCCGGAAGAACAAAAAAATAATCCGTTTATACAAATTCTTATTGAGTATCACATTTCATCGAATTAACATCCTATTTTTTAAAACTTTTAAATTATCTAATAGTCTTACACTAAATGGCAAGTAAAGTGAGTTCAAGATAAGCACTATTTGTAATAGTTGATGTATGATATGTATATTGCTATTTATAATATATATTAGTTGCCACTTGGATGACAAAATGATAGTTTTTTTTACAAAAAATACCAGAATTTTTGGTAGAGTGGGGGAAAGCATTGTTCCTGTATATTTTTAAACAGTTTATATACATAGTATATAAGAAAATTTTCTATTCGAAAAATTTGTGTATATGGTGTTTTTTTTGTATCTTTGCAATGCGAAGTATAATTTTATAATATTGAGGAATTATGACAAATAGAGAACATTGGTTGTTATTGTTTGAAGACAAGCGGTTCAGAGCAAAATCGCCAACTATTTCAAGTGATGGACGGAACCCCTTTGAGAATGATTATGGGCGTCTAATATCTAGCGCGCCGATTCGTCGATTGCAGGATAAAACACAAGTGTTCCCATTGGATAAAAATGATTATATTAGAACACGATTGACACATTCTTTAGAGGTATCTTATATAGCAAGTTCTTTAGGACAAAGTGTTGAAAGATTTTTGGTTGAGAAAAAAGAGGATATAAGTATGCATAAATATGGTTGCTTGAGTTCTTTGCTGAGGACAAGTGGTTTAGTGCATGATTTAGGAAATCCTCCTTTTGGACATTTTGGGGAAATCGCAATCCAAGATTTCTTTAAAAACTTTTTTGTTAAATATCCCAAAATCGCAAGGAAATTCACGGAACAAGAACGCGCAGATTTCGAAAATTTCGATGGTAATATCCAGACCTTTAGAATATTGTCAAAATTGTATTATTTTGGTGATGAATATGGTTTTAATTTGTCATTTTCTACTCTCGCGACTATAGTGAAATATCCATCTGATTCAGTTACGGGAAATAAGGGGAAAGATGCTAAAGGGATTGCTCAAAAGAAAGCGGGGTATTTTGTTACGGAAGAAGAGAAATATAATACGATAAATGACTATTTACAGTTAAATCATCGTAGACACCCTGCAACATATTTGTTGGAGGCAGCTGATGATATTGCTTATAGTGCTGCGGACATTGAAGATGGGGTCAAGCAGGGAATAATATCAATTGATGAGATTGAGGCTTTGTTTGCAGAAAAACTAGAGAATAATAAAGAGGAAGTGCTAACCCATATCAAATATTTGAAGCAAAAGTATTCATCGAGAGGGAAAGTCAACGATTCAATCATTGTGCAAAAAATACGTATCTTAACTCAACGAATAATGATAAGTAGTACGATAGAAACATTTATTAGTAATTACGATACCATTATGCGTGGAGAATTAGAGGATGAGTTAATAATGGTATCAAATGCTAGAGATGTAAGAAAGGCATATAAAGAGATTCAGTCAAAAATATTCATGTATAAACCAATCCTCAAAAAAGAAATTGCGGGAAGGGAGGCGATTATGGGGTTGCTAACTATATTTGTGGAAGCAGCTCTCTCGGATAATTTTAAGGCGAATGGCGGTAATACATTGGAGTGTAGATTATATAATTTAGTGTCTGCTTCATATCGAATGTTTTATGAGAAATATGAACATTATGAAAATCAACTTTATTGTAAACTGCGTTTAGTTGTTGATTTTATTGCAGGGATGACAGACTCATATGCTATTGATTTGTATCAAGAGTTAAAAGGAATTAAATTATGAACACATTGGTTGAAAATAATGTAAGTGTTACTTTCTTCAAAAAAAATACTTTACTTCTGTTGAGAAATAATCCTAAATTAGCTAATGTTATATATGAAGTGTTTGCTCAAGGTGGTCGTGCGTATGTGATAGGAGGATATGTTCGAAGTTTGTTAGATAATTCTCATATTCGAGATGTTGATATCATTGTTGATTTTCCTTCTTCAAAATTAGAAGAAATTGTAGCTGCCTATTGTACTGATTTTTCTAAAAATAGACATGGCGGAATAAAAATGTCATTGAATGGTCTTACTGTGGATGTGTGGTGTTTGAATGATAATTGGGCTTTTAGAGAGAATGTAGTTAACTATAATGAAGATAAAGTGTTAGAATGTATTGCTACAGGTTGCTTCTATAATTATGATGCTTTGGTTGTCAATATGCTTTCGGGAAATTTTAATATACGTTACTATTTAGATTGCATGCACAAAAAAGAATTATCCATATTGAAATCAAATCCAAACTATGCAAATCTCAATCCTACTACAGAAGCAAATATACTACGTGCCTTTTACTTAAAAAGAGTTCAAAATTTTAAATTTTCTGCAAGTCTCTCCAATTATATTGTAAGTAAGATGCCGACAATATCATTGGATATTAAAGAAGCATTACAACAATTAATAGACAAGTTGCAAATGTATCCTAAATATAATCTATTGACTGCAGAATATTTGAAAAAAGAATATATGAATTTGTTGTTTTCGCAAAAAGAGACATTGTTGGAACAATATTTACTATCGTATGATTATTTTTTATCATAAAAATATAAATTTGATATTAATTGCAATCATGAGTAGTGTTGAAAATAAGAATGTCTTATCACTCAATTATTTGGGGGTATAGAAAAATATAGTCAAAATTTCTAATAAGTCAACTAATCCAATTGTAAATTAATGAATATAGACAATCCATTTTTCAGAATATATTGCTACCGCACAAGAATTAATCAGCTTGGAAGGGAGAAGTGAGGTCGCTTCATATATCTCCAAATCAAACATAAAGGCCGTTTTTGTTATGCATAATAATTGGAATGCAGGGGTTGATTATTATGATATTGTGGTCAGCATTCCAATTCCAATATTTGCGAGGATTAGATACAAATTAGCTGAAGAGGAACAAATAATCCACAATGCTTTTAATGATGCAATGCATGGAGGGGATGATTCTTTAAGCATCAATGAAGTGAAACTTGCTCCCAATAAATCTATCTCCATTTCTAATATCCCAGTAGTAGATGACGATTCAATGTGGAAATATAACTATTATAGATTATTTATTAGTCATCTTTCTGAGGATAAACTAAGGGCAATGCATATTAAAGATTTGTTATTACAATACGGCATAGATTGTTTTGTTGCACATGAAGATATTTCTCCTTCCAAAGAATGGCAGATTGTTATTGAAAACGCTTTGTCTTCTGCAGATGCATTATGTGCCATTTTATCTCCAAATTTCAGTAAAAGTCAATGGTGTGATCAAGAAGTTGGGTTCGCGTTAGGACGTCGTAAACTGGTTGTTCCCATTAATTGCGGTATGAATCCATATGGTTTCATAGGAAAATGGCAAGCAATCAAATCTGAAGGGAAATCAAGGCTACAAGTTGCTAATGCAATTTTTGATGTAATATGTATAAACGATATCACAAGAGGTGGATATTTTGAAAAATTGATAAACCTTATTATGGGTGCAAAATCTTTAGAAGAGGCATTGCGATTTTTAAATGTGTTAAAAAATATTAGTGGAGTAGAGAAGAGGTGTATAGATACATTGTATTCTCATTATAAAGATAATTCCATCTTGATGGAGAATGAATGTTTACAAATTGCAAACCAGATATTTGAAAATAAGGGTCTTGATAAAATCAAGAAAGAGATAACAATTGACGTATCAATAGATCAAAATGCGGATCTGCCGTTCTAATAAAGGATATAATTTGAACTTCTACTTAGTTTAATATGAATAAGATTCTTTATATATTTGTATCTATTTGTTTGTATAAGGTATGACCACATTTGAAAAACTAGAATCTGATATGCGTAACGCTTGTACACAAGAGGTACTTAGGTGTGATATATCCAATGCTTTGTTGGTATAAGATATCCTCAGAATTTTTAAGAAAATCAGAGGTGAATTTGCAAATAGCATATCAGATAGAATCTTTAGCCTTAGAGATCAATTTATTTGAACATTGATTATATCAGGAGATGTCGGTAGAAATAGGATACAATTGCCTAATCATATTCCTTTGCGTACGGAAAAATCAATATTTGCTCATTTGATTTTACTCGTACATATATCATAGAAAATAGAATCTCGTGATTTTGAATAATCGCAGAAGAAAAATCAAAAAACATTCAGAAATAGTTGGTGGGTCGCAGAAAATTTAGTAATTTTGTAGAGTGAAATGAAAGCGATAAAAATGCCATTAAAATATCTGATTCGTAGTTTAATTGTAATTAACTTGCATCTAACCGTTCCTTAAGGAATGAATTGAATTGAATAAGAGAGGCATCACCGAGATTCTTTCTTGGAGGAAAGAACTTGTAGGGAGAGGAATAGCAATAAAATCTAGCAATGATATAAATATCTATAGCGATAATGAGTAATTTACAAGTATTAAAAGAATTAGAAGAATACGAAGTTGAATATAAGGATATCGTATCTTGGCGGCAAATTAATGATATAGAAGCGATATTAAAATTTCGTGACTGGTATACCTATGCCATTCAGGTCTTTTTTAATTATGTGGGTGAAAATGACTCTTCTTTTCAAACCTTTAAATCAGCAGATACTTCTGGTAATGGTTACAGTTTGTTGGATGTTTTTAACTCACTCCAGGCAGATTATGTAATACTCAAAGAAAAAGTACGAAATAATATACAAGGTGATGCAGACAAGACATCAATTAATAACAATAATGAGATAATAGAAGATATTTGGCAATTGATGCATCCAGAAATAATTCGTATAGCTCAACAAAGATTTGAGAATGGATTTTATGCAGATGCAGTAGAGGCTGCTTTTAAAGAAATCAATCTGCAAGTCAAAACCAAATGCAAAGACCGACATCAAAATAAAGATGGAAAAGGATTAATGACAATAGCATTTTCTGCAAATAATCCAGTGCTAAAATTTGAACCATCTTCTACTTTTTCTGAGTATGATATTCAGGAGGGTTATATGCATATGTTTGCAGGAGCAATGCAAGGAATTAGAAACCCGAAAGCTCATGAAAATGATGTTATTGACAAAGCAGATGCATTACGAAAATTGGCTTTTGCAAGTATGTTGATGTATAAACTTGATACTGTCGTAGAGTGAGGGAGGAAAGTTCCTACATATCCAGCAAGTAGAAACTAATGGGAGAGGAGGAGAAGTTGCCTAAGTAATAAAAATAGTCAAGCTTAATGAGCAATTATACAGATATAGAGAAAAAAGCCATAAATAAATTGAGATTTTATGTGGAAGATAGTCCTATGATAGTTCCTTATGTTAGTGAAGATGACAAGGAACCAATTTGGGATGGCTATCTATATCTCTATACTGATTCAGCTAAAGATAAAGAACACTTCTTTGATAAAGTAGCTGTACAAATAAAGGGTAAAATAGTAGATTATATTAAAACTGATAACTTCAAATATGCTATAGATACTAGAGATCTTCGTGCATATTTGAACGAGCCGGTGATTTATGTTGTTTGTCAAATAGTAAAGGGAAGTAAAGAGAGAAAATTATTCTATCGAAGCTTATTACCTGAAACGATAAAAAATATTCTAAAAGGAAAAGATAAACAGGATACAGTTTCAGTTAAGATGAAACCATTTCCAGAGGAGTGTTCTGATTTTGAAAATATTCTTACTACTTTTGTTAGTGATCGTAGAAAGCAGTTTCAATATGCACATTCTCCTTCTATTTCTATTGAGGAAGTTAAGAAAAGAGGTATAGCTCAATTTCAATTATCTACTCCAGCTAAATCAATGAGTAGAATTGAGAGACTTCAGTACTTATCTTCACACGAGTCTTTTTTGTATGCAAATATTGATTCTCAATACAATATTACCATACCTGTAGATCTCGGTGGAGAATACTCAATAAGTTTTGGTATTGCTAAAGATATTGAAATTAAAGTTGGAGATCGTGTGTTCTTTAATTCGGTGAATTCAAAAATTGAAAATGGCATTATTAAAGTAAACGTAGAAGATGCATTGACATTTGAATGCGAAGATGTAAACGAAATATTACATTCAAAGACTGTTCAGGTACATACAAGATCCGATCAATTAGATAAGCGACTTAAGGAGTACGAGTTTATACTAGCACTATGTAAGCATCAAATGATTTCTGTAGGAGACCATCGCTTTGATGTTGATGTTGAAGGCTTTGGCAACATCTCTGAAATAGAAAGACAATATGCATATTGGCATGATGTACAGTTGCTGCTGAATAAGTTGAACGTAACAAAACCTTTGTTGCTATCTACAATTAAATCGGAAGATTTCCATCATATAGAATTGTTGCGAGAGAGTATTTTGCGAGGGAAATTGCTTAACTCTTCGTCTGAAAATGATGAATTGTATATTCTATCAATAGGTAATATAAATTTATTAATTTGGAGTTCTAAAGTTGGTGATAATAAGTGTCGAATGGGAGACTTCTTTGATGGTTCAATTGAACTATGTTTCCAACGCGATGATGAAATGCTTGCCGCAAGTCCTTTCTCTTATCTTCGTAATAGATTGTGGCATAAGATTGATAATATACCATTTGAGACGCTTATAGAATCAATGAATAGTGTTGCACTGAAGCATGATTTTGCTTTTGAATTGGCTAATTTTGATTTACTTGCAATGATTAAAGGTGCAGATGATAGCCAAAATGTTGATGATGTGCGCTTTAATGAATTGTTGAAATGGTCATTGGTTCTCAATGCCTGGTTAACAGAAAGAGCAAGTAATAAAACAGAAAGTACGATATGTAAAATCAATCAACTTCAAATTCTCAAACGTCAACGTCCATTAAATCCTCAGGAGAACGAATACTTACAATCGTTGTTAAGCGACGAGGATATTGATAGCCCACTCAAATTAGGAGCCAGTGCTCTTTTAGAGGATGAAGTTTCATTTTTACACTATAAGAATGAAATTCCTTCAACCGACTTTGAAAACCTTAATGAACAACCAATCGCAAAATTCTTTTTTTGAATAATTTGAATAGTTGTTTTATGTAGGAGGATAAGAATAACTAGAAAGTGAATGGGATATATATGTTAATCCATCATTATACTAATATTGAATCGTTAGCGATGATTCTAAGTACAAAGAAGATTCGTTTTAATCGCTTGGATCGAATGGACGACTTAGAAGAAGGATGCGTGGAAGCTCAGAGAATACCTTTGGGTAAATACACATATGTATCTTGCTGGACAGAAGATGATGAGGAGAGTATACCGTTATGGAAAAATGTATGCAAATAATGATAGTGGTGTTCGTATCTCTTTACCTGTAGATATGTTTAAAGACTACTTTATTATTGATGGATTGATGGGTGATGATAATGTAAGTGCTCAAATACTGAGTGTGTTTCCTAAAATGGTTTCTACTATTACATGGAAGATTCCATCAAATGAGTATTTTAGGAAAAAGTATCTTATCATACCAGTGTATAGCCATAATCTCAATAATTTTTATATTAAAATACACTATGTTGATGATGTTGCGATACAAACTAAAGATATAGTCATAGTATCTCATAATGAAAATGGTACATATGATATGAGTGTGGAGATAAGCAAAGTAGGAAAGTACAAACATAAACGATGGGCATTCCAACACGAAAGTCGATTTGTGTTAACTATAATACCTACAGAAAAGGAGATATCCCTCAATGACGCAAGTAGTTATGTTGAGTTTTTAGGACAAGCATTGGCTACGGGAATACAGCCACATTTTGAAACATACTATATGTCATTAAAAGATGAGGTGTTAGATGAACTTGAAGTAACTTTATCTCCCTCTATAACAGCAGGCCAACGCGTGATTGTAGAAACGTTGCTAAAACAATATGCACCTAATGCGAAAATAATGGAAAGTTCTTTGAAACAATACGTTCAAATGAAATAGAATTAATTATGGTAAGACTTACAAATGAAGAAATTGCTGTAAAATTGGAGAGCCTAGATAGACTAGTACACGAACAATTGCCACGCATATTAAGTATTGCTTCTTCTGTGTTAGGGAAAGAACTATCTATTCACCAATTTCATGCGATTATTGGAGCTAAGAATAACTTATTTGCCAATATAGCAACTGGTCAATATACATCTCCTGAGGCATTCCAAACCGAATGGGCAGAGAAAATGATTGAATATTATGAACCATACAGTAAAGCATGGCAAAAAGAGGAAGATTGGCCTAATGTGGTTAGATTATATAGAAATGATATTATCCGACAATATATCTTGTTGTTTCAGGAACGTAATTATTACCGTTGGTATAAAGAGCGCATTCGTTGTAAACCAGATGATTCTTTATGGGTGTTATGGTTCGGGGATAAGCCTATATTTGGATTGTACGTGGCATTAGTTCATGAGATGGATGGTACTTTTCGCTTTAAGAAACGAGAAATACGCAAAGTTTCTTATGATTATTGGACAATAGGAAATGTGTTAGGTGTAGGTGGTTTTGTTAATGCTGAGACGGGGAAATTATACACAATTAAATCTATAGATGATTTGTTGAATTTTTATGAAAATATTGTATATAGTTTATCCCGTTCACAATATGAAAAGGCTATATATCTTGAATACATAGATTATTTAAAGAATTCTTCGGATGTAATGAGTGAGCCATTTTTAATACCCGAGTTGCGGTATGAAGGAACAACCAAACAACACAAATATCGTTTAGATCTTGCGATTTGTAATCCATATACCACCGAACTTGTTGGATTTGAGTTAAGTCCGTCTTCCACACATATGTCTATTACTGGTACGAAGAAAAAAAGTCAAACCGATATCAATAGAGAGCTGGCAGAAAAATGGGAAAAGGAGTGTGATAAGAGAAATGAGTATTTCAAAAAGTACGGAATAACTATAGTAACTTTTACAGATACTAATTTACAAGATATCGGTGCTTGTTTTGAAACGATTAAAAATTATTTACAGAAACGTCCTTATGTGCCTTGTTCTTTGCAAGAGAGTATAAGTAAGTTAAATGATTTGATGTCAAAAAGATAAAATGTGGTAATACATTACGATGATCATATTCTAAATTTTATGAAATAGCATAGAAAATAGTTTGAACCTAAAACTTCGATAAATAATGGCAAAATTGAATTCGAATAGTAAAAAGAAGGAAACTGAAAAACTCTTGAAAGATAAGATAGAAAATTTACCAATTCGTGTTGGGGAACGTTTGCACTTTATTGCAGATGATATTCAAAAAGCATTAATGCAAAAAGAGGAGAAAATTATGGCTTTGTTGAATGAAATAAATGCAATTTATCCTGAACAATCTATTGAAAGAGGTTTTTATGATGGGTATTCCGCTATCGTTTTTGACACGGCTCATTCTCTTTATCTTCAAAATAATAATTCTGCTTTAATCCTAGAATTACAAGGAATACTTGAACGAACATGTATGAATGCTATATGTGATACATTACCAATAAATAAGCAAGCACAGACTATTATTGAGGATGCTTTTGAGAAAAAAACGTTGAAAGATATAGCACCTTATTTCGTTCAGATGGAAGTATGGAATGAGCAAGATAAAAATTTTGCATTAGATTTAACTATTTTACGTAATGGAATAGCTCATAAGAATGCTGAAATTGTAAGTAGATCTAAATTGGTAGCTAGTGATGGTCAAAATCGTCATCTAGAGTCAATTCATTCTATGATGAATAAGGTTAATTGTGCAAAATTTATAGCACGAACAATGGATCTAATAATTAAGGCAACAAGATTAGCGTCTCCATCTTTTATAAAACAGCCTCGCTTATATGCACGCTATTGTGAGTACGCTGCTTTAATAGGTGAATTATATACTTTATTCTTAACAAATCCTTTTGCCAAAGGTGATAATCCATTATTAGAAACTTATATCAATAAAAGATTAGCTCGTATCTATATCATAGGCAGTGAAGAATTAGTAAATCTATTGGAAATATATAGAGATGATGTCTTGAAATTTCACAATGCTTTAACGATGCAGGATGATAAACTAGCAATAGAATTGCATAATAGATTAGGTGACTTGTTGAAGGATGTTACAAATGCTATGCGAATAGATTTGAAAGTAGATAGTAAAAATATTGAATTGCTTGGAGATGATATATTAATAGATATAAAACCATATCTTCAAAAGAATAGAGAAAAGTTCAGCTAACTCCCACCGATGTCCTAGTGATGTCTTATGGTGCTCGCCTAATTTGCATGGAATTTGATGAAAAGTAAATAAAAACTGCGATATATATATCGCTTTTTTTGTACCGTCGGGGGCACCGACCTCTTCGTATGCTCACGAGCCCACCTCGAAATTACTGCATCCCAATGCAGTCCATACTTCAGCAGTTCGAAATTATTTGCAAAATCGGTTACACCTTTTGCAATAACTATTGCATGCATAATTATGAGTTAGCTCCTATTATGCCGCAAAAGTCTATTGCAGATAGATGTATCTATCTTTTTAGCAAATAATTGCGAACTTACTTGTGTATATTCATTTTTTTTTGTAACTTTGCGGCGTGAAATAGATATATATTAGAATGATGGAAAACGATAATACTCTGCTCTCTATATCAAGGGCGGTAACAACTATCAAAACTGCTATTTTGCAGAGTCAGGCACGTACTATTCGCAATGCGAACTCTGACGTGTTGGCGTTGTACTATGCTGTTGGTCAGTATATATCTACAGAGTCACGAACTCAGAAGTGGGGAAGTGGTGCTATTAAGACTATTAGCGAGCAACTGCGAAAAGAATTGCCAGGTCTTAAGGGATTTAGCGAGTCCAATATCAAGAATATGCGACAATTCTACGAAACATGGACTGATTGTGTATTTCGCCAGCCATTGGCTAGCGAAATAGAAAATCTGCCAATTTTGCAGCTTTCGGTAGCAGAAAACGATGCAAATAAAATTAGCCAGCCATCGGCTGGCGAAAACGAGTCGCCGGTGGCGACTGAAGTAATGATGTCTATTGCGCGTCTTGATTTTTCGCCTGAAACTTTCGATGTGGAGTTAGCATATGATTTTTTATCAATAAGTTTTACACATCATATG
>JAEIGA010013516.1_pt1 | contig 12426 bp, 8 predicted proteins | sample 9270691 | NCBI WGS metagenome assembly JAEIGA01 (sample SAMN17057246, study PRJNA624740) | gut metagenome | biome: biome; isolation source: fecal sample | host: Bos grunniens | place: China: Xizang | collected 2019
GGTGGTTCTGAATTCGTTATTCCAATGGCTGTTGTAGGCCTTGTGTTAAGTTTCTTCAAGAAGACTCGCAAGTTCGGTATGTCTGTTCTTTTTGCAGTTCTTGTTGGTACGCTTCTCACAAACGTTATTTTCAAACCAATGTTTGACCGTCCTCGTCCATATGTTTACTATGCAGATAACCCACTCTTTATGAGTTGGTATGAATTTGCAGGTGCACATGTTGAAAGTGACAAGTCATTCCCATCAGGTCACACAACTGCAGCATTTGAAATCGGCGTTGCACTCTTCCTTGTGCTTAACAAGAAATACAGCTGGATTTTCCCTGTTTTCTCAGCACTCGTTGGTCTTTCAAGAATCTACCTTATGGTACACTATGTAACAGACGTTCTTGGTGGCGTGGTTATTGGTACATTTGCAGGTATTATGGGTTACCTTATTATGACTGCAATTATGAAAAATACAAAAATTGCTGAATTCGATTTGGTAGAAAAGATAAAGAAGAAAAAAGCTTAAATAAGGTTAAAATTTATCACCTGTGTCAAAACTTGATACAGGTGATTTTTTATGTACAAAAGAATTGGTATTGCATTTTCCCTTCTCATATTTGTATTTGGAATTTTGATTTCCAACATAGGAATAATTATGATGAAAACAGGTGTTTCACCCTCTTCACAAAGTACAAGCACAAAAAGTGTCGTGCTTTCAACCTCAAGAGGAATGATTTACGATACAAATATGAAGAAAATTGTTAATAAGGAAACAAAGAATATTACTGTTTGTCTGCCTACACAAAAAGCTTTGAACACACTGGAAAGTAGTCTTGATAATAATCAGGTAAATGAGCTTTATGAAAATGCAAAAAGTGGAAAAATCAGCATTTTTGAGACTGATAATATTTTTCGTGATTCACATATAAAATCAGTTGCAACAATTAGTCGATATTCAGACAATCAACCTTGTGTGCATCTTATTGGACATCTTGATGAAAATAGTCATGGTGCTCTAGGACTTGAGAAAGCATACAACAGTTACCTATCAAATTATTGTGGTGAATTAAGAGCGAAATGGAGCACAGATGCAATCGGCAACATTCTTTTAGGTGAAGGAATAAAATTTGAGAGTAACGGATATTTATCACCTGCAGGTATTCAGCTGACAATTGACCTTGATGTTCAGAAAATTGCAGAAAATTCACTTGTTGAAAACAATATTGACAAAGGTGCTGTGGTTATTCTCAACTCATACACTAATGAAATTCTCGCACTGGCTTCTGCACCGAAATTCAACCCAAACGATATTTCTGCAGATATGAACAATCCGAATTCACCCTTTATAAATCGTGCAATAACACCATATAGCGTTGGCTCTGTTTTCAAGCCCATCATTTCAGCCTGTGCATTGGAAAGCAACATACAACTGATTTATGACTGTAAAGGCAGTATCAATATAAATGGGACAACCTTCAGGTGTAATAATGGTAATGCTCATGGAAGGGTTAATATAAATTCAGCTATGGAGCAATCCTGCAACTGTTATTTTATTGCATTAGGACAAGAATTAAATGTTGAGAATTTTTTAAGTCTTTGTGAGGCTTTCGGATTTGGAAAATCCATTGAATTAGCTGATAGTTTTAATACTAAATCAGGTAATCTGCCTATTGCAGATTCTATAAAGTCACCACAAGAATTGGCAAATATCTCATTTGGTCAGGGTGAAATGCTTATAAGTCCTCTGCAAATGGCAGTTGCTTATTCCTGCTTTGTAAATGGTGGATATTACAGACCACCTACACTTATGAAAGGGATTATTGATGAAAATGGTCAGGTTATTCAAAAGGTGAAATTGCCTGACAGTTATATGATTTTAAATAAAAGTACAGTAACCAAAATTGATATGATTCTTAAAAATGTTGTGAAAAACGGTAATGGTATCAAGGCGTTTTCGGAATACACCATCAATCACGGTAAAACTGCAACTGCACAAAGTGGTTGGTATGAAAACGGCAGAGAAATTAATCACACATGGTTTTGTGGGTATTTTACTGTCAACGATACAACTTATACTGTTGTGATTTTTAAGGATGATGGTATTTCAGGTGCAAGTGATTGCGCACCTGTGTTCAAATCAATCTCTGAGGGAATTTACAACACTTTTGAAAACGTATAAAATCCTTCTATTTACTCTTATGATTCCCTTAACTAAACTGTTGAAAATCTGCATAAAATATGATAAAATTATTATTTAGAGGAATTAGAGGTAATCCTATGACAGAAAAAGATATTCAGAACCTTAAAGCCATTGAATTTCACGAAAACAACGGTGTTAAAATTCCTTATCATACCGGCGTTATTATTGAAGAAAATGTAGCAATCGGAAAGGGTACTGAAATTCTACCTGACACTATAATTTTTTCAGGTGTTATTATCGGTAAAAATTGTGTTATCGGTCCGAACACGCTTATTAAAGATAGCGTTATTGGGAACAATGTTAAGCTTAACGCTGTTCAATGCTATCAATCTAAGGTTTTGGATGGTGCTGATATCGGTCCTTTTGTTCACATAAGACCGAATTCGGTTATCGGTGAAAATGTTCATTTAGGTAACTTTGTTGAAGTTAAAAACTCCAACATTGATAAGGATACAAAGGTTTCACATCTCACCTATGTTGGCGACTCTGACGTAGGCAAACGAGTGAATTTCGGTTGTGGTACAGTTACTGTTAATTACGATGGTAAGACTAAGCACAGGACAACAATCGGTGATGATTGCTTTATCGGTTGTAACACAAATCTTGTAGCACCTGTGACACTTTCTGACGGCGCTTATACTGCTGCAGGGTCAACGATTACTGAAAATGTTCCTGCCCATTCACTTGGTATTGCAAGGGCAAGGCAAGTAAATATTGAAAATTGGCGAAATAAAAATAAAGACAAATATAGAAAATAAAGGTAAAATTATGTTTAACAAATTCAGAAAACAAACTGCGTCTGTTGGCACAGGCACACACGAATTTCTTATTGTGGGACTTGGTAATCCCGGAAGTAAATACACATTGACACGACACAATGCAGGATTTCTCTGCCTTGATATGCTTTCCCAGAAATTGGGATTTAGAATTGACCGACTTAAATACAAGTCACTTATGGCTGACACCAACATTAACGGTCACCGTTGTATTGTTATGCAGCCACAGACATTTATGAATAACAGTGGTGAAGCAGTAAGAGAATGTGCTTCATTTTACAAAATTCCACCTGAAAGAGTTATTGTGATTTATGACGATATTTCTCTTGATGTTGGTAAGCTTCGTATCCGTAGAAAGGGTACTGACGGTGGTCACAACGGAATTAAGAGCATTATCTATCACTTGAATTCTGACCAATTTCCAAGAATCAAGGTTGGTTGCGGTAAAAAACCACATCCTGACTATGACCTTGCTGATTGGGTACTTTCCGAATTCAAAAAAGACGAGCAGAAAGCTTTAGAGCCTGCTTTAGAAAACGCTTGTAAGGCAATTGAGCTTTTACTTGATAATCAGATTGATAAGGCTATGAATTTATATAATAGTTAAGCAGAGGCAAAAACTATGTCCGCATTTACCGAAGCAATCAAAAATTCAGCAGAATATGAGGGTGTTGTAAACAGCATTAAAAAAAGCTTTTTACCACAGGGAGTTTTAGGCTTAATTCCCGTTATGAAAGCTCATCTTGTATCTGCAGTAACCGGGGGTCTTGAAAAAAAGGCCCTTGTTGTCGTGCCTGACGAAGCTACTGCAGTAAGACTTTGTGAGGATTTAACTGCTTTTGGAGTTTCTGCACTTCAATATCCTGCAAAAAGCTTTTCATTCTACACAACTGACTCACAAAGCTATGAATATGAGCAGAAAAGAATAAAGGCGCTTCGCAGAATGCTTGATAATCGTTGTGACATTGTTGTTGCAAGTGCTGAGGCCTGTCTTTCATACACTATCCCACCTGAAATTTTACGTCAGAAATCTGTCCTTCTTAAAAAAGATGAGGAAACTAGTCTTGAAAATATCGTTATGTCCTTGAATTGCGCAGGATACACACGTGTTGATGCAGTTGAGGGTGTTGGTCAATTTTCTGTCCGTGGTGGAATTGTGGACTTTTTCTCACCTGATGATGAGGAGCCTGTACGAATTGAACTTTGGGGTGACACAGTTGATACAATGTGTCATTTTGATGTTGTGTCACAACGTAGAACAGTTAATATTGATGAGGTCTTAATTGCACCATCAAAGGAAATTGTCATTGACAATCCACAGGCTTTAATTGAAAAAATCGAAAACCTTGCCCATTCAATCAGAGGCAAGAAAACTGATATTATCCGTGAAAAGCTTTATAGTGATATTGACCGACTTAAAGGTGGTTTATCCGTTGGCTCTGCTGACAAATATCTTCCACTCGTTTACTCCCCTGCTACAATTTTTGACTATGCAAAGGACTATCTCCTTTTCGCATTTGAAACTGCAGGAATTAAGGAGAAGGTATCATCCTCACAAAAGCTTTTATACGAGGACATCAAGGCTTGTGTTGACGACGGTACACTTTGCAAGGGCCTTGATAAATTTACGCTTACATTTAATGAGCTTCTTGATAAATATCAGGAATTCGGTGCAACATATGTTGACAATTTTGCACGAGGAAGCTTTGACACTCCTGTAAAGAGTCTTACAACCTTTAACGGAAACACTCTTCCTATATGGAACGGAAAGCTTGATGTTCTTATGGAGGACTTAAAGCCTGTCAACACAAATGACAGTACAGTTGTTGTTTTTGCAGGTACTGAAAAGAGTGCTAAAAATCTTGCAGAAGCACTTAACGATGAAAATTTCGTTTCAGTTTATTTTTCAAACATTCCTGCAAAATTCCCTAAGGGTGCTATCTGTGTCCTTGCAGGGTCATTAAGCTCAGGTTTTTCATATCCAAGAGAAAAGCTTTATGTTTTTACATATTCAAAGGTTTATCAGTCAAAGGCAAGAAGAAAAAATACAGGCTTTAAGGCTAGGGATACAATTCACTCTCTTGATGAAATCAAAAAGGGTGATTATGTTGTTCACGCTGTACACGGTATCGGTGTTTTTGACGGAGTTACACAGCTTGAAGCCAACAAAATTATAAAAGACTATATCAAAATCAAATATGCAAAAAGTGACGTACTTTATGTACCAGTCACACAGCTTGATTTGGTAGCTAAATATATTGGTCCACACGAGGACGACGGTAAGGCACTTAAGCTCAACCGTCTTGGTGGTGGGGATTGGGAAAAGACAAGAAATAAGGTGCGTTCAGCTGTTAAAGATATGGCTGACCAGCTTATTAAGCTTTATTCACAGCGTTTACACAGTGAAGGTTATGCCTTTTCACCTGATATTGATATGCAGATGGACTTTGAAAGAAGATTTCCGTTTGAAGAAACCGGTGACCAGCTACGAAGCATTGACGAAATCAAAAGTGATATGGAAAAGCCATATCCAATGGACAGACTTCTTTGTGGTGACGTTGGTTTCGGTAAAACTGAAGTGGCGTTGAGAGCTGTTTTCAAGTGTATTGCTGACGGAAAACAATGTGCAATTCTTGTACCTACCACCATTCTTGCATTACAGCATTATCAAACTATTTTAAAGCGATTCGAAGGCTTCCCTATTGAGGCAGAAATGCTTTCACGCTTCCGTACTCCTGCACAGAGAACAAAGATTATCAAGAGCGTTAATGCAGGATTTATTGACATTATCGTGGGTACTCACTCACTTATTTCAAAAAACGTGAAGTTCAAGGATTTGGGACTTCTTATAGTTGATGAGGAGCAACGCTTTGGTGTTGCACAAAAGGAAAAGCTTAAGGAATTATTCCCAGGTGTTGATGTGCTTACACTTTCTGCTACACCTATTCCGAGAACACTTAATATGGCTATGTCAGGAATCCGTGATATGTCAGTTATTGAGGAAGCGCCTTCTGACCGTTCGCCTGTTCAGACTTATGTTGTTGAACACAATATGCCACTTCTTTGTGAGGCTATGGAAAAGGAGCTTCGTCGTGGTGGTCAGGTTTATTTCCTTCACAACAGAGTTGAAACAATTGACGGAGTTGCAAATTCCATTCAGGAATATTTACCTGATGCTCGTATTTCCGTTGCTCACGGCAAAATGAACGAAGAACAGTTAAGTGATATATGGCGTGACTTGATGAATGGTGAAATTGACATTCTTGTCTGTACAACAATTATTGAAACAGGTGTTGATGTGCCAAACGCTAACACTCTTATTATTGAGGATGCAGACAAATTAGGACTTGCTCAGCTTCATCAGCTTCGTGGTCGTGTTGGTAGAAGTGCAAGAAGAGCAAGTGCATATCTCACATATAAGCGTGACAAAAATCTTTCAGAAATTGCATACAAACGACTTCAGGCAATACGTGAATATACTGAATTTGGTTCAGGATTTAAAATTGCTATGCGTGACCTTGAAATCCGTGGTGCAGGTAATCTTTTAGGTGCACAACAGCACGGTCATTTAGCATCTGTTGGTTACGATATGTATATGAAGCTTCTCAGCGAAGCAATAAGTCAGGAAAAGGGTGAAAAACCAAAGCAAAAAGAATGTCTTATTGACTTGCAAATCAATGCTCATATTCCTGACAAATACATTTCTGCACTTGCACAAAGACTTACTGTTTACCGAAGAATCGCTGATATTCGTTCGTATCAGGATGCAGAGGATGTACGTGATGAGCTTCGTGACCGTTTTGGTGATATTCCGCCATCAGTTGAGGGACTTATTGAAGTTTCACTTTGCAGAAATACTGCCGCATCCCTTGGAATTTATGAAATCGGTCAACGTGGCGAAACACTCTGCCTTTACTGTGAGGATATTAATCCATCATTGGTGCTTGACATTTCCGGAATTCTTCGTGGTCGTGTCAGCGTAACCTCAAGCGGTAAAAAGAGTATAAATGTTAAAAAGAAGCCTGACCAGAATTCCCTTGATACATTAAAGGAAATTTTCACAGCAGTTGAGAATGTGAGGTTAGATAAGCAATGATTGGTACAATAGTAAATACAGCCACAATACTTACAGGTAGTATTATCGGTAGCTTACTGAAAAAAGGCATTAAGGAGAAATATACAAAATGCCTTATGAATGCAATGGGACTTGCTGCAGCAGGTATCGGCATAAATTCAATTGTACAGAATATGCCAAACAGCAAATACCCTGTTTTATTCATTGTTAGCCTTGCATTAGGCTCACTTTTAGGTAATGTAATTGACCTTGATAAAAGATTTAACGGTCTTGTTGAGAAAAAAGGTAAAAGCGAGTTAGGAAAAGGACTTTCAACTGCAATTCTCCTTTTCTGTATCGGTAGTCTTTCGATTTTAGGTCCTATAAACTCTGCTCTTAACAATGACCATACATATCTTTTCACAAATGCAACACTTGATTTTGTTACAAGTATGGTTTTAGCCTCCACCTACGGAATCGGAATTGCACTTGCAGCACCTGTGCTGTTTTGTTGGCAAGGCAGTATTTATTTACTTGCAACATTTTTAGGTGAATTCATGAGTCCTGAGCTTATGTGTGAAATCAGCGTTGTTGGTGGCTTTTTGATTGCATCATCAGGTCTTGCAATTCTTGAAATCAAGAACCTGAAAACTCTTAATATGCTCCCTGCACTCCTTGTGCCACCTGTCTGGTTTATATTAATGTGGATAATTACTCTTATTTAAAGAAAGGAAGTTGTATTTATGGTATGGGTTGGAGCAATTGCTATTGGAATTCTTATTGGCATTGCTGATATGCTTCTTTTAGCAGATAATAAAAAAGTAGGAAATTGGATTACAGTCATTTTTCGCGACGGATTGCTTTCTGTACTCTCCGCTATGGTACTTGCAGAAGATATTCTTGGTGTAAGCAATATTTTTGCAATATCATCACAACGAATTTCTTATAGCTGGAAATTTTTAGGACTTATTCTTGCGATTGGTCTTATTCTTCTTATTGCTTCAGGCTTTATTAAGCGCGTATTTGCAATTGAATTCATTAATGGAAACGGAAAGAAAGGTACGGCTGCACTTAAAGTGATTTCGACTGTTTTCTTTGCTCTCGGTATTGCAGCAATTACAGGTACATTCTGGGGTAAAGAAGCTTTCGGTGACCTTTCTCCTGACCAGATTATTATAAATCTCAACTCCCCTACTGAAGGTACTGACGTTGGTGTTTATATTTCACTTTTTAAAGGGCCTGTACTTATAACCGTGCTTTCAACTGTATTTTTCTGCACGATTTTCTTCCCAAAATACAAGCTTACATACAAAAAAGCAGAAAAGACAACAACTATTCTCCCTGAAATTGCAGTGAAAATTATATGTCTCGTACTTTCCCTTGCTATTCTTGTGGGTGGTTGTGCTTTTGGCATAAACAGATTTCAGCTTATGACACTTTTTGATGCATATCTTGGTGATTCATCATATATTGAAGATAATTATGTCGACCCAAATACAGTCAATATGACCTTCCCTGAAGAGAAGAGAAATCTTATTCACATTTATCTTGAGTCAATGGAGAACACATTCTTCTCAAAGGATTTAGGCGGATTTTTTGATGAAAATCTTATGCCTGACCTTGCCGAGCTTTCAAAGGAAGGCTATAATTTCTCACATCAGTCTGAGGGATTTGGCGGACCTCCAAGGTCAACAGGTGGAAACTGGTCTGTTGCATCTTTTGTTAATCAAGGCACAGGCTTACCTATGAAGGTTCCTACCGAACGCAACTCATACGGTGCAGAAAACAACTTCTTACCTGGTGCTACTGCTATTGGTGACATATTAAAAGCACAAGGCTACGAGCAATCTGTAATGTTCGGTGCAGATGCTTCATTCGGTGGACTTGATTTCTATTTTGAGTCACACGGTGATTTTAATATTTATGACCATAAGGGCGCAATTGAAGCAGGTTGGATTGATGAACACTACAACGTGTGGTGGGGCTATGAAGATGACAAGCTTTATGAGTTTGCAAAAATAGAGCTTACAAGACTTGCATCAACTGACAAGCCATTCCATTTCATTATGGAAACTGCTGACACTCATGCTCCTGAAGGCTGGCTCAGCCCTAATGCTGAAAATAAATTTGATACACAATATGCAAACTGCATTTATTACAGTCAGGCAGAGGTAGTTAATTTTGTACGTTGGATTCAGCAGCAGGATTTCTACGAAAACACAACAATCGTGCTTATAGGCGACCATTTAAGCATGTCAAAGTCCTTCAGTGCTCCTGTAAATGACGCCGGTTATTACCGTACTTGCTACAATCTTATTCTTAATCCTGCAGAAAGTGTTGGGGAAGTTTCTGATTCTCTCTTACATAATCGTGACTGGGCATTATTTGATATGTTCCCGACAATTCTTACAAGTATCGGTGTTGAATTTCAAGGCAACCGTCTTGGAATAGGTACAGACCTTTTCTCCGGCGAACAAACACTTTTTGAGCGTGATGGCGTTCGATTTGTGAACAACGAGCTTGAAAATCGCAGTAATTTCTATAACAGCAACATCCTTGTCAATCTTAAAGCTATTGGCAAGTCAGATGAAAAATAAAATTCAGTAGGTGTGAAAATGAAGAAAAAAGGAAATAAAAAAATGGGATTAAAGATACTTATTGTAATGGTAGTTGCAATTGTTATTTTTGGAATTGCAAGTACATTTGCAAATAAACAAAACATCAAGAAGCTCACAGAATATGCTTCAAGTCTTGATAGTGTTGTAAGTGAGGATAGAGTCGATGTTTCAAAAGATAGTGACGGTTGCTATGTAATAACTACCGACCGTGACCTTAAAATCCTTCAGCTTACAGACATTCACATCGGTGGTGGCTGGATGACACAGAAGGATGATTTAAGAACAGTTAAAACAGTTGCATCAATGATACTCGCCGAAAAGCCTGACATAGTTTTTGCAACAGGTGATATCAGCTATCCTGTACCATTCCTTGCAGGTACATTCAATAACCTTTATGCTGCTGAGATTTTCGCAACACTCATGGAAACTCTTGACGTATATTGGATTCCTACATTCGGTAACCACGACTCTGAAATTTATTCAATATACAACCGTAATGAGGTTGGTGATTTCTATGAGCGTGAAGAATGGAAAAACTGTCTCTTCCAGAAGGGCGACGAAAACATTGACGGTGTGAGTAACTCCATTATCAAGGTTAAAAACAGTGATGGTGTTATAACTCAGGCACTTTTCACAATTGATACAAACGATTATCCTCAGGAAAATAAGTTTGCAGGAATTGTTGCTGGTGTTACAGGCAATTACGATAACATTCACGAAAATCAGATTGAGTGGTACAAAGCATCCTGTGAAAAACTTAACACTGAAAACAAGTCATTTATCGAAAGCACATTTGAGGGTGATGAAAAAGAGCAGTTACTTGAGAACTTTGGTCTTGTTAAATCACTTGTATTTATGCATATTCCTCCTGTTGAATATGCTGAAGCTTGGGAAGAATTCAAAAACAACGGATATAAGGATACAGAAAATGTAAAATATTATTACGGTACACTCGGTGAAAAGGTTTGCCCACCTACTAATGATGACCTTTTCTTTGAAACTGCTGTTGAAATGAAGAGTACACAGGGTATCTTTGTAGGTCACGACCACATCAACATCTTCTCAATGGAATACAAAGGAATCCGTCTTACATATGGCATGAGCATTGACTATATCGCTTACGGTAAAATTGATAAGGTTGGCACACAGCGTGGATGTACAGTAATTACATTAAAGCCTGACGGTACATTTGACTGTTACCCTGAAAACTATTATCAGGACAAATACGTAAACTCTGATAAAGAAGAGGTTACAATGCAACAGTTGAATGAAGAGTTCAATTAAATAACCAACAAACAAAAAAACGGAGAATGACCACAAAATCATTCTCCGTTAATTTTATATTTTAATCTGCCGTTATTCTATCTCGTCAAGGTTTGCACCTTTTGTTTCCTTAACACCCTTTGCAAACATTATTGCTGCAACACCTACTGCAACAACAGAGATTACAAGGCATACCCACCAGATTGGGAATTTAATCATACCAACGATTGCAAGTAAGTAACCTACAGCAAGACCGATAATTACAAGAAGTCCCTCTGCACCCACAACTGATGCACGGATGTCAGTAGGTACTTTTTCTGTCATCATAACGTTCATATAATCTCTGCCGATCCAATATGAGCCCTGATAAAGTCCTGCAAATGCACCGATAAGGTAAGGACTCCAGCCACAGAGAATACCTGCAACAAAAAGACAATATCCTAAAATACAGGTAATAGAGAAGCCTGTAACAGTAGTCTTTCTGCCGAGCTTATCTGCAATAAAGCCTGAAAGGAATGTGATTGTTGCGTAAACCACCGGCACCATAAAGAGTGCTTGTGTGATTTCACTTGTACTCATACCAACCTTATGCATTGAAGACTCAGTGTAAAGGGCAATTGCAGGCATAGCAGAATCAAAAACAATATGTGAAATAATGAGATTTTTTGTATCCTTGTTAGAGAAGATGTATTTCACACCATTGAAAACACCAGACTGATTTCTCTGTGCTTCCTTCTGCTTTTTCTTAAGCTCTTTTTCAGCCTGACGCTCTGCAACTGGTCTTGAAAGATACTCAATTCTTTCATTCACAAACACCTTTGTATCCTTTGCAAAAAGAACAACGAGAAGTACTGCAATAAACCCGATTACAGCCGGCACCAAGAAGATTTCACGCCATTTTGTAGCGTCGTCACCCATAAGCATATCTCTAAGTGCAGGAATGAGGATAACGCCTAAAATACCAAAGCTTTTGAGAAAACTGTATATTTTTGCACGGTGCTTGTCAGGTGCTTCCTCAAGAATATAGATAATCTGAATATCGTGGCCCATAAAGAAGCTGATAATTGCAAAGCCCACAAGGAACATTATGTAACTTGTTGACAAATGAATAACAAGAAGTCCGGTTGCCATACCCAATGTAGAAATTGCAAAAAGTGGTTTTCGTCCCCATTTATCTGCAAGTGCCTTATAAAATGGTGTAAAAATTCCTAAAACATAAGTAAAAACACCTACACCTGAATGAAGAGCAAGACCCTCCTGGAAAGTATAGTATTTACCCATAAATGGATTATTCACGAAAAATTCCGTTACAAAGGAAGATTGAACAGTAACAGTAAGATTACTTGTAACCTCATCAAGAATATTTACAATGGCAATAAGAATCAGTAAAACGAAGAAATATTTACCGCTGTTATTTCGACCCTGCATCTTTTTAAGTCTTTTGATTTCCTTTTGCTCACTAAGGGATGTTTTATCAGTTATTTTCATTATCAATTCCCCTTTCATAGCTTAATTATAAATAAGAAAA
>JAEIGA010013517.1_pt1 | contig 12426 bp, 9 predicted proteins | sample 9270691 | NCBI WGS metagenome assembly JAEIGA01 (sample SAMN17057246, study PRJNA624740) | gut metagenome | biome: biome; isolation source: fecal sample | host: Bos grunniens | place: China: Xizang | collected 2019
CGCCTTGAAGCGGTATGTCAAATCGTGCACGAGAAGCTGGCTAACGGCAGGAATAGCGACGGCGCCCACTTTGTGAAGCGCGAGTACAGCCGGCCAATACTGCCAATGCCGCTTGAGAATAAGCATCACCTTATCACCTTTTGCGATGCCTACGGAGCGGAAATAGTTGGCCATCTGATTCGATATCTCGCTGATTTCGCGAAACGTAAAGCGCCTTTCGGTAAGATGGTCGCTTACATGAAGCATCGCAAGTTTATCAGGATATTTTGCCGCGATGGCATCAATGATATCAAACGCGAAATTGAACTTCTCTGTGTTCTTGAAGGAAATATGCTCAAGATGGCCTGAAGCATTTTCTTCAACATCAATATAGCGATCGGCGACGAGAGGAACCTTCTTGCCTTTCGGACGCACCGTTTCAAGCCCGAGATGGCTGTTACCGTCCTCGCCTGCCATAACCATAGCAAGGAACGTAACTCCCATAGGGTCGGTAGCAAGCATACCGTGCGGAGTGGACGAGCGATAGTAGATAGAATCGCCCTCGTTCAGTTCTTCGACATGATCACCCACGCGAACCTTCATCGATCCTTTAAGAACGATATCAAACTCCTGACCTGCATGCGTGGTGGTTGCAATCGGCTTATCAAGAAGCTCTGGGTCGTACTTGTACGTGACCCAATACGGCGTACCGAGACGGTTTTGGAACATCGCCGCCTGATTGCGGATATCCATGTGCGATTCATGTGCCGTAAGCGGCCCTTGTCCGGCACGCGTCACTTCGTACCCGGAAAGATGCGCGCTGTGGCCTTTCAAGAGCGCGTTAATATCCACGCCAAACGTGATGGCGCACTGATGAAGAAAATTGAACGTGGGGTCTACCCTACCCGATTCTACCGCCTTGTACTCCTCGACGGAGACTTCAGTTTTCTCCGCCATCTGCTCCACAGAATATCCGATAATCTCGCGCATTTCGCGGATGCGCGAAGCCATTTCTTGAAGTCTCTCTTCCACGTCCATTTTACGCCGCCTTTCAGAGCACACGAAGCTTCACCGGCTCTTCACTGATTACGCCGCTATTGCGGATTTCCTCAAGCGCGGCATCAAGATCAGATGTTTTTGCCAGATGTGTCATGGCAACTACGGGCACCGGCTCGTTACCGCTGTTGACGCCCTTCTGGGAAAGAGCTGAAATGGAGACAGCGTATTTGCCGAGCGCAGTAGCAAGAACTCCCATCGCGCCAGGACGATCGACCAACATAAAGCGAAGATAGAACTTCGATGAAATATCGCCTGCACTGCGCAGAGAGACATTGCCTTCCGCATAATTCGGCACACCGCGCTGATAACGAGTCTCACCATGGGCGAGATTGCGCGCAATGTCGCCGATGTCTCCTACGACGGTAGAAGCCGTTGGCGCGCGCCCAGCCCCGCGACCGTAGTACATGGTGTAGTCGGACATATCACCCTTGACCATGGCTGCGTTAAAAGCATCGTTTACATTCGCAAGCATGTGATCAAAAGGAATGAGAGTCGGATGAACCCCTACTTCCACTTCATTGCCGTCTTTGGCGATACAGGCAAGAAGCTTGATTCTATAGCCTAGCTCTGCAGCGTACTTCACATCTGCGCCGGAGAGGGAGCGAATCCCTTCCACCTGCACCTGATCAAGCTGAGGCTGAAAACCATATGCAAGAGCCGAGAGGATGCAGGCTTTGTGCGCTGTATCAAACCCGTCAATATCAAGAGACGGATCTGCTTCCGCATATCCAAGGCGCTGCGCTTCCTTAAGGACATCATCAAACGCAAGGCCTTCGCGCTCCATTCTCGTGAGGATGTAATTGCAAGTGCCGTTTAAAATGCCGTAAATAGCCTCGATATCGTTGCCTGCGAGGCCCTCGCGCAAGACTCGGATAATCGGAATCCCGCCGCCTACCGACGCGCCGAAATAGATGTCTACATTATTTGCCGTTGCTGTATCGAATATCTCGCGCCCGTACTCAGCAAGGAGCTTCTTATTCGCTGTAACAACACATTTTTTGGCGGCAAGCGCGTCAAGAACGAGTTTTTTGGCAATACCTGTTCCGCCGATCGTCTCCACGACAATATCGACGGCATCGTCAGTAGCGACAGAAAAAGCATCCGTCGTAAGAACGCCGTCAGGCACTGCGATGCCACGGTCTGTAGTGATGTCGAGGTCTGCGATTTTCTTAAGGACAATATCTACCCCAAGACGCTTTGACATCACTTCACGATGCTTCAAAAGACCGTCTGCGACACCCGCTCCGACGGTTCCGAAACCGAGAATTCCTACTCCAATCTGCTTCATATATTCTTCCTTGCCTTAAAATAAATGTGTATTATACCATAAAGCGGCATATTTCCTCAAAACACCCACAAACACCAAAAATTACAAATGGCCCGCGGGGTGCGCCCTAATCATCTTCTTGTAAGAACATCCTTCTGGCGCTGCTTCTCGCCCAGTCCTCGCGCCACATAGACTCGCCTGCCAGTAAAAGGATCTAGCCCCGTATAATACATACATGTGGCCGCCGTCATAGGCGTGGGAGTGAAAATTTGAACCTGCTCTGGACGCAAATTCAAGCTACGCTCCGCAAAATTCTTAAGCTCGCGCATATCTGCCTCAGTGCATCCAGGATGAGCCGCTATAAAATAATAAGTAAGAAACTGCTTCTTCGCACACTTCTTACTTGCAGCGTCAAACTTGCGCTTGAACTCAAGAAGACTTTTAACGCTCGGCTTGCCCATGCACTCGAGAACATGTCCGACGACATGTTCAGGCGCCAATTTAAGCTGCCCGGAAACATGGTGTTTAGCGATAGCGGAAATATACTCATCGCCGCATGACTTGTCTGCCGCAACAATATCAGGCCTAATGCCGCTTGCGACAAAAACGTGCCTGACGCCATCAAGTGCGCGCAAACGGCGCAAAAGTTCAAGTTGCGGCCGATGGTTGGGATTAAGCGCAGGACATGGACCAGGGAAAAGACAGCTGCGATTGCGACAAACGCCCGTGGATGACTTTTTAGCGCAATCAAATCCATACATATTCGCAGTAGGCCCTCCCACATCAGAAACGACGCCGCGAAAAAGAGGATGAGACGAAAACCCCTTAACTTCATCAACGATACTATTTTGCGAACGGCTTACTATCCGCCGGCCCTGATGGACGGCAATTGCACAGAATCTGCACTCGCCGTAACACCCTCGATGCGTTGTAACTCCGAAACGAATCGTATCAAGAGCGCGAATTTTGCCGAGCGCACGGATGGATGGCGGCGCGTCAAGCATCCATTTTATTGAATGGACCGAATCAAGTTCATCCTGTTCAAGCGGATGTGCAGGCGGATTATGCACAAGATAGCGATTGTCAACCTTTTGAATAAGCGGGCGAGCCGTCACATAATCCTGATTGCGGTAGAATTTCAAAAATGCCTCCGCAAAAGCCTTCTTCCCCTCAGGTGTATCTGCACTAACTTCGGCGAACGAAGGAAGCTCTATCGCCCCTTCTGGCGGAACAAAATCTTTCTCGCTCGCCATCCAGCATAGCCCAGGAACGCTCCGCCAATCTTCGCCTTTTTTCACCGCCTCGGCAAAAGCGAGAATCGTTCTTTCCCCCATCCCGTAGCAAAGCGCGTCTGCTTTTGCGTCACACAGAACGGGGCGTCGCACTTTGTTACTCCAGAAATCGTAGTGGGCAATCCGCCGCAGGCTCGCTTCAACGCCGCCGAGAATTATCGGCCGCGTCGCCTTCCACGACGCCCTGATGGCATTTGCATAAGCTATTGCCGCACGGTCGGGTCGTCGATTATTTTCCCCTCCCGGAGTGAAATCATCTTGACGCCTCCTCTTCCCCGTTGCAGTGTAATTAGCAACCATCGAGTCGACGCACCCAGGACTTATTCCCCAAAAAAGCGAAGGCTCGCCCAGCGAACGGAACGCGCCAGGGTCAGACATATCAGGCTGACTGAGAATTGCAACGCGATAACCGGCGCGGGCAAGCACCTGTCCGATGACCGCCACGCCTGAATATGGAGAGTCGACGTACGCATCTCCGCTCACGAGAACAACATCTGCTTTGCTCCAGCCGAGCTTGAGCATCTCCTCTCTTGCGACCGGCAAAAACCGACCTTCCGAGCCATTCTTGCTTTGCGCCTTTATATGCCGCATACTTTGCTATTGCCAAGCCTACGTACTACTTTTGTATTCTGAATCTTTTATAAGCCCGTTCTTTCGTGCGACAATGTAAGTGCATACATTGTCGCCCGCCACATTGCAACAAGTCTCGAACATATCAAGAATTGGATTTATCCCAAGCGCAAGAGCGACGACTAAAGAAACCTGATCGGCAGGCAGCCCCATATTCTCCAATACCATGAAAAGCAGAAAGGCCAAGTCCTATCGCCGTGCCCGACACAAAACCAATGAGAATTTTTGCAACTAGCGGTATTTTTTTCATGCTCTATCTCCAATTTTTCATTATTCGATTCTTTATTCAATATTTAAGAAGAAAATTGTTTAATGAGGTTTGGCGAGGTTAAACGAGGTTAAGATTGTAGGTGCTTCCGCGGTGCGGGGAGGGTGGCTACTCGTAGCGGAGGCAGTCGATGGGATTGAGCTTTGACGCGCGGTAGGCCGGATAGAAACCGAAGAACATTCCGACAAACGCGGAAAACAAAAATGAACAGAGCGCGCTTGACACTTCAATTATTATAGGCCAGTTCTGAATCTGCCCTATCGCTTTCGCAGCCCCAATGCCAACCCCAACGCCGATTATGCCGCCTACCGTCGAAAGAAGCACCGCCTCAAGTATAAACTGGCAGAGAATATTCGCCGGCGTTGCGCCAATGGCCATTCTAAGACCGATTTCCTTGATGCGCTCCGTGACACTGACGAGCATAATGTTCATAATGCCGATTCCGCCCACAAGAAGTGATATCGCCGCAACAGCCGTAAGGAGAACTGTCATAAGGCTCGTAACGGAGCCTATCGTGCTCATAATCTCTTTTGTGTCGCGAAGCATGAAATCGTCGTCCTGATAGCCGGCAAGCTTGTGTCTCTGACGGAGAAGCGAAGTTATCTCGCGCTTAGCCTCATCCACATCCTCCATCGAATGGAGAGAGACGTTCATCATATTTATCGACTGAAACTTTGAGCGCTGCAGAATACGCGAAACTGTGGTATACGGGGCCATAACGGTATCGTCTTGGTCCTGCCCCCATCCGTTCGCGCCCTTTGAGGCTAAAACGCCGATTACTTTAAAAGGCATCGCGCCGATTCTAATAGTCTTGCCGACCGCCTCCTCCTCATCGTCAAAAAGCCTGCTTTTTACAGTCGTTCCGATAACGCAAACGCGGGCGTTGTTAAGCTGCTCCGCCTCCTCGAAAAATCTGCCCTCCGCAATCTGCCAGTTTCTTATTTCCGGCATCCCGTAAGAAACTCCGCTTACTCTCGCGTTCCAGTTGCGGTTCTGCCTCACTAGCTGCGAACTAACATTCACAGCAGGGCTTACCGACTTTACAATATGCGCAAGTTCCCGCTCTATTGCCTCAGCATCGCCCGCAGTCATTGTCTGACCGGCTCCCGCTCCCGCGCGTACCGTGCCGCGCCTATTCCAGTCGGGCCAGACCATAACAAGATTATTGCCCATCGACGAAATCTCTTTTACCATCATCATGGACGCGCCTTTACCGATGGCAAGAACTGCAATTACCGCCGCAATGCCGACGATTATGCCGATGCACGTCAAAAGAGAGCGCGTCTTATTGCGCATGATCGCAAACACCGAAACTTTAAATATCATCCACACGTTCATCGCCTGATATCCTTTACAAGTTTGCCGTCGCGCATGACGAGTTGGCGCTTGGCGTACGCCGCGATGTCGTCTTCGTGTGTCACCATCACAATAGTTATGCCCTCTTCGGAAAGCTCAGTAAATAGACGCATGATTTCCACTGAACTTTTCGTATCAAGGTTGCCTGTAGGCTCGTCGGCGAAAAGGACGGGCGGCTCGTTCATAAGAGCGCGGGCAATCGCAACGCGCTGCTGCTGACCGCCTGAAAGCTGCGCAGGCGTGTGCCCCGTGCGCCCGCCGAGACCTACACGGCGGAGAAGTTCGAGCGCGCGGCGGCGGCGCTCCGCAAAAGAAAGCCTGCCCATGTATAAATCGGGCAGTTCAACCTGCTCAACCGCACGCGTGCGAGGAAGAAGATTGAAGTTCTGGAAAACAAAGCCGAGTTTCCTGTTGCGGATGTGCGCGAGCTCCGTCCGCGAGCGACGCGCCACTTCTATGCCGTCGAGAAGATACGAGCCTGACGTCGGCACATCGAGACACCCTAAAATATTGAGCATCGTAGACTTGCCGGAGCCGGAAGCGCCCATAATCGCGACAAACTCTCCTGGGTCTATCGACAGCGAAACGCCATCAAGCGCATGAACAGGCTCATCGCCTATCTCATACGTCTTGCGCAAGTCGCGAATCTCTATTAAATGGCTCATCTCAACAATCAAGCTCAATCTTACTTCTTAGGTTCCGGTGCCGTTCCCTTTGTAGTGGGACGCTGGCGCTTCGGCATAAAGGGATTGACGGTCTCACCGCCTGATATAGGCTTGTGGCGCGTTTCATAACCGACAATGGCATTCTTACCCTCGAACGAATCGGCCCCTTTAAGCTCCGTAAATGCATCATCGGAAACGCCCACTTCGACGAGCTTGTATTCAAGTTTTCCGTTTTCTCCCACAAACCATATTTTTCTGCCGCGCTCAACCTCTCCCTCCGGCATATCCTCAGGCTTAGGACGGAATCGGAATGCTGCCGCGCTCACGACCACTACATCGTCGGCGCGCGCCGTCTCAATGGAAAGAGTAGCCGTCATCCCAGGGAAAAGCATCTCGCCGGGATTTTCCGCTTCGATAATAATAGGGTAAGTTACAACATTGTTTGTCGTTGTCGCGGCAAGCCTAATCTGCCTTACCCTTCCAGTAAATTTGCGGCGATATGCATCGGCAGTAAATGTGACGCTCTGCCCCACCTTGATATTCCCTACATCGGCCTCAGGGATGGTTGCTTCTATCCATACTGTCTTCAAGTCTTCCGCGATGGTAAGGACGGGGACGGCATTCATAGACGAAACGACAGTTTCTCCCTCGTCAACTTTACGGGCAAGCACAACGCCATTAACTGGCGAGCGTATCGTGCAGTACCCGAGGTCGGCACGCGCCTTGTTCACAGTCGCCTTACTCTGCTCTACGCTCGCAAGAGCACTTTGAACTGCCGCCTTCGCGCTTTCAAGATTTGCCCGGCACACCATAAGAGATTCTTCCGCCGCGTCTAAATCGGCCTGCGAGGCAAGGCGCTTTGAAAGAAGTGTCTTTTTCCTCTCATGCGTTTTTTCCGCAAGCGTAAGCGCAGCCTGAGCGGAAGATACGGCCGCCTTCCTCACGCCGACATTCGCCTCGTTCACGTGCAACTGCGCAAGCGCGCTTTTATAATTCGCCTCGTATACGAGAGGATCGATAAGAGCTACCACCTGCCCGTTCGTGACTACAGAATTATAATCGACGAAAAGTTTGATTACCTTTCCGTTCACCTGCGCTCCGACAGGAATTCCGTCTGCCGTATTGCGCGGCGTCACCTTTCCCGTAGCCTCGACCGTCCGCACGACGTCCGATTTGACTATCGGCGCAAATCTGAAAACGGGTTTTTTATCTGAAGAGCCAATCTTAACAGAGTCAGAGCAGCCGGCTAAAACAAGCGCCGCTGCAGTAACAACAAACCAAGAGTAATATTTTTTCATCTTCTTCACTTCCCTTCTGTCGGCACTACGCCTTCATCGTAAACGGGATAATTTCCTATGAGAGGAAAGAATGCCGCCTCGGCCCTCTGAGACGCATAGTACGCGCTGACGCACGCGCCTAACGCCTCCGAATATGCGGAAACGGCCTCAGAAAAATCAACTCTGTCCGCCTCGCCTATTTCGTAGCGGCTGCGCGAAAGAGCGAGATTCTCCTTTGCCTCCTTCAAAGACTGCCTTGAGCGTATTACCGCCTCGCGGGCATTGTCTCGTTCGGCGCATCTGAGAGAAAGCTCAAGCGCAAGCTGACGCTCGGCGGCTACCGTGTTGACCTCAGCCTTGCGCATAGCAACGACTGCCGCGTCTACCGCTGTCGTCTTTCGCATCCCCTGAAAGAGAGATTGAACGAACGATGCGCCCCAACGAAAAGTCCATACTGGATCGACCCACGAAAGAGAGGCCGCTGCCGAAATTTCAGGATACAGATTGGCGATCTCCGCGTCAACAGTCGAAATCGCGGCGCGAAGCTCCGCTCTTGAGATGCGCATGGAAGGCGCATTAGTGCGAGCATACATAAAGAGCGTCTCGGCAGAGTCGTCCGTCTCGGCAAAAATGCGCTTCATTTCAAGAAGTGCGGAGGACTTGCGCGGAAGAATCTTGTCTCGCGATGTCGTTGCGGCATCAAGACCGAGCGAGTTGATTAACTCTGCCGACGCAGTCGCAACTTTATTCGAAGAAGCGCACACACCCTCGCGCGAACGCGAAAGATCGAGCCGCGCTTTCAATACATCAAGCTCCTTCGCCTCGCCTGCTTCAAAGCGGCGGATGGCCCTGTCAAGATGAAGAGCGCACTCAACCTCGTTCGTAAGCGCCGCATCATAAAGCGCATCCGCCTCAAGCGTGGCAAAGTACGCGTCTACCACTTCGCGGAAAACGTCATGCCCGGCTTTTACAAGAGCCAACTCGGCTGAAATGATACGCTCCTTTGCCGCCGCCGCAGAAGCGGAATATCTGCCGAAATCCCACAAAAGCAAATCGAGCGAAAGCGCGCTTGAAAAATCGCCCTTCTCCGTTCTGAAAGCGTCGGAGAAATTCTGATCGGAATTTCTTGCATCCTGCGAAGCGCTGAATCCGAGTGTCGGAGATGTCCACGGCGAATCGCTCGCCAGCGGAGCAGTAGATTTGATTCTCTTTAACGCGAGGCGGGCGTTTTCAACCTCAAGCCTCGAAGAGACCATAACGGGCCTGTTCGTAAGCGCAAACTCAACTAACGCGCGCACACAGGAAGAGGAAAGGTCGACATCTATCTCGTGAGTTATTTTCCCCTCTTCCGAGGCGAGAACTTCCGCCTGCGATTGTTTCTCACGAGCGTTCTTTACGGTGGAGCAACCTGCAACGATACAAATAGCCGCGCATAATAAAAGTAGAGCTTTTAGATTTTGGCGCTTCACCAAAAAAGACATTTCAACCCCCTAAATTTTCTTGAGAAAAAATCAGCTTGCTCACGGAAGAAAGAGCGCGGGCACGATGCGAGATCGAATTTTTCACCTCGGCGGGAAGTTCGGCAAACGAAACTTCGCAACCGTCAGGAACAAAAAGCGGATCATACCCAAACCCTTGCGTCCCCGAAGGCTCTGAGGATATGCGCCCTTCACACTCTCCGCGCACGACATGCTCTTTGCCTGCAGGATCGACAAGAGCGACGACACAGACAAACCGAGCAGTACGGTCAACAACTCCCTTAAGATTGCGAAGTAAGAGCTGATTATTATCGGGTGTCTCAGCGTTATCGCCAGCATAGCGAGCACTTCGCACTCCCGGCTCGCCTTCAAGCGCGTCGACGCAAAGCCCGGAATCGTCGGCCATACACCACTCGCCGGGATGGTTCGCCGCAATCGCGCGCACTTTTATAAGCGCATTCCCCTCGAAAGTGGCGGCATTTTCCTCGACTCCCGCAGGATCATCGGGAAGAATCTCGCAACCCGCAAGAATTTGAGAAATCTCGCGGATCTTGTGTTCGTTATGTGTTGCTACGAAAATCTTCATCTTGTTATAACAAGCCCGTTTGCAACAGGACGCGCCTTCCCGTCACTTGGACGATTAAGATAACTCTTTCTTGAAAGCCAAACTGCAGCGGAACCGCCGCCGTCAAACTGACCTGCATCCGTGCAACCTTCGCGCTTGAGCAACTCCGCCGCATGAGCGGAAGGCATTCCGAGCGACCAGCCGATCTGCCGCGCATCGGCAACGAGAAAGACTACAAGATTCGTGCCGAGGCCCACCATCGAGCGCGGATAATTCTTCTGATTATCCTTAGGATAGCAATTGTGCGTCGGCCCGTCTATGACCTTGCCGTTCTGCAAGGGGCGGTTCCAGACCCGTATCGCATCCGTGACCTCAACGCCGTCCATATACGCTTTGAAATCGTCACCAGAGCCTTTGGAAGAGAGTCGCCCGAATCCAAGAGTGCCGTCCTTCCTGCGGCCGACGATTTCATAACCGAAATCCCAGCAGCCCTTCTCAAGAAGTTTGCCGTTGGAAAGGGTAAGCCCGAACGGACGCGCAGGCTTGGCTGATTTTTCATCGGCCGCCTTAGCAGATTTTTCCTCATAGAGGAAGAAGTCTCCATTGAGAGCGGCGACAGGTTGCCTGCGTGTCTTCTTCGCAACCATCTTCGCCATCTCTTCAGGAGTCATGCGCGAAGTTTCATCGTTCCTGCCGAGGCAGAACTCAAGCTTCAGCTTTTTATTCTTCGCGAAATCAAACTTGACCATGCGAACTTCGCACGGCGTTTCAGGAATATTGACAGAAACGAAAGAAACGCCCGGCCCTGCAGAGCGTTCCTGTCGTTTCATCGTAGAGAAATCTAGCTTCGGATTCGCAGGCGCCGCCAGAACGGAGAGCGCCTGTGAAATCAGCGAAACTACTGCTATGATCCACATACGAATCATCGCACTCTATCACCTGTTTGTCGCATAGAGCGGCCCGAAATTCTTGCAGGCACGGTAATCGGCGCCCGTCGGATCGTCGCTTGAACCGAAGAGGCCCCAGCAATGCGGCTGGAACACCTGATCTTCCGGAACGTTATGCATAGCAACAGGAATGCGGAGCATTGACGCAAGCGTGATGAGGTCTGCGCCGATATGTCCGTAGGCGATAGCGCCGTGGTTCGCGGCCCATGCGTTCATCACGGAGTAGACATCCTTGAAGAAGCCCTTGCCCGTGAGACGAGGCGTAAACCATGTGCATGGCCATTCGGGGTTCGTGCGGAGCATAAGAGTTTCCTGCTGCTTCGCATCGAGGGTTGTCGACCAACCTTCAGCAATCTGCAGAACAGGACCCTGGCCCTTGACGAGCGCAAGGCGAATCATCGTAAGAGGCATGCCCTTCGGCGTAAGGAACGACGAGCTAAAGCCGCCGCCGCGGAAATATTCGACGCCGGCAGGGACCCACTTCGTCGCCTTAAGCGTGGCGTTGATATCCTTCTCGGTGACATCCCACCAATCCTTGAAGACGCTCTTGCCCTTCTCCTTCATCTCGCCCGCCGCGTCAAGGCAGCAGCTGCCGGAGTTGATGAGATGGATAATACCCGCCTTCGCATCCTTAGGAAGGCCCTTGCCCGTTGCGCGCTTGACGGCCGCGTCAGACCAGTAGGTGCGGACATCGGCAAACATCGCCGCCTTGTTCGTAAGGAGCCACTGGAAGAGCATGCAGATTCCGTTAAGCGCATCGTTTTCCGTTGCGAGAATCTGAGGCATCTTCTTGCCGTTCCAGTCAAACGAGCTGTTGCACATAACTTCGGCCACGTCGCCGTTCGGCCAATGGTCGGTCCACTGACGCTGCCCCTGGAAGCCGCCGGCAATCGCATTGCGCCCAACTGCCTCTTCGCCGAAACCGAGCTCGGCGAGCTTGGGGTTGCCTGCCATCATATCACGAATAATGATAGACATCTTCGCGATGAAATCCCAGTCGGCATCCTTCTGCTCGCGCGTCTTCTGAATGGCCTTAGGATTATAATCCTTGCCTTCCTTCAGATTCTTGCGCATCCACTTAATAGCCTTCTCGTATTCTTCCTTGTCGTAGATGCCCTCTTCCATGCGGCGGAGAATTTCGCACTCGTCCATATTCTCTGTTGCAAGGCCGAGATATTCCTGCATGAAATCAACGTCGACGAAAGAACCTGCAATGCCCATCGAAGATGTGCCGATCGAGAGGTAGCTCTTGCCCTTCATCATGGCAACGGCGAGGCCGGCCTTTGCGAAGCGGAGAATCTTCTCGGAAACGTCTGCAGGAATCTTCGCGGATTCATCGCGGTTCTGCACTTCATGGCCGTAGATGCCGTAAGCGGGCATTCCGCGCTGGGCGTAGCCGGCAAGCATGCACGCGAGATAAACGGCGCCAGGACGCTCGGTGCCGTTAAAGCCCCAGACGGCCTTCGGAATCTGAGGATCGAGATCCATTGTCTCTGTGCCGTAGCACCAGCATGGAGTAACGGAAAGAGAAACGCCGACATTATTGTCGCGGAACTTATTGGCGCACATCGCCGCTTCAAAGCGGCCGCCGATTGTGGTGTCGGCGATAACGCATTCAACGGGCGTGCCGTCGGGATACTTCA
>JAEIGA010013518.1_pt1 | contig 12426 bp, 15 predicted proteins | sample 9270691 | NCBI WGS metagenome assembly JAEIGA01 (sample SAMN17057246, study PRJNA624740) | gut metagenome | biome: biome; isolation source: fecal sample | host: Bos grunniens | place: China: Xizang | collected 2019
CTTGTGCAGAATGTACAATGAAGTTGTTAAACAATATCTATAGAAAGGAAGGTGTTTATATGTTGGACGATGTATTTGCTTTGTATTGGGACAAAAAGGGGATATTCAAGTTATATTCAAAGCAGGAACGAACACGGGATCTTGTAACGTATATGTTGAACCGCACCCAGCAGTTGTTTACCTGGACAGGACTTCCGGACACTATACCAGATCACAATCTTGAACAATTATTGCAGTTGCATGGGTCTGTATGTATTACTGAAGTGGACAACGTACCTGATGGACGCGGGAAACCGGGGTTATATGCGTTTTTTGGTGGTTTGGGTGGTATGCTTAACGCATACTACGAACCCACGATTTATACCGTTGCGAACCCGTATTTGGAATTTAATAAAGAATTACGGGTTGGTATTGATTGCGTGCGCGGCAGAAATGACAAATTCTCGTACGGATTGTTACCTATGTTTATTAAATACGGCGCTATGATTAATGAAAATGAAATTTCTATGAATATGCTTTCTATCAATTATCGCATTTCCAACCTGATCAGCGCGGACAATGATCGTACTTATGAGAGTGCAAAGGACTTTCTAAATGGAATAGTTGCTGGTCAGTTTGGTGCCATTTCTTCCGGGGAATTTTTTGACGGTATTCGGAATGATATCGGAAACACGAACGGTAACCGGATAACTGACCTCATTGAATACGAACAGTACTTAAAGGGGTCTTGGTTTAATGAAATAGGTCTTGACGCGAATTACAATATGAAGCGCGAACGCCTTAATTCCGGGGAAGCGGATCTTAATAATGATTGTCTCATGCCATTGATTGATAATATGCTGATGTGGCGGGAAAAGTTATGCGAAGATGTGAAGGAAATGTATGGTGATAAATACGATCTTACAGACCTTTCTGTTGCTCTGAATCCGGTTTGGGATACGGATAAAGAATATGTTGACATTGTGCCGGAAGAAACCAGAGAAGGGGAAGAACCTGGACAGGAACCAAACACCGAAGATCCGGAAGAACCTGAGCAGGAACCGAACACCGAAGATCCGGAAGAACCTGAGCAGGAACCAAACACCGAAGATCCGGAAGAACCTGAGCAGGAACCAAACACCGAAGATCCGGAAGAACCTGGGCAGGAATCGCAAAACATTACAATTACAGTAAACGTAAATACGGAAGGAAAGGAAGGTGAAGAGAATGATAAGAGCATGGAACCCGAAGAGGTTGATTGACATTACAGAAGATCCGGAAAACAGCGGCATATTTTCCAGTTTTTCTAACAACGTCCCCTGGTCTGGGGATATTCAGAATGTTTCTTTGAATCTGGAATATTATTACAATAGATCCGGAAAGAAGAAACCCTCTCCCGTGGTAAATTATGCACTCGGGACAAATGAAAAACTGACTGTTGCGGCACTAACAAAACTCGCGACCATGGCGGAAGGATTATATCTTGCGAACTGGACAAAAGAATATGCTACCCTTTCTTTTGAATATAATCCTATCAGTAATTATGATATGACGGAAGAAGAAGGCATTGAACGATCTCATGATAATAAGATTGAAAATACAGGCACACAAACAATTGCAGACAATACTACTGAAAGCAATTCCAGAGGAAATAACGACACGTTAACTAATACCGGGACACAGACGGTTACAGATCGCGTTTCAAATACCGGAACCGTATCAGACAGCGAAAGCGGTACTAACACCGGAACACAGACTATTAAGATAGACGGATCCCTTGCGGTTTCTAAACTGGGACTTGTAAATAATGACATATACGGGTTTAATTCTTCCAGCGCGGTAAATGATCGCGACACCGAAACAACCGATAGCGGAACCCAAACAGAGGATACCACGAATTTAAGAACTGACGATCTAGCTTCTTCCCGGTTAAATGTTAGAACGGACGATCTCGTGTCAAGTCGGTTAAATATTAGAGAGGATAATTTATCGACGGAACGCGTCCAGGTAAACACCGAAGATCTTTCTTCAAGTAGATTAAGCACCAGAACGGACAACCTTACCACTCAGGACACTGGCGGAAATGCAGAAACAAGAACCTTAACCAGATCAGGTAACATAGGCGTTACTACCTCCCAGCAAATGATTGAAAGCGAAAGGGTATTGTATATCTGGAATTTCTTCCATATGGTTGTGTTCCCGGATTTGGATAAATTATTAACTCTTCAGACATATTAGAAAGGCGGTGCCATATGGTTATTATAGGAAGTGCGCGTATTGATGAAAAAGGTAACATTGCAGGCGGTGTACCTGGTGATCAGAAACAAACAACCTCCGACGATTTTTCCGGGGAAGTATCACAGCAGAAATATTACACGCATTCTTTAGGCTGGGAAGGGATCAGAGCAAAGCACCGGGAAGACGGTGAAAAGCTTGCTAATGCCATGAGAACAGCGTGCAATAATAAAAAAATCGGTTACGACCAGAGGAACAGACATAAAATTATTTCTGACGGTATTTATAGTAGGAAAGACACTTGCTGTGATTGCTCCACTCTGGTAAGATCTTGTATTATTTCAGCGCTGGGGGTAGATCCCGGGAACTTTACTACTTACAATGAAAAATCCATGATCATGTTGACCGGGCTTTTTGATTATATCGGGGAAGTAAAGGAAGAAGATCTACAACCGGGGGACATTCTGGTAACAAAAAAGAAAGGACACACGGTAATCGTCATATCTTCTGACAATGAACCAGCAAAGCCCACACACGTATATTATCCGAAGTATAACGGCGCTTCAAATAGCATTGTTGACGCGCTTATCTCGGTTGGAGAGAAAGACACATCTTTCCTTCATAGGAAAAAGATTGCGGCGCTCAATGGTATAACGGGATACATGGGAACAGCTAAGCAAAATGTGTTATTGACGCAGAAATTAAAACATGGTATGTTAATAAAGAAGTAACACGATTCAACAAAGAAAGGAAGGTGTATCATTATGACAGGTGGATATACAATGGTAGATTGTGGCGGGGCTAATCTTCTGGCACAGTCTTCCCAGACAATCAGTGGATTATATGCAAAATGTAAAACGGCAGTAGACAGCGGTAAACCTATTCTGGCCTACAACTGCCAATATGGTTCCGGCGTTCCTATGACCCCTATCCCGGTGTTTGCGATTCTAGAAGCGGGTGTGTATATTTTTACCTCTTCGATTCTTCAGATCCGGGTTGCTAATACGGACGCGGTGACTATTGTAAGTCTTCTCGGGGACTAATAAAGAGAAAGAAGGTGAAATAAATGAAAGTCGAACAGATTTATAATATTGTAAACACAATTTCTTCTGAGATGCTGGGGGATAGCATTATTGTAGCGGAGGATCTTTCCAACATTGTTGATGTCGGCAGGACGATCGAAAGTTCCGTTGGCTTTGATAATTTTGTCCGTTCCCTGGTGGATCACGTTGGGCGCATGGTTTTTGTTGATCGGGTTTACGGCGGACGTGCTCCAAGTGTGCTTGTCGATGCCTGGGAATATGGCTCCATTCTGGAAAAGATCTCTGTTGCACTCCCGGAAGCTCAGGAAAACGAAGTATGGGATCTCCAGGATGGGCAGTCTTATGATCCTAACGTGTTTAAGCGTCCTAACGTGACGGCGAAGTTCTTTAATGACCGGATTACCTTTGATATCCAGCTTTCTATCACCACAAAGCAGGTAAAAAGTGCGTTTGACAGCGTTACCCAGCTTAATAGCTTTATCTCGATGCTGTACACATCTGTTGCCAACTCCGCAACAGTAAAAACTGATGGCCTGATCATGCGGGCGATCAATAACATGATCGGAGAAACGCTTTACAACGAATTCCCCGGCGGAACCTATACCGGATCCGGAGTGAAGGCGGTGAACCTTCTGAAGTTATACAACGATATTGCTTCAAGCGATATTACTGCCGCTGATTTCCTCCATACTCCGGAAGCGATCCGTAATTCCATTCGTGTTTTTAAGAACTACATTGACCGTATTAAAGTAATGTCTTCCCTTTTCAACATGGGCGGTCAGGAACGGTTTACCCCGGATGATAGACTTCACATTGTTATGTTGTCAGAGTTTGCGAATGCCGCGGATGTGTTCCTTCAGTCTGATACCTTTAACGAACAGTACACGGCACTTCCCAGAGCGGAACGTACGGTTTACTGGCAGGGATCGGGTACGGATTACGCTTTCTCTTCCACAAGTGCGGTGAAGATCCAGACAGCAAGCGGTCACGTGATTGACACAAACGGAATCCTGGCGGTTATGTTTGACAGGGACGCGCTGGGCGTGGCAAATATTGACCGTTACGTAACTTCACAGTACAACGCTAAGGGCGATTTTACCAACAATTTCTATCATTACACAGAGGGATTGTGGAACGATGGAAATGAAAACTTCATTGTTTTCTACGTAGCATAGCAGAACTTCCCGTTCTTTTCTCCTATATCCGTGGGGCGGTATCATACACCGCTCCACATTTTTATAAGGAAAGGTGGTATAAATGGCGCTTCGATATATGACAGACCACGGTCCACTTGAACTGACTGAAGTTTCCGTATCTGGACCCGGGCAAACTGGTACAATTTTATCTGTCGGAACAAATGTTATACAATTATTTCAACCGATAATAACCCCATCATACGTGGGTACATTGACCGCTACTTTAACTAACGGTTCCAAAATAACGTTAGAGTGTGCATCTACGCGTTTTACAGTGTCTTATTATGACAAAAACGGTACGTTTGTTACAAGTAACGGGCAGTCATATACTCACGGACTAACAATATTAGATATGTATGTGTATATGTACACATATGGAAACCATGAAACGTGGGTGGCTACCGACTGGATTAGTTGGGGTAATTATGATCATTATGCAAATATGCTAACAGTAGGAAAAACAGGGACATACCCCGACAGATTTTACCAAAATTCATGGGATAATTTTTTTGGTGGTGCGGATCCTGTTGACGATGACCCATACGCAGGCGGTGGTAATTCTGCAACTGGTGGTGGTACGGGAAATTTTGATGGTACTTCAGATACTGTAGCCATACCGACATTACCCACCATTACCGGACTAAACACTGGATTTTTTACCGCTTTTTGTCCATCCCAGGCACAATTGCAGAGCGTATCAACTTACTTGTGGACGAATGTTATTTCTGACATACTCGACCCTAATACAGGCATGAAAGACAAGCTTGACGCACTGAAAACCATTGTGGCTAACCCTTATGATTCTATTATGGGGTGTTCCCTTGTACCTGTTGCCCCCACTTCTTTAGGAAGTAAGGAACTTAAAATGTATGGTGTCATTGAAACCGGAATAACGCTTCCTTATGCGGCTTCCCGTTGGGTGGATGTAGATTGTGGAACCCTGAACATAAATGAATTCTGGGGGGCATATCTCGACTATTCTCCGTACACAAAAACAACTTCCTTGTATCTGCCATATATAGGAACCGTGTCTATTGATGTGGATCTCATTATGGGTAAGGCATTGCGCATATATTACCGGGTAGACATTTTGAGCGGATCCTGCATGGCATACATTTTAATAGACGGTTCCGTAAAATTTTCTTACCATGGAAATTGTGCCGTATCCATCCCGATTACATCCGCTGATTACAGCGGTGCAATCACGGCGGGACTTGGTTTGGTAGGATCCGTTTCTAATATCGTTGGTTCTGCCGTTGGCGGATCAATGGCAGGCGGGGCAGGCGGTGCAATAAAGGGAGCGGCAAGTGCGGCTCTTTCTAACGCTCCTTCCATCGCGGGTAATGTTATGGGAATGAAACCGGACATTAAAAGCGGTGGTGCGGTAGGCGGCGCTGCAGGTTTTCTGGGCGTGCAGAAACCTTACCTGATTATAGAGCGTCCCAATCAAAGTCTTCCCAGGTCACAATATAAATTTACCGGGTATCCTCTTAATATGGTAAAGAGCGTTGGAGAGTGCTCTGGTTATACGGAATTTGATATGATTCTTTTAGACGGAATATCCCTCACGGACAGTGAGAAAAAGGAACTTGAAAACATTCTGGAAAGCGGGGTGTATTTATGAGCTTTGACATTAACCTTTACACAAATAACAGCAGGGATAATGAACGCAACAAAAACCTTACGCTAATACAGACGATAAACGGTACTCTAAAAGACAAAAGTTCCATTATAGACCCGGTTATTCTGGTGCAGTATGTTGGCACATTGTCCGCATGTAACTATATGTTTATCCAGGAATTTGGACGTTATTATTTTGTCAATGATATTGTTGTGGTGCGTGATCAGTTGCATGAAATACACGCACACGTGGATGTATTATCCAGCGCAGGAACTGCATTAAATTCGTGCGCGGGAATTGTGAGAAGACAAGAAAATATGTGGAACTTATACCTTGACGATGGGGTATTTAAATCATACAGTAACCCGTTAGTGGTTCAGAAGTCGTTCCCGTCTGGCTTTAATACTGGAAACGCCACTTATATTCTGGCGGTTGCAGGATCATAACTAAGGGGGTGTTAGTGTGGAAACATTTATGGAAATTGTATCAACTCTTGGTTTCCCGATAGCCGTGGCAATTTACGCTCTATATAACTCGAATAAACATGAACAGTTTTTGCAAAATGTTCTTCAAAGCACACTAAAAGAAAACACAAGCGCACTAAACAAGTTATCTGATATGATTGATAAGGTAATGTTACAAAAATAAAGAAGGGGGTAGATCCCCCTTCTTATTATTTGCCGCACCATTTAAGATAATTATTTACGATCTCACCGACTTCATTATTCTGGTAAAACACTTTGTCTTTTTTGAAACACTCCGCTATTTTCAGTGAACGTTTATCAATGGGCTTTGTTATCCTGGTATAACGGTTCGGAAGAGGGGATATTTCCGGGGTGAATAGCACATCCTTTTCCGGGTGGCGAAGATCCGTTGTTTTTTCATGTATGTATGTGATAACAGCATCCACCCTGTTTCCATCCGGATCCGTTCCACCGCGTATAATCTCCGCTTGTAACAGTTCCCCGTCATATTGAATAAAGTAGGTGTAAATAATATCTTCCTCTTTATATCGGAAAGGGATATGCGGATAAATGTCAATCTCCCAGTTGCCGTGAGTGATCATCTGAAGTTTAGGATTGTTAAACGCAAAAAGAACGTTATCTTTTCCAGTGGATCCGGTGTTGCTGGCGGTATATTCCACGGCAACAGATAACCCGCTGTCCCCGTATCGGTAAACATCTATCGTACCGGGTAACATTTTACGGACATTCGTTAACCCCATTTCCGAAAAATAAGGGCAGTATTTATTTACTGTGTTACCCAGCATATAAATCTCCACATCCGTTCTGTTCCTGGCAATCGTTGACAGTGTTTGCATAAGGATAATAAACTCGTCCGGAAGATAGTTTGACCTGGATAAAAATTCGTCAAAACATAATATTCCCACATTGGGATAAGATGTGCTTTTATCGTGTTCATACCCGGTCAGTGTAAAACCATAACAGAACGGTACTCCGTCTGTCACCCGCTGGCGGTTTCCGTTATCATCTGTTTCATAACGACAAAAATACCAGCGCTTTCCATAATAATAAATATCGTTCCACACCCCCTTACTATACTTTTCTATAACTCCGTTGTTTGTAAGGTTGGCAAATAATTGTTGTCCGTTCTTCCCCCTCAGATCTTCCATGTTTCGTCTGATGTAAGCACCTTCAATTCCTTTTTCAAAATACAGTTTTATCATGCGCTCAAGCACTGCATATGTTTTTCCGTTAGATCTCTTTCCGAAGATTACCTTATATTGCGTATTTTTGGAAAGGATCTTGTTTAGGTTATAATATCTGATTTTGCTTTTTGAATTCATAAAATCTCCTTCCGGATCCCAAATAAAAATTTAACATAGTCCTTTGATAATGATAATGTGTAAGTAGTGTTTTCGAAATGGACTGAAGATAGTTCATGGTATGGGGCGGCGTTACCCTGGTAATCAACCAGGAAACCACTTGTTTCTTCGTCTATATATGTAGATACCATTCTTCCACTATATCCCGGTGGTATCTTTAACACATCCACCCCGTACGGATCATCGGTAAACATATCAAATACTTTATCCTGTCCGTATTTCTCCACCATATACGGCGCCGCTAATGTTTTGGAAAGACCTGACACCGTAATTATGATTTTACCGTCTTTTTCTACCATATAGCGTTTGGAACCCAGCGTTTTGAACCTGGTATAAAATCCGTCAAAATCCCACACGCCTAATATTTTAATTTTACCATCCTTGGTTTTCGGCATTACTTTATCCATGGGGATATTGTGGTGGGCACAGGCCTTTTCCAGCTTTTTTATCACACTGGTGTTATAATTTTCAAAGTATTGTTTGTGTTTATCGTAATTCGTAATTTTAACGCTATCGGTATCACTGTAAATGTAATCCGTGCCCACATTAAGAATCCCGTTCCATAAATTACGCCGAGCATATGCCGTCACAAAAACACCGACCACATAGGGCATGAATCTGTTATGGTTTTTATTATATTTTTCCACCCCCTTTTTCAAATCTATCGGTTTTTCCCCCCATTCCTCATTATTGTCATATGTTATAGTGGGGCGTACCGGGGAAGTGACAACCATTCCGTAAAATGAATTAAGTTGCTCTTTATTATACATATACTCAGCTTCCTTACCAGGGACATCTTTAAGAGTAGTTTTCTTTTCGTAATAAGACAGCATTTCCATAATAAAATCCGTGGGTAAGTATGATAAATAATAACGGTATGCCTTAATAACTTTTATACCGCCTAAAAAACGGTAAGTATTCATAATCACTTCCAGATCCACGGAAGTTACAACCATTCTTATGTAATCCGCGCTATTTACCCGACCATTATTAAGCACGTACCCGGTACAGCGCTGGCACTTTGAAAAAGAAATATAATCATCCTGCATAACCTTGCTTTCCGCGCCATACATTTCTAATTCTATGACCCATGCGTATGTGTTTAGTTTGGCGAAAATCTCGTCTATTGTAGGATATAATAGTTCCCCTTTGCTCCATGGATAGGGGTATGCAAACAAAACATATGGATAACTGCTTGTAAAATCCATGGAGGTGACATTGTATAATGTGCGATCGACGCACAGACAATTTCCGTGTGTATATCCACCCATAAACGCAAGACGAAGCAACTTAAATTCGTCCGGTTCCATGGTAAGACGGTTCATAAGTTCCCTATACTTAAAATACTTCCTGTCCTCATGATCTTTACCGAAACACGCAATCTTGCAATCCCTCCGCACATACCCCGTTTTTGTCATAGGTATTTTTATAATAGACCCGTCATCCTCAATGCGTTCTTTTACCAGCGCGCACACGACACGTACATCATTCATGCAATAATCCATCTCAGAGGGCGTTAGGGGCGTTTTAGAATTACGGGGTAAGGAATAATCCAGTGAACCAGTAAGTTTCTTCAGATCGTGCCTAAGAAGGTTCTCAGCGGTTGTTTCGAGTTTATACCCGGATAAATGGTAACTGCACCGAAATTCTATCCCCGTTTCCGTTCTGGCATATAGCGGAACCCTTGTATCTAATGAAAACACGGTTTTCCAGGTAAATAACTTTCTAATCCATTGAAATTCATAAGATAAATTATGGACATACACGGGCAAGATCTTTTTCCCGGATAGCTTAAAATGCTTTCTTACAAGATCCATAAAAGAGGTGAATTCGTCCCAGGTTCTGCCATATACCAGAAAATCACTATCCCCGAAACACATCTGCCATATATACATGGCACCGCGTTTTTCTTCCCCATCATAAAAAGATGTGGCTTCTATATCAAACGCTACTGGATAATTATAGAATTGTGTTTTATTCTTCATGTAACGTTTAATGTTTTTTATGTTAATGGGTATATCATTCAAAAAAGCCGCTTGTGCCGGAATAGGGGGATCCGAACTCTTTTTCATACACCTCTTTTAACCTCTTTTCTATATCATCGAGTATTTCCTTATTGCTTTTATCTTTATTATCTTGAAATATTTTTTCCGTATAATATTCAACTACACGATAATTTAACACACCTCCCACCCCTGTTTTTTTAGCACCCTCATAAAGAGCAAAAAAACGCAACATATCATCCGTATCCATTTCTCGATCAGACACTTCACGAATAAATTCTTTTTGTTGTTGCAATACCTTTCTGGCACTCCGTACGGTGGAGGATTTTGCAGACAAAAATCTCCGATAACGTTGAAACTCATTTATAAGTGTCACTCGATCCATACCTTTTACAGTAGGTAATAAATTTTCTTCGCTGGCAGCTCCTTTCTTAAAATATGTTTTTACCATATTTTCCAAACCTTCGTCTTGTAATCTTTCATACCTTTTTCGCGCCGTGGAACGCATGGTTGACACAATCTTTCGTAACGCGGCATCATTCAGATCATTTAGATCGGAAAGGGATAATTTCATAAGGTCACTTGTGATCAGTTTCATGGCTAACCTCCTTTAATTTCAAATATTCCTGAAGAATCGACATAGATTGTGCTATGCCATTTTCAAAATTATATATTGCCTGCCTGGACACCCCTGCACGGCGTGCCATATCGGTGACAGTAATATTATACTCCTGGCGAAGTCTTCTGGCATTATCTCCAAGAACAGGTTGACCAACTAATAAATCAATATCAACCATAATACACCATCCTTTCTATATGAAAAATGCGGTTTTATAGGGAACCGCTAACCCGTTTGTGTTCGTTTTCTTCATATAATGCTTTATGCTTCCATCCATCCAAAAACGTTACTGTCATAAGGACAATAAAAGGTGACCGTGGGATAGTCGGAGCAAATAGCATTTCTATCCCGTAACTCAAGCGCCAAAAGTCGAGTGTTTTTTCCATCGGTGGAAAAGCAGGTGTAGTACCTATAAGAAAAATCACCAGTGCCATAAGCGTCCTCCCTTGCGTGATAAATACAAGGCGCTATACCAACACAGGCCGTAAGCAATGTTTTCATAAAACCAATAGATATATACATATTTCACACCTCCCGTTCAAAATGCGGTTTTTGTAGGGAACCGCTAACCCTTGTGTTCGTTTCTTCGCGTAATGCTTTACAATTTCCTGCCATTTATACGGCAACTGTTAATTTCTTATAAGCGACACCCCCTTAATCCTCAAATTCATCCAGGGAAGTATCCACGTAAACCTCCGGATTTTTCTTCCATGCAGTTATCCATAAAGTTTTCCGCTCGGTTTCCCGGATTTCCCCATCTTCTTCGACTACTTCCACTGTTTTTGTAGTCATGTTGGCATTGCTCTTTTCTACATCAATATAGAGCGGGCAATCTTCTGCTTTAGGGGATCCGCACTCTTCGCGGAATTTTATCGTAGCAAAAACCTCCGTGCCATCTTTCTTTTTCATGCGGGTGACATAAGCAGTAAACGGTCTGCCCTCCCTTGTCTTTCTCTTTTTCGCAAAAACTAATACCTTCATGTTGCTTTCTCCTTTCTGGAAAATAAATTGATTGTTACTCCCCGTATATGCCCGGTAGGACAGGCAATGTAACTATGTGATAATAATGCTGGTAAAGGATTCTTTCAAAAACCTAAAATGCGCGTGCGGATTATCATTCACAACGCACCAGTAGGTTCCGCACCGGATAAAATAAGAAAACTCCCATGCGCTAAAAACAATATCATACAGACCATCAATAACGCACCCATCATCACAAAACGACAAATGTTTCTTTTTTACCTTTATATCTGCCCGATCGAGCATATTGCAAATACGATTACACTCTTTTTCGTTCAGACCGCATAACATCACGGTCATTAGTTCTATCTGTTTCTTTTTACCGCCCCTCATGTTTTCACCTCCATTACATCAATTCAATAATGTCGTACTCGTAACTATTCAAAGTGAACCCAACAGTGCTGTCCATGTCACCGACTACAAAAAACACATCCTTATCCAGAATATCGTTGCGAATAACCTTGTTGATCATTACGATCTCCGATTCAAAAGAAATGCTTATGCCCGGTTTTTCAATCACATATTCCAGATTGCTCACACAAGCAGAACTTCCAAGAAGATCATGCAATCTTAAAGACACACTCTCCGTCATGTACTTAATAAATACCTTCATTTTGTTTTTTTCTCCTTTCTCCTTTACACGGACATAATTTCCCGTACCATTATGTTACACCAAATTCTTTTCGGTGTCAACTATTATTGATATGTCAAGCGTTATTTTCCTGTCCCATAATTTGGACAGCATTATTCAATTGCACGCAACGAATGTTTCACGTGAAACAATTTTGCAGATCAGACCCAAACCGCGCGACACACGAACAAATGTTTGCCATGGAGTGCGATAGTGGAAACACGATTCAACTA
>JAEIGA010013519.1_pt1 | contig 12425 bp, 8 predicted proteins | sample 9270691 | NCBI WGS metagenome assembly JAEIGA01 (sample SAMN17057246, study PRJNA624740) | gut metagenome | biome: biome; isolation source: fecal sample | host: Bos grunniens | place: China: Xizang | collected 2019
TCCTCTGGTCACTACTCCTCCGATAATACAGGCCGATACGCCCACGCGAATTGTGGACGTAATTGCCTGTCGTGCACGTATCGGAATTAGATGTAGTGAATGAGGATCGAGCCAGACAGCAAAAACGTTGTATGTCTATTCTGTTCAATTTCTTGTTGAACATTGCAAATATATATCTTTTTCTCAACATATCCTTAAACTTTTTCATTTCTGTGCATTATGCATCCACCACAATCTACTCCGATGCTATTCTTTAAAAAGATTAAAGCATATTTTATGCTAAATACACGAGCTATAGTAATTAAACTCAATTCACTTTATGATCGTATATCCAAAATACTGGATACGATAATCTCTTGTCTTACATAATCCACATGCGACCAAACAGAAACTTTTGTTAAATCATCATAAGCTTTCCTTTTTTTATGCAAAAGTAGCGAGCATCACTGCCCGCCACAATATGTATTTTATCGGATGCTTACCCCGCCTGCAAGAATCTTGTCCCGGCACCCGTTTCTGGGATGCTTCAGGTCTGTATGCCGATCATAATGATTTGAATGAATACTTAATAATTGAAAAAGATAACCTCAGGAGCTATCAATTGACAAGAGTATAGTATTGTAACATATCAGTAATCAGAACAAATCTTTTAATAGTGATTCAATGGGCAAATTTGGCATTTAGTATAAATCAGTAATTCCTAATATATCTTCGGTTGCTTTACGATATAATTGGTCCTTATCTATTCCAAATAAGTCCTCATAGACTTTACTATAAGGCTGTCCTGTTTTGTTTGCTAGATCTCTCACCCATACAGGGGTATATGTACCTTTCTTATCAATTAGTTCTAAGGCTTTATTAAGATAATCATTATTGTATTTCTCCTTTAAGCAGAATAAGTCAACTGATTTTGCGTATACCTTATCTTTATAATAGAAATCTATCTCATAATGTTCAGGATGCTCTGATTTCTTATTATCTGACACCCATGAATATTTGGGATTTACTACAAATAGGACTTTATGCCAAAAGTTATAACTTGGATTAGTGGGACTTAAATGTTTAATTTCTTCTATTGTATCTCCAATGGTATTTGTCCCTTTTAGATTCGCGCCATTGCATATGTTGCAAGATGGAACGAAATTATGAAGAGATAGTGCTACTAATGGACAAGCTCCCCTATTTAATACATGATCAGTTTGGAATCTTCTTATTCGACGTTTATGCCCAGGAAAGGGTGAGACATTTACAGTATCACAATAGACACAATTGCTAATTTTGTATCCATTGGATGGATTTATAAGAAAATCGGCAATTCTTTTTGAATAGGACTCGTATTTGAAAACATCATTTGCTGCATCTTGAACAATTCTTTTATCGTAATCAGATAGACCATTTACATAATTAATATAATAATGATAAACATTCACGAGCACCCTGAACTCGGCAACAAGCAACTTCTTGGCTGTCATCCCTGGTAACATAGCTGCATTTAACAACTGGCAACTGGTCACCTTATTTTTCCATACATTATCTAAGTCTTTTGTAAATAATGAAAGGTACTCGGTATGAAGTTTCTTTTTGTCTTGTGAACTAATAAAAGTATACATAATTAGTGAAGATTAGAATGACACTGTCTTAGTTCTTCGATTATCCTTATTACTAGATTCTTGATATAGGGCTCTGCTATATACTCTGAAAGATATTTAAATCTCGCTTTATTAAGTCGAAACTCCGTCTTAATGTTATTGCCTGCTTTCATGTTATGATAAAGCTGTAATAAGTTATGTATTTCATTTGTTGCCACATTGCCGATGACAGAGTTCATAAAGAAGCTATTACCTAACATCTCGATAATGTTAGCTCCAAAAGTGTTTTCAACCACATGCGAATTTTCCCCAAGGCACAGTACGTTAGAATGAGGAATATCACTAAGAATGAACGGAGAGTGAGTCGCAAGTATAATATTAATACCACGTAAATTTTTGAATTGAGCATTTTTTAACGCTTGCAGAAGGAGCCCCATAAAACTTCTTTGCAGCTCAGGATGGAAGTATAGTTCGACTTCATCAAAAACAACATTTACATAGCGATATTTTATCACCTGCAAGTGCGCTGAGTCACGATAAAAATCATTCCATTCCGAATCAACATTTACTAGATGATACATAAAGTTACTTATAGTATAGGCTATTTGCCTTTCTCCGGAACTTAAATTACTAAAATCAATTACGCCATTTTGCCCTTCTTTCTGCAAATATAGTTTCTGTTTAAATATCGGAGGAGGTAAAAGGTCAATACTCTGTAGCTTATACTTTTCATGAATATCTTCTCCAATATGATTCATAATGAATTCATCTACATCATGAAGATTATATATATTTCTCTCTTTATCATAAAGGTTAAATTTCAAGTACATTATTGTTCGAAGTAACTTCTTAGTAATATGGGTAAAGTCATCATACAAAGGAGTTAATTTCTTGCATAACTCCTCATAAGATGCCGCCTTTTTACTTAAATATGTGTATATTGGATGATACTTCTTGTAGTTAGATACGATTTTTAGAGTTTTGTAAACAATATAGTCAGACGCATCTTCCCATAATTTTGTTGTTTTGTCTATATCTTTAAAATGATACTTACTATCCCAAAAACTTAGAATCCAGTCATATATCTTATTGAAGCTTAAAGATATATTCTGTTGTTTGCCGATACCAATATGCTCTAGCATATTAGATCTTGAAAACTTCTTATTATCAGTTGGAGTGAGTTCAAAGGCAATAATGTGTAAATTACCATTAATTATTCTTTGAGGATAATTGCCGTGAGCATCCTTGTAAAACAATAGGTTTCCCATTCGCTCCTTTGCTAAGTAGTTTTCTTTATCAATATTGAGAAATCCATCTTCTCGCATTGGGTGAAGAACGATAGGGGTTTGGTAACCATCATTTTTATGAAAGATACCCTTTAGCCATAGGTGATCTTCCGTAAGATGGTCAGTCGATATTTGCCCTTTTCTACGATATAATTTTGTTAATCGTTCAGTTGGCGTGGCTTCGCTTGCGTAGTCACGATAATTGAAACCATATAAAGAATAGTTACATACCAAAGTGTAGAAGAGAGATTTCAAGATGTTACGTCCCTTTGGATGTTTTTTAAGCAAAATAGTTGTTGTTTCGGGTGTTGTCTGTTCATTCAATAACACTTCGCAAGCTTCGGGAACTTTCAAAAATCGTTTTCCCGAAGTTCTAGTCTTGAGGTATTTATGGAGTTTTATTACCCTGCCTCGCTCCTCTAATACATAGATGCTATTTTTAATGCGAATAGCAAGTTCTGCATATACATGATCAATGAAATGCAAATGTTCTGCTGCTGCAAAGTTGAACTTCTCTCCAAGTAATACAGCGGATAAATTGTTTATCATTCGAATGAGAAGATCAACAATCGTACTTTTACCACTCCCATTTTTACCGACAATAGCGCAAACCGATACTTTAAGAGAATCGGTATCATATAACGAGAAGTCATATAATGCTTCTCGCGTCAACTCGATATATTCATTATTTTCGCCGATAGTGTATCCGTGATAAAAATAATGCCATTCGTTCTTTTCCCATAAGGCCTTTTGGATTGCTTGAGCTTTATATGCGTATAGTGGATGTTCGTTAGCAAAACTTGGAGATAATGGTCGAATACCTATGATTTTAAAGTGTGTCATTTATGTATAGAACGTTTTGAGAGGAGGTATAAAATCGTATTTTTGTGCAATTTAAAACAGAATAACGATAAAAACAAGTATGATAAGAAATGGGTTATCCCAATTCCTTATTCATCAGGTTCTTGATATCCTTATGGATCTTGCATTGGTTCTGGTAGAGGATACTGTCTATGTTCGGAGGCGTGTCGGGAGTCGGACCTTCGAAGTAGGTGATCTGTGGGATTGTTTCGTTGTGGGTGGGCTTGTGGTTGAAGACTATTTCACTGCAGAAGGTCTTGTGCTTGATTTTCTGTTTGAAGGTGTCTTGTTAAATTTGGCATACGCAATACATAGAAAAGCAAGATTGACGACACTGGCAATCTTGCTATCAAATGTACTACGTTGAATTCTAATAGTTACATGATATTATTACAAATAGTAATTGTCTGGCTCATAACAATCATTACAATAATGATCACTTTCCACATCTTTGAAATAATCAGAATTCAGTTTCACTCTCTCTAAAGCAAAATAGAACTGACAAGTATTATTCTGCAGATCATCATCCATTATGAACATATTTCTTATGAAACTTTGATATTCCGAACCTTCACTATGCATTGATGCTGCTGCTTCGTAATGCTTATGAGCCATTCCACTCATATAGGTCTCAGTTAACATTAGATGATGATGACCTTCATATAGCCAGTGGCTATAATCAGACATGATGTCACTTACTTTCTTCCAATTCTTTTTAACATACTCCTTCCATCTCACCCAATAATAAAGCCTTTTATATACCCCATAACAGAAACTATCTGAAAACAGAGTGGTTTTCACGCTTGATCGAATGAAATCTGTTATATTTATTAAGCAAAAGATGGAATCTGATATCAGGAAAGCTAATGTTTGCTCTTTATTAGAATGGTTTAGGCTATTAAAGATTCGATCAACTATTTGATTATGCAAGTTTGCGTTGATGTCATTTGTAGGCGATTTAAAGTCAAGGCCTAAAAGAGACAATACACGCTCATTCAACCTTGCCTTAAACATCAAAGATACTACTCGATTATAAATCATTGAATCATTTCTAAGATATGTCAATGACGGGCTGTTATAAAACATTTTAATCAATGTGAATAACCTATCATCACGATCGTCAAGTTGAGATAGCGTTACCTCATAATAGGCTAACAACATTTCTTCAATTTCAGGAAGCATAGATGTCAGTCCAAGGTTAATATCGTCTTTACTATCAAGAATTTTCTTCAACTTCTGCACTTCTAGTGTATTGTCAAATGCCCTAAGTTGTGCGACGTTTCTGATAGTTTCCTTGACAACCTCCTGCATTGACGCAAATAGCGATTCCTGGCTTGAGAATGATAATGGGTCTTTTTTATGTTTAGTTATCATTGCATCATACGAAGATATTGTATTAAATATCTTTGTCAAAGCCTGCATACTCTCTTTATAGTTGCCCGCTTTAGAGTAATATTTCATTGCTACCCAGTAATACAAGATTGCCTTATCAATGTTGGATAAATATTCTACCTTTCCACTTATGGCATTTATAAAGTCTGAGGCATTATTGTTATTAATGAATACCGCCTCTAGCAAATGTCCATTCAACGGGTTGATGATATCATCATTGCCTACTGCTCCGCAACTCAGCATAACATTACCCATTGATTCAAGAGAGAGTGCAGTTTGTATCAATTCATTGAAACGACATGAAAACAATAACTCATTATCTAATGCATACCAAAAGCAGATTGAGTCAGATAAACGTATTTCCGAAAGTTGAATATTACTGATGTTCAAAAGATTATTTTTTAAATGATTCAGGCTTCGCTTATAGTATTTACATGCATAACATGGACAACACTTAAGATTACTTCTCCGGTGATCGCATTCCTTAATGCGATTAATATTTGATCGAATTCCCTGAGGCATTTCATCAATGATATTCCGTACATGACATTGGTCGACAGGTAACTTATGGCTACTCTCACATACAATAGCAGATACCAACTCATCGCTATTGGAGATCCGAGCAAAATTCAAGTTCTTTTTAAATGCCTCAATAAGTGGTTCAGTTTGTACTTTGGTCATTTCCCTTCTGTAGCAATAATTGAATATACTTCCTCTCAAGTCATATCCCCAACATTCCATTGCGTACATAAGACTGTGTATAGTATTATCTTTATAAGAATTATTCTTATAATACATTATATCGCCCAATTTGCGGAAAAAGTCTACTCGAAGCAAATACTTATCAACACTGTTAGTAATTATGTATAGATGTTGGAACTCTGCTTCAGCAATCTTAATGTTATCTTTTGTGATACCACATATATTATGTTTTTCCAAAGCAAGTAATTTGGCCAGAATTGGAAGATATGCAATCCTTAAATCTTCAAACACCGAAAGTTTTGTTATGAGAGAGTGTTTGTATGGAGTAAGAAATTCACAAAGATTATTTACCAATTCTCCGCCATACATCCAGAACTGATAACTGTCAGTCACACTCTTGTCAATAACAACCGGATAGCACTTTTTCTGAAAATCAAGCTTTGACTGTGCAATATCTGCATCTGGGCCTTTGGTGAGAATTGCCACCTTTCCTTGCCAGTTATTTTTTACATAATTCGGATCAGGGGAATTTTCAAAATAATGGGTTAACCCAATCTTTGTTTCATCGATGGCACGGTATGCAATCAAACGAGAACATAATCTGGTATATATCATATGGGCAGAGTCAATCGTATTTCTCTTCTCATATGCTAGTCCCAGTTTAAGCATCATACGGGCATAACGTATTATGTATGATGCATAATTGCCAGATGTATGAATGTCATCATTTTGACTGATTTTATCCAACTCCTTTTCTATGATTGCAACTGCATGTCTATATTGAACGATTGCTTCTGAAAACTCATCGTTCGCCATATGAATATCTCCAAGATTATGATGAATTGAAGATATAATGCCGTTTTGACCATCACGTTTTGTATAAAACTCAATTAGTCTATAGTAGTATTTCTTTACAGATGCGAAATAATCCAATGAGAAATTGAATATAGCAGATAGTTCGTCAGACTTTTTCGTGAAAATAGCAATTTCTTCAGCCAGTTTCATAGGGAACTTATATGTAAAAATTCCAGATGTGATATTTGTCAAATGAACCTTGCCTAAATAATCAATAATAGAGCTTATGAATTCACGTAGTTCAGGCGTACGATTAGTATCCATGAGTTCTGGCAGATATTCTAAATTTCTCCACGAGAAACCGCTTTTGTGGTGCTTGTATATATGTGCAATAAGAAAAGAAGATGACACTAAAAATTTGTCACCATAATCACTTGAAGGACTGATAATGTTATCAAATATTGGGGCCGCCATATTATGCACAAATCCCACCTTCTGCCTGTCATGATAGCCTAGAGATAGATAGTATTTAATGTCTTGTCGTCCAGCTTTTAATCTGACGACAATGCTATCTCCGGTGTTATGTTCTTTGTTAAACTTGTCCGCAGATATAATATATCTTTCCAATCGGGCACTTAGTTTTTTGGGAGCTCCATTGCTTACAAATGTTAGATACGTAACGAATTGCTTCAGCAGACACATTACTGATTCAACTTCTTTAGCCTCTTGGACTTTATCTGCATTGAGTGTTCCGATTCGCTTACGATATTCTCCCAGCCTAAAGCGATCTCTTTCATCTTTAGAACTATTTATTAGTATAGACTCCTCCCCGAATAGAACTTTACAAAGGTATGTTTCTGTCATTCGAGTAACATCCTTTATCCTGGAGTCGTATGAAAAGAAACTATTTACATTGATGACACCATTGAAGATACTGCTTATAGAGAACTCGCGATCAGATACATCGGCTTTATACGCATCATATAACTCATGACCAGCTATAAAAACGAACTTGGCTTCTGCAGTACTTACAAAGTATTTTAGTTGGCTCAGAAGCTTTAGTGTATTATGACGCTTTTCATTTGCAGTCATTTCGTCAGACATGCCATTGTCATCGTTAGTGAATCCTGGCAAATCTGCTGACAGTGATTCCGATGAGGACTTGTCTTTTGAGGTACACAATTTATCCAATTCATCTAGCACAAAAATAAATCTGCAATTTAGAAGTTTACTTTTATTAATTTCCTTTATGATTTGAATAAGCTCATACTCAATTTCTCGAACAGATGCACATTGATATTGGTGAGTTTTTTTTCTCCGGTACATCACATTTATGGTAGATGCTATGCTAATATCACCATATGGTGAATTATCTTCAGATATAGATGAATCAATACGATCGCATAATTGTTTCATCTTATTAAGATATACCTCTGGTAACTGATATCTTTGGTTATTCCAAGCATGTGTTAGTCGGACACTAATTTTCTTTATTCCCCACCAAATCAAGTATGCCGCAGAAGTCGCATAAGCAAAGCCAATTATCACAATTATAAATTTACTTAGAATATCCCCATGTAAAAGGCCAATACCAACATTGTTAAAATACTCAAGTAATTTAAATATCAGTGAAGAGTTTGTTTCCTCATAGAACTTATCAGTTCCAATCGTTAATATAGATATGGAATTTACGAATAGTAATAAAGAGCAGGATCCTATTACGAGGTGCTTTAATAATCTGAATGCAATATTGGTCGGTGATTTGACGTAAATTTCCTGAATGTGATCTTTTAGTCTATCTTTTACCGAATACGCAAACAATGAAAATATATCTCTAATATCAGAAACTTCATTACCAATGTTAATTTTTACTTTTAAAATATTGCGAGATTGTCTCCTTATGATAGGAGCTGTTTTAACTAGAAGTCTTATTACAATTATAAGATAAATCGGCGCGACTATACTGATCGTTATTATGGATCTTATTTGTTCTTCAGAATGTAAAAGCGTGTTTACCGGAATGATATTGAAGATTTGCAAAATATAATAAACTAGGTATAATGTAAGAATCGGTGACATGCACCTAATAGCAAGCCTCATCTTGCTATTAGGGGACCCCCATCTCATATACCATTCCGAACTCTGTTCCTTGTCAAGTTTATCTATAACTTTTCCCACAAAACTAGTCTTACCCATACCTCGGTATCCCGTAATAAGATACGATCCAGTACAGTCTGCAGTCTTATTGTTGCGGTCGTCATTCGCTGTATGAGGTACTCTCAACCAATTCTCCAATATGGCTGATATGTTATTTCTTCCCACAAACTTATCATCTACGTCACCATCTTGCGAGGCTCTATGAAAGAAATTAAAGTCTGGTAATGGAATTATAACACGCTTTACTTTTGAGAGAAATTTATTATAATCATGCATACACTATCTTATGAATGGGTTATAAAAATTGCTGGCAAGATGCATTACTATATCATCTATGCCAGCATCTTGTGGTTTTGTAACTTTATTTTAGCAATTGCCCACTAATCTTATTAATAATCTTACCCAAAGACGATTGGTTGTTTTCTGCGACCTCATACAGATTCTTTAAAATCTGTAATTTGTCATCATCCAATTCGGATGAGCGGAAACGCTTAATTGCTTCCTTTTTCTCAGCCCAAAGATATATTTCATAATCATCACACGACCCCAGACAATTTCTTTTAATTCCTACTGCAATTTCCGTTATACATGAAGACAAGGTGTATTTATATATAGAGGTCTCTTTGTCGTATGTCCACTTCTTTTTACCTTTTTTGCATTCTGAAGCCAAACAATCTAGTAATAGCCACAGTCTTTTCATCAGTTGTTCCATTTTATTGTAATTAATATTTTATAGCTGTGATTGTTTATTTGGATACATTTAATTATAAATAATCCTGAAATAGTTGCCACAATGCTGTAGCAACTAAAGAAGATGCAACTCCAGATAAGAAGCCCTTTAAAAAAGACGCTCTTTTGACCTGGTTGATATTAATGCTATTATTATTGATGCGTGCATCTGATACATTGCTGCCACCTTGGGCTATAATGCTTTGATTAACTTCTGGTTTCATTTGTTCTATTTTTTTCTATTCTTGAATCTGTGATTATACTATCGCCAATAGCTACTTGAGATTGCCCTACTTCATTGATGTTGACGATAGTGGTGTTCCCTTTAGGTGCTGCTATTTCTTTTGCAACTTCATCTCTATCATATACATTAATTTCAGTGTCGTTATAGTTAATGATTCTGTTTTTAATGTAAAGATCTCGAGTCCATCCGTGATGATTATGAACGATCAATTTTTTATCCTCTGTTACACTGCATATATATAAGAAGATCTCATACTCAGGTGACCCATTACATGCATTAATAGTATCTATAACCTCCCAAGATTTTGGATAGTCACTCATTAAGGTTAGCCAATTTGCAAGACCAGGGTTTGATTCTGCAATTTGATGATATATATCTAAAATCCTTCCTTCTCGATCTACAACCAACTTATATGGATTCGCATCTTGAGGAAAATACATCAAGAAATTTACGATGGTCAACTTATCTCTTGGATCAATATTCTTTAAAACACAACTAGATAATGTATAGCAAATCATAGGTTTCTAAATGATTGTTTTATAAATTCTGTGGTGTCATTTAATAATTCTTTGGCGTAAAAATCTTGTGGCCAATCAAAATATCCATTACTACTAATAGTTTTTTCGTTTATTATTGTGCCAGATTGTCCATCATCTGGATGTTCTAGAAAATATATTGCAACATCTTCAGAGGATATTTTTCCTTCTGCAATTCTTCTTCTCAATCTTCTCAGTAAATACTCGCTATGAGTCTCTATTAAAAGATATTTCTGAGCGTTGCCGAAATCTCCACTTATAGTCTCTCCTTTATTTACTATATCAATAAATAAATCAGCCAAATCAGCTTGCATTTTAGGATGTAGATGAATTTCCGGCTGTTCTATCATCGTTAGCGAATTCTTAAAAGACAAAAATCCTTGAACTATTATCGGAAGAATCTGGGAAATGCCGAAACCGACATCTGTAATATCTAAATCCAAGGCATATTGGCGTATCTTTAATTTATGAATGATATCCTGCAGAGTAGAAACGTTTACTTGTAGATCAAATTTATCTAGCCATTCATTGACTTTTGCTCTCACTTTTGCATTCTCCTTAAGAACTTCTGTCAATGAGTTTCCGTCTAGCGTATTGATTGAAGTATTGATATTGGCATTATCTAAGAAATAATACCTTTTCGGGTGTGCGCGCAGAGGACTGACATGATTGACCAGTTCCTTTGTGAAATTCCTTCTTATTGAAGATAATGATAATCCTATAATTTGCGAAACAATCTTTGTGTCTATTGTATTAATATCATTGTCAGCATCTTCAAAATAAAAATCTCGATACTGTTCATCATATGGATCTATCCATGAGAATATGGTAGAATTATGCTTTAATAGCTTAATAAACTGCTGTTTTGACTTTTCTTCACGTAATAATTCTTTAGAAGAAAAGTCACTACGAATTTTAACATCTTTGTAGAATCCAGAATCAAGTGCATAATCAAATTTTACATTGAGAATCTCTTTGTCATGACATTTAATGATAAAAGTCTTTAATTTAATTGTATCCTCACCTTTGACATTAAGGCAAATACAATCAAATGTCATATTGAAAATACTCTCATCCAATAATCGCAGTGCAGATAGATAGTCAAAAATAGTTTCAAGAGTTTCTCTTGAGCTATGATAATTGTGGTATCCTCGTCTAAAATAATAGCGAATGTAGTCGTCAGAAGTTTCTTTAATAGAACCTAGCTCATTATTGATATGTGTTAGCCCGTCTATAAGAGACATGAATAAATCCTTTGACATAGGAATATCTCCTAAAGATTTCATATCATTAATATAATCATAAATTTCCTTAGGGAAATAGTCTTTAAAATCGCGCCTTTTATGAGCCTTTATGCTTCTTGCGGATCTCATAGACCGCATATATAAAAAACGTATGGGGTCTATAATACGTTCAATCAGATCTTCAAATAATTTCCTCTGGAGTAAATTGGTAAGTTGTGGGCTCTCAAACTCGAAGCCGACTACAATATCATTATTTTTAACTTTATTCCTAAAAATATTTTCACATTCGCCCAGGCTGACATTTTCACCATGAAGCCTCAATGCAGATTTATAGTTCGACACCCTAGCCGTCTGCTGGAGCATTAATAACAGGTTAATAATGCTACTTTTACCAACACTATTCGCTCCAAGTAAGATAGTTATTGGCTTTAATTTTAATTCGCCACTTTTAAAGGCCTTGTAGTTTTCAAAAGATATTTTACGAATCATATTTTAATGATTTTATGGGTGTGTGATATAATTGCATTTTCTTTAATAGTCTACTAACAAAGTTAGGTATTAGGGCAATTGTGGACAAATAAAATCGCCTTACATGTAGTTGACATAATTCGCTGTCAATTAGTGAGTTGTATATTAGATGCTAATAAAGAATCTTACACTTTGTCTGTATATAGTTATTTGACATAAAATCTTATAGTTTTATCTGCTATCATGCCTGAATAAGGTAACATTATGATAAATGGTTTGTGGTTAAAAGATTTTCGCTATATTTGCAGAGTTCGTAAGTGAATAGATAGAACAAAAGAACATATTATATAGAATAATAACTGCGTTACTGCTGTTATACTCGATCCTCTAATCTCGACAATTATTTTCCGATACGAGTACAA
>JAEIGA010013520.1_pt1 | contig 12425 bp, 10 predicted proteins | sample 9270691 | NCBI WGS metagenome assembly JAEIGA01 (sample SAMN17057246, study PRJNA624740) | gut metagenome | biome: biome; isolation source: fecal sample | host: Bos grunniens | place: China: Xizang | collected 2019
CGAAAAAATCTAAACAATTATCTTTTTGTAATTAAATTATATATAACTTATGTATAAATATTTAAAATATTTTCACAATTTTTATTATATCACAATTTACATAAATAGTAAACTTGCATTTTACAATTGAAAAATGTACAATTAAACTAGGTAACTAATGGCTAACGCCTGGCCGAAGGTTATACTATTCGTGTGGCATCTGTGCTGCACAGGCGAAAGGGGAACGAGGACCTTGAAAAAAGAAAATAGGCAATTATGTTGGTTCTTTACGAACCGGCAGCTACTAAGTATAGTTGCGCTTTTTGGTTTGGGCGTTTTGGCTCAAATTGGGAACGTGGCTATAAACCTTAAGTTCTTGGCTGCTCAACAAGCAGTTCAGAACGGTAATATGGACATGTGGGAAGGTTATCTGGTAAGTCTTCTTGTGTTGTCTGTGTTTAATGTGGGTAGTGTGGTATACATGGTACATTTTTTTAACACTTTAAGCAGATATTTACAATTTAATCTGTTTAAGAAGTATCAGGCGTGCTTCAAAGTGTATGAAAAAGGTGTATTGATGAAGTATCACATCATCTACGCGAAATTGTCTCTACCTTTAGCGGTAACTACAGCTGTACTGGGAATTTTCACTATCATTAAAACTATGGAGATGGTAACTTACAATATACAGAATGTTATTGTGGGTATTATTTTACTCCTGGTGGCGATGGTATGTGGAGTGATTAGAGGAAAGTGCGAGTCGACTAGAAAGAAGATTGATGCGACAATTCAAGAAAAGAAGAATGACATCGTAAAGTTTGAATCATTTTCTTTCTTTAGTTTGAATTCTGCTTTATATGTGCTTGATTGGGAGTACAGAGCGGCAGCAAAACAATCTTTAAGAAAAGTCTTCTTTGAAAATCTTCCTCGATTCTTAAAACAAGGGTTGTATGTCGTTTTGGTTTGGGGCTTGGTTAATACCTTAGCTACAGGAGAAGTCTATAGTGAATCTTACCTTATTTTGACTGCTTATGGAACTATTCTGGGAATTGCAGAAGAGTTGGGGAAGATTGTTGAAAAAACTATCGAAATCTTCCAACTAAATGGAGATTTAGAGGTCAAAAAAGTAGATGTCTTTGAGGCTAAAGAAAATCAGTTGTTGGAAAAGAACCGTGGAAATGTGCGAATGTCTGAAAAGGGATTGGAGATTTTCAAAGAGGTTTGTGTAGATGTAAAGTCAGCACTAGGTAATGTAAGATATTACAAGCTCTTGGAAACAATTTTTATTCCTAAAGGTAAGCATGTTATCCTCATAGGTGAAAAAGAGGTGGGAAAAACCAGATTTCTTACTTTCTTAAAAAACCTATTTTCGGAATGTGTCATGATTTATAATGATGCAAGCAAAATCTTTAATCAATGGTATGATAACTTCAAAAATCCGAATGGTTTTGATTGTGATATTATCAGAGAATTGGCAAAGGGACTTAAATTGCAAAGATTTGTTAATTTGACTGATGACGAACTTAAGTCACTTCAGATTACTAACATTAATACAGGTGATAAGCACTTGTGTGTGGCACTTGTGATGTTATACAATGCAATAAAAAATCCTGCTCTTGCTAGATTGATTGTATTTGATGAGTTGCTTGCTAATATTGATGAAGCTAATAGCAAAGAAATCATGGCCTTCATCATGAGAAAAGTGAATGAAATTGGGAGTACAGTTATTTTTGTTGGACATACTCAGCAGGAACTTATTAAATCCTATTGTCATTCACAGATTGTTCTCGAAGGAACGGAAGAGTATATTTTGGTTAAACAGGAAAAACTCTAAGTTCTTAAATAAGCCCACTGGGAGTGGAAAATCTAGAATAGGAGTCCACTATCCATGTGGGCTCCTTTCGTTTTATTAAATAATTAATAAATTTTATATTGAAAAACTTAATGAAATAGATATATTGTTTTTATAAAAATAATATACCTATTTTTATTTATAAAAGTGCTTAATTCTATTGATTTTTCGTTGATTTAATGATATAAATTAAAGGTAAATATTTTATTCAAAAATCAATAAAAAAGGTTTTTTAAAATAATAAAAAGAAATTGAAAGGAGAATAATTTAAAAGTAATTTTAAATTATAAATTATTATGGGATTTTTTGATAGATTAAAATCTGGACTTGGCAAAACTAAAGATTCAATAAACGAAAAAATTAATAATGTTTTTAGTGTTTTTAGAAAAGTTGATGAAGAATTATTAGAAGAATTAGAAGAAGTTTTAATTATGTCTGATATTGGTATGGAAACTTCTGTTAGAATTATTGAAAATTTAAGAGATAGAATAAAAAAAGAAAAAATAGAAGATGAAGAAGCTGTAAAAAAAGCTTTAAGAGAAATAATGCAAGAATTAGTAGATGTGGCAGAACCTAAATTAAATTTAGGAACAACACCATCTGTAATTTTAGTTATAGGTGTAAATGGTGTAGGAAAAACAACATCAATAGGTAAAATTGCAAACAATTTAGTAAAAGAAGGTAAGAAAGTTGTAGTTGCAGCAGCTGATACTTTTAGAGCCGCAGCTGTTGAACAATTAGAGGTTTGGTGTAATAGATCTGGAAGTACAATAATAAAAAGAGAAGAAGGTTCAGATCCTGCATCAGTTGTATTTGATGCTATAAAACAAGCAAAAGAATTAAAAGCTGATGTACTAATTTGTGATACTGCCGGAAGATTACACAATAAAAAACCATTAATGGACGAACTTGCTAAGATTAATAAAATAATAGAAAGAGAATTACCTGATGCTGCAAAAGAAGTATTATTAGTATTATCTGCAGAAACAGGTCAAAATGCTATAATGCAAGTAAAAGCATTTAAAGAAACAACAGAAATAACTGGTATTGTTTTAACAAAATTAGATGGGACTGCTAAAGGTGGAGTTGTTATAGGAATAGTTGATGAAAATAAAATACCAATAAAATATATTGGTGTTGGAGAACAAATAGATGATATGCAAGTGTTTAATTCAAAAGAATTTATAGAGGCTATTTTATAGTATTTGTTTGAAAGGATTGAAAATAATGGAAGAAAACAATTCTAAAGTTGAAATAAAAGAAAAGAAAAAAATACGTTTTAGAAATATTATAGTAATAATTGCAATTGCTATATTTTCAATAATAACATTTATTAATAATAGAGCAAAATATTTAAAAATTAAAGAAATTGGAGAGCAATATGTTAGTATATTTGTTTCTGATTTTTATAGAAAATTAATAATGTTTGGAATAGTATTTTTACTTACTTATATAATTTTTTATATAAATAATAGATTTATCAGAAGGGGACTTAAAAAATTTGCAAGTGAAAGCTCTATGGAACTTCCTAAATTGCCAAACAAAAGTGCATCTTTAGTTGCTGCTCTTATTTCTGGTACATTAGTAAATAAATTTTTATATGAAAGTTTTTTAATGATGTCAAATGCAGCTTGGTTTGGAAGAGTTGATCCAGTATTTGGAGAAGATATTGGTTTTTATATGTTTATATTACCATTCATTAAAAACTTAATAATTTATTTAGTAGTATTTTTCTTAATATTAATTATTTATACAGCAATTTATTATGTAATAGCAATAAATGTATGTTTTAAAGATGGTGTAAGCTTTCAAAGCTTAAAGAAAAATACTTTTGTAAAACAAATTGAAATAATAGTTATGATTTTTACAATTTTAATGTCAATATATGTTTTAGTAATTGCACAAGATATTCAAACAGGTGAAATGATTTCAATAAAAAATGAAACAAGCACAGCTTTAGTAGGAGCAGGTTTATCTGATGTTTCAATAAAATTATGGGGGTATAGAATACTTGCTGTTGTAATATTTTTATCGGTAGTATTTATACTTAAAAATTTAAATAAAGGAAAATTTAAGAAATGCATTAAAATAGCAACAGTTACACCTATTTATTTAGTATTAATGTTTGTGGTTTTGATATATTTTCAAGAAGTATATGTTGGTTCAAGTGAACTTGATAAAGAAAAATTATATATTGGATATAATATTGAAAATACTAAAGATGCTTATGGCATAGATATTGAACAACAAGTTTTAGGAGAATATGATACTATAACTACAGAAGAAACTGATAAAAACAAAGATGTCATTACAAATATTCCATTATTAAGTGAAGATATAGTTATAGAAACAGTTACTAATATGCAAGATAATAGCACATATTATAATTATGAAAATACTAATTTATCTTGGCAAAAAATAAATGGAAAAAATAAATTAGTTTATATTTCTGCAAGAGAAATGTTTAATGATATTAATAGATCATATAATAATGAAACATATGAATATACACATGGTTATTCAGTAGTAGTTAGTTCAGCTACTGAAATAGATAAAAATGGATATGTTCAATTACTTCAAAGTGATTTTGAAAGTACTCAAACAGATGCGATAAAAATAACAGAACCAAGAATTTATTTTGGTTTAGAAACTGATAGCATTATAGTAATTAATTCTGACTATGGAAAAGAATTTGATTATCCTTTAACTGGTACGGATTATAAAGAAAATGTTTATGATGGTGAAGCTGGTTTAACACTTGGATTTATAGACAGATGTGTTTTAGGAATAGAAAATGCAAATTATGGACTTATTTTTACAGGTAACTTCAATAAAGAAAGTAAAGTTATAACAACAAGAAATATTTTAGAAAGAGCAAAAACAGTTCTTCCATATATAAAATATGATGATAATCCATATTTAGTAGTTACAGATGAAGGACGTTTAGTATGGGTAATTGATGGATATACAACATCAAGTAATTATCCATATTCACAAACTACTACTTTAATAACTGAAAATGGATATAAAGAAGAAATTAATTATATTAGAAATTCTGTAAAAGTATTAATTGATGCTTATGATGGAACAACAAAATTTTATATAACTGATAGAGATGATCCTGTTATTATGATGTATAATAATTTGTATCCAAATTTATTTTCTAAAGAAGAAATACCAGAAGATATTAAAGAACAATTTAGATATCCACAATATTTATTTGATATTCAAGCTAATGTAATAGCTACTTATCATGATATAAGTGAGGATATTTTGTATAGAGCTGATGATATCTGGTCTGTAGCTACAAATGGAGAAGAAAAAGTAAAATCAAATTATACAGTATTAAAACAAAATGATAGTAAAGTGGCAGACTTTGGGCTTGTAGTTCCATATAGTAAACATGGAAAAGAAAGTTTAAATGCATACTTGGTTGGAACATATAAAGATGGAAAAGGTAAATTATCTTTATATAAATTTCCAGCAGGAAGTAGTGTTCCAGGCATAACACAATTAAATACTTTAATTGAAGAAGATGAAATTATTTCTAAAGAAATAGAATCTGTTAATGTTTCGGGAACGAAATTAGTAAGAAATACTGTAATAGTTCCTATAAATAATACTATTCTTTATGTAGAGGCTATTCATCAAGAAAGATTAAATGAACCAGAGACTAAAGAGCTTAAAAAAGTTATTGTTGCATCAGGAAATAAAGTTGCAATCGGAAATAATTTGGAAGAAGCTATGATTAATTTATTATCTGATAATAAATCATATTTATTAGATTTTATTGATATGGAAGATATAGATCAAGTTATTGATTCAATAATAGAAGCTAATAATAATCTTCAAGAATCATTAGAATCAGGTGATTTTGAAATGATTGGAAAAGATATAGCAACATTAGAACAATTAATAGAACAGTTAGAAACTTTAAGAAGTCAAGAAAATGAGAAAAAAGGAATATTTTAGGAGGAAGTAGAAATGAATTTAGCAAACAAATTAACAATTTTTAGAATGATACTAGTATTTGTTATGGTAATAGTAGCATTCATAAATCCAGAAGGAAATGTATTAGGAATTCCTTTAACATTTATTTTAATGGATGTAGTATTTATAGTAGCATCTATAACAGACAAATTGGATGGATATATAGCTCGTTCAAGAAATCAAATAACAACTTTTGGAAAATTTTTAGATCCAATAGCTGATAAAATTTTAGTTTTAACAGCAATGATTTATTTAGTTGGTTTTGGAAAAATACCAGCATGGATTCCAGTAATTGTAATGTTTAGAGAATTTTTAGTATCAGGATATAGATTAGTGGCTTGTGAAAAAGGTGGAAAAGTTATAGCTGCATCTGTTTGGGGAAAATTAAAAACTGTAACTCAAATGGTAGCTTTAGTTTTAGTTTTTGTTGATAAATATAGTTATGGATATTTTATATCAAATCCAATTGATAATGTTGGATGGAAAGTGTTAAATATAGTAACATTTGTATTATTAACAATTTCTGTTGTTGCAACAATCTTTTCTGGATATGATTATATAAAAGGTGGAAAAGATTTATTTAAAGAAAGTAAATAAAAAATATGAGACCAGACTTAGCGGCCTGGTCTCTTGATAAACACGAATATAAAAGGTCCTTCTGAAAAGCCAAAAGAAAGTGTAAAAAAGGACCAAATTTTTAAGTTTCGTGCCTTGATAGCTTCCCGGAGTAGAGCTTGAACATCTACACAAGATAGAAATTTATCAACTCCAGGAATTGTTACGCAGGTAAGCCGTTCGCCGTTTTCAAGTGTTTCTTGAGCAGCTTTGACAATGTCTTCAGCATCTGCGTAACTGATACAAGTATTACTCAAAAGGGTCACCTCCAATATAGTATCTAAACGATATTATAGCATATTTTTAGGTGACAGTAAAGGAATGTAACTAATGAATAAAGAACAAGCAAAGAAAAGAATTGATGAATTAAATAAATTAACTGCATATTATGCCAAAAAATATTATGATGATGACGATCCAGAAATAAGCGATTTTGAATATGATATGCTTATGGTAGAGCTTCGTAATTTAGAAAAAGAATATCCTGAATTTATTGAAAAAGAATCATTAACACAACATGTTGGTGGTAATGTAAAAGAAGGATTTGAAAAAGTAGAACACGAAGTTCCACTTCAAAGTTTGCAAGATATATTTAATTTTGAAGAACTATATGCTTTTGAAGAAAGAGTAAAAAAGACAATAGAAGATAAGGTTAAATATGTTGTTGAAACTAAAATAGATGGTCTTTCTGTAAGTTTGGAATATGAAAAAGGTATTTTTAAAAGAGGAGCAACTAGAGGTAATGGGTTAGTTGGAGAAGACGTTACAGAAAACTTAAAAACTATAAAAAATATCCCAGAAACTTTATCTGAACCTGTAACAATCACAGTTAGAGGAGAAGTGTTTATTGGAAAAGAAGAATTTGAAAAAATGAATGAAGAAAGAGAAGAAAATGGTGAAACTCTTTTTGCTAATGCTAGAAATGCTGCAGCGGGTTCTCTTCGTCAATTAGATAGTTCTGTGGCTAAAAAAAGACCATTGGATATTTATATTTTCAATGTTCAAAAATCAGAAGATATTGAATTTAAATCACATTATGAATCTCTACTATATTTAGAAAAGTTAGGTTTTAATGTAAATCCTGTTAAGGTTTTAGTAGATTCTGTAGAAGAAGCTGTAAAAGAAATTGAAAAAATTGGTGATAATAGAGATGATTTAAGCTTTGGCATTGATGGTGCTGTTATTAAAGTTGATGATTTAAAACAAAGAGAAATTTTAGGATCTAATTATAAAACTCCTAAATGGGCAATAGCTTATAAATATCCACCAGAGAAAAAAGAAACTAAATTAAAAGATATTGTTGTTCAAGTTGGAAGAACTGGTGTTATTACTCCTATGGCTATTTTAGAACCAGTTAAAGTAGCAGGTTCAACAATTTCAAAAACAACTCTTCACAATGAAGATTTTATAAGAGAAAAAGATTTAAAAATTGGAGATATTGTTGTAATTCAAAAAGCTGGAGATGTAATTCCAGAGGTAGTAGAAGTTGTTAAATCAAAAAGAACTGGTGAAGAAATAGATTTTAAAATGCCAAGTACATGCCCGGTTTGCGGTGCTTTAGTTATAAGAGCTGAAGGAGAGGCAGCTTGCAAATGTATAGGAATTGAATGTCCTGCAAAACAATATAGAAGTATAATACATTTTGCATCAAGAGAAGCAATGAATATTATGGGACTTGGTGATAGTATTATAGAAGAACTTTTAAATAGAGAATTAATAAAAAATATTGCTGACATATATGATTTGAATTTAGAAGATTTAAAAAGTCTTAAGAAAAATGGTACAAAATTTGCTCAAAATTTAATTGATAGTATAAATGCTAGTAAAGATAATGATTTATATAGATTAATTAATGGTTTAGGAATAGATCATATTGGAGTAAAAGCAGCTAAGCAATTAGCAAAAAGATTTAAAACTATGGAAAAATTAATGGATGCTACTTATGATGAGTTAGTTATGATAGAAGATATGGGAGAAATTATGGCTGAAAGTGTTCATAGTTTCTTTAGACAAAATCAAACTCATGATTTAATAGAAAGACTAGCTTTAAGTGGTGTAAATATGTCTGCTATTCAAGAAGAAAATGTAGATAATAGATTTGAAGGAAAAATTTTTGTTTTAACAGGTGCATTAGAAAAATATTCTAGAAAAGAAGCAGAAGACATAATAGAAAAATTTGGTGGAAAAACATCATCTTCTGTATCTAAAAAAACAACTTATGTTTTATCAGGAGAAGATGCTGGAAGTAAGTTAGATAAAGCAAATGCTTTAGGAGTAACTGTTATTACTGAAAAAGATTTTGAAGAAATGTGTAAATAAGATATGGTATTATAAATGCCATAAATTTTAAATACTATAGGAGATTATTTAAATATATGGATAAAGAAAATTATACTTTTCAAATGTTTTGGGAGGATTTAAATAATGGATTTCAAATTTACTATACTTATATGGATAGTAGATATTTGATATATAAACTTACAAAAAATTGTTATAAAAATGAATTAATTCAAGCAAAACCAAAAAGTCCACATCAACAAAATGCAATTTTTACTTTAAAAAGAGTACAAGAGCTTTTTGATTTTATGGAAGATATGGAATATAAAGGAATTTAATTTATTAGAATGTTTTTTTGATAGATAAATTTATTTATAGAAAGCTGAAAAGGAGTAAGTATATGGATGAAGAAAATTTATTAGTACCAACAATTCATGATGAAGATGAAGCGATTAATGAAAATTGTTTAAGACCTAAAACTTTAAATGAATATATTGGACAAACTAAAGTAAAAGAAAATATGAAAGTATATATAGAAGCAGCTAAAAAGCGTGGAGAGGCATTAGACCATGTTTTATTATATGGACCTCCAGGACTTGGAAAAACAACACTTTCTAATATTATTGCAAATGAAATGAATGCAAATATTAGAATTACTTCGGGTCCAGCAATTGAAAAACCAGGAGATTTAGCAGCTCTTTTAACAAATCTTTCAGAAAATGATGTTTTATTTATAGATGAAATTCATAGATTGAATAGAAGTGTTGAAGAAATATTATATCCTGCTTTAGAAGATTATAGTTTAGATATTATAATTGGAAAAGGTCCGAGTGCAAGATCTATTAGATTAGATTTACCTAAATTTACTTTAATTGGAGCAACTACAAGAGCAGGTTCTTTATCTACACCACTTCGTGATAGATTTGGAATTGTATCAAGACTTGAATTATATTCTGATGAAGATTTATGTACTATTGTAAAAAGATCAAGTAATATTTTAGAAATAAATATTGAACCACAGGCAGCAATGGAAATTGCAAGACGTTCTCGTGGTACACCAAGAATTGCAAATAGATTATTAAAAAGAGTAAGAGATTATGCATATGTATTAGGTAATGGAAATATAACATTAGATATTGCGAAAATTGCTCTTAGTAAATTAGAAATTGATGATTTAGGGTTAGATAATACAGATAAAAGAATTTTAGAAACTATTATATTAAAATATGGTGGTGGACCAGTTGGTGTTGAAACATTAGCAGCAACTGTTAATGAAGAAGTTGAAACAGTTGAAGATGTATATGAACCATATTTAATGCAAATAGGTTTTTTAGCAAGAACTCCTAGAGGAAGAACTGCTACAGCTTTAGCTTATGAGCATTTAGGGATAGATTTTAAAGAATAAATGGAGAATCAAAATGAAATTATTAATGCATACTTGTTGTGCACCTTGTAGTGTATATTGTATAGAAAGTTTAAGAAATGAAGAAATAGAACCTACTTTATATTGGTTTAATCCTAATATTCATCCATATATGGAATATAAATCAAGAAGAGATACTTTGATAGAATATTCTAAAATGATTAATGTAAATTTAATTTTAAATGAAAATTATGGATTAAAAGAATTTTGTAAAAATGTTATTGATGATTTAGAAAATAGATGTAATAACTATTGTTATAGAGTACGTTTAGAAGAAACAGTAAAATATGCTAAAGAAAATGGATATGATGCTTTTACTAGTACACTTTTTGTAAGTCCATATCAACAACATGAAAAATTAAAAAAAATTTGTGAAGAATTAGCAAAAAAATATGTTATTAAATTTGTATATAGAGATTTTAGAATTGGTTTTAGAGAAGGACAAAATAAAGCAAGAGAACTTGGGTTATATATGCAAAAATATTGTGGATGTGTATTTTCAGAAGAAGAAAGATATGCAAAACAAATACAAAAAGATAGAGAAAAATTATTATAATATTTAATTGAAAAATATATAAGTATTAGTATATGTACGAGGAATAAATGGGAAGAAAATTATTTTGTGAATATGGGCCAATTTGTTATAAAATTTCTTTATACAAAGAAGCTTTGAAGAAAAATTTAAAAGATTTTAAACAAGGAAAAAAATTTGCTAAAAAAATAAATAAAGAAAATTTTGAATATATTTGGAAAGGTGATACAAAAGTATTATTAAGAGAATTACATGGAGTTGATATGCAACTTCAAAGAAATAAAGTTGTTAATTTAAAACTGGCTAGTAAGAAAATTGATGGATTAATAGTTAAACCTGGTGAAGAATTTTCATTTTGGAATTTAGTAGGAAATGCAACTAAAGCTAAAGGATATTTAGAAGGATTAGTTATTAGTAATAGTAAAATGAAAAAAGGTGTTGGTGGAGGACTTTGTCAAATGGCTAATATGATTCATTGGCTTGTATTACATACACCTTTAAAAGTTACAGAACTACATCATCATTCAGATGCTTTATTTCCAGATGTAAAAAGAAGAGTACCATTTGGAACAGGAACTTCTATTAGCTATAAAGCTTTAGATTATAGATTTAAAAATGTAACTGATACACCGATTCAAATAAGAGTATGGTTAGATGAAACTATGTTATATGGTGAAATTAGAAGTACAGTTCCATTAAAGGAAAAATATAAAATTGTAGAAGAGGATAATCATTATGCTAAAGATGATGATGGCTTATTTTATAGAAATAGTAAAGTTTATAGAATAATAACTAATAAAGAAACAAAAGAAGAAATTAAGAAAGAATTGATTTTAGATAATCATTCTAAAGTTATGTATGATTATGATTTAATACCTAAAGATCAAATTAGGGAGAAAGAAAAATGCTAAAAGAAATTTTAGAAAATTTGAAACAAGAAAAAGAATATATATGTTATCAAATAAATGATAGTACATATACAAATAAAGATTTATATAAGTTTGTTTCAAATATTTATTATTATTTATTAGAAAATAATAAGGAAAAAAGTAGAGTACTTGTATATGGTCATAAAGACATATATATGATAGCTACTTTTTTAGCATGTTCTTTTGCAGGAATTACATATATACCAGTTGATAATTCTGTACCTTTAGAGAGAAAAGAAAATATAATAAGACAAGCAGGAGTAAGTATTGTAATTGATAAAAGTATAGAAAAAATAATGAATATAAGTGAATATAAAGAAATATCTGAAATTTTTATGAAAGAAGAAGATATTTATTATATTATTTATACTTCTGGAAGTACAGGTGAACCGAAAGGTGTAAAGGTTACATATAAAAATTTACAAAGTTGTATGAAGTGGTTAAGGGGAATTTGTAAAGTAGAAAATTCTATAATATTAAATCAAGCAATTTTTTCATTTGATTTATCTGTTGCAGATATTTATTTATCTTTGTTAACGAGAAGTAAACATGTAGTATTAGAAAAAGAAAAACAAAAAGATTATAGTTTGTTATTTAATGAAATTAAAAATAGTGATGCTGAACTTGCAATTATTACACCATCTTTTGCTGAATTATTATTACTTGATAGAACATTTAATTTTCAAATAATATCAAATTTAAAAAAGATATTGTTTTGTGGTGAAAAATTAAATAAAAAAACAGTATTAAAATTATATGAAAGATTTCCAGAAATAGAAATAATAAATAGTTATGGACCAACAGAATGCACTTTTGCGGTTACTAGTA
>JAEIGA010013521.1_pt1 | contig 12425 bp, 7 predicted proteins | sample 9270691 | NCBI WGS metagenome assembly JAEIGA01 (sample SAMN17057246, study PRJNA624740) | gut metagenome | biome: biome; isolation source: fecal sample | host: Bos grunniens | place: China: Xizang | collected 2019
ATAGAGCCTTCTCATGGCACCCTGATACTTGTCAAAAGGAGTCGTAATGTCAATGATTGGCGCATGCATCAACCTTGAAATCTCGAACAACGCCCTGTTGTACATCTCGTGCCAACGGCTTATCACATTGATATCACCGCCCAGCCAGTTGAACACATTATCCCTCTGCTCACCATTCATGGAACGGCTTAAAAAAGAGAAATAATACTCGGAGTCTATCGGAGGCAAGGATATTATAACAGGCTTTGAGCCCAATACACGCACTCTCTCAATCAGCTTGGCGAATTTCTCTTTGAACGTATCGAGGATTGTCTTTGGCTGATGCTCATCGGCCGGGCTGTCGGCAATCTGTCCCCAATTGAAATCACAGTCATTGCCGCCGAACTCAAGGAGCGTATAATCCGAAGCCGAAATCTCGTCGGCATGACGGTCAATCACCTGCTGACCAAAATCAATGGTACAGCCGAACTTTCCATAATTGGTTATACTAAGCCCAAGAGTGTCACCTATTATATCAATGAAACTATTATCCAGTATTGAATATCTCTTTTTCTCTTCATTCAGCACCACGCCACGTGTCAACGAGTCGCCAAGTGCTGTTATTTTTTTCTTTTCCATCTATGTTTCGTTTGATTACACCGCAAAATTATAACGCCACTTTCGAGTTCTATAATTTTTGTTACAGGTACAACCATTTTGGGACAAAAACAGCAAATTCAGGGATTAAACCACGCATTTTGGGAAGTTTGACAATATTTGTTTATCTTTGTCCCTACAAATACAGGTATAGAAAACAATGAAAAAGAACATGATGCAGAGCGGAGTGTGCACCATAATACACTCCTTGGCAGTACCGACATTCATCCTGATATTCATGACCTTTTACAACCCGCTCGGCATTCACGGGCTGCTAGACATGGAGCATGCAAGCTTCGCATTCAACACAACGATGATATTCTGCATAGCCCTTGTGTCAACATCTATTACAAGAAGCATCTTGTACCTCATAGGCAGACACAGGAACATCTCACGCCCAATATACACAACATGGTGCTTTGCCGAGATGATTGTGACAGCACTCTTCTCCTCACTCTATACCACCCTCATACTCAAGGAACCTGTATCCTACTTTGAAGTCGTAGGCACCTTCATACTGCTTATGACAACAACAGCAATCTACCCCTACAGTTTCATTTGGCTTGCATACGAGCTCTACGCAAAGAACAACGAGGAGAAAGCCACAGCCGACAACGGTTCTCTCATACGCTTCTACGACGAATACAAGAAACTGCGCCTTGTCATAGCCCCCGAAGCAGTCATCTTCATAAAATCGGAAGAGAATTACGTACAGATTCACTATCAGGACCAGAACAGGACAAAGAAATTCATTCTGCGTTCATCCATGAAAGCACTTGAAGAGACACTCTCGAAGCACGGTCTGGTACGTTGCCACAGATCATACTTCATCAACCCCACATACATAAAGATTGTACACAGGGACAGCACAGGAATGATTGTAGCCGAGCTCAAACAGGAAAATTACGAAAGCATCCCCATCTCACGCAAATACCAGGATGCAATAACAAGACTCTTATAAAGGGGAAAACGGAAAACGGAAAACGGAAAGCTCATACGGAGTGACGGAGGAGTTTCTAACAGAGGGAGAGTTTTTTACCCTTCGGCTTTAACCACACTGCGTGTGATTGAACCTGCTTTCGCTCGCTGTGTATGTAAGCCAAGCTTTCACACACTCGCTTACTCGCAGTTTTCACCTTTCACTTTTCACTTTTCACTTTATCAGCGCAGCATATCCGCAACGGCGGCACAGCGGTTCCACAGCCTTGTGCTGCGTAAAGCCATCATATATAGCCATTGCACGTGGCGAAGCGAGAATCTCCTCAAGATTCTGCTCAAACAGATTGCCAAGAGCCAAAGCGCCGGCACTGTCAAGACAGCAAGGCACCACAGTACCATCCACAAGCACACCAATCTGATTGCGCAGTGCATAACAGAAAGCACTCTCCTCGCCGTTTTCGGCATTTTCGTCTTGCGGCCACTCAAACATGCGGCCATACTCAATGAAGATGTTATCTGCAAGTCTCCAGCCGTTCTGGCACTGTGCCCATGGGCGTGGAACATACCCCGCCACCATATCCAAAAGGCGCTCATTCTCCTTGTCATAGCCGCCCTGATTCCATAGTCTCAACACCATAATCACACCTTTTGCAGCCGCCTCAAGCGCAAAACGCATGACCTCGCCAACATACTGCTCCATATTCTCTTTTCCATTACCCTCGTGCGAATGGAGCGACACCTGCATCTTGTAAGGGCGTGCATCCATTACAGCCTTTGCACGCGACAACAACGTACCGTTAGTGGTGAGCACAGGAACAAAACCCTTTTCGCGCGCAGCAGTTATGAAATCGGGCAAATGACGATGCAGCAGCGGCTCGCCCATGAGATGAAAATAGAGGAACTTGATCTTGCCGCGTAGCTTGTCGGTAAGCAAGTCAAACTCCGCAGGCGTAAGACTGCGTTTCTCCCTTGTCGTCTTTGGACAGAAAAGACAGTCAAGGTTACAGATATTCGTTATTTCAAGATAACAGCGAGTAATCATAATGAATAAATAGAAACAAAAAAAAGAGGAAAGCATTGCACTTTCCTCTTTTCAGTGACTCGCTTGGAATCATTTTTATTTAAGGCGTCCTTTACGAATCTACAAGAATAAAAAAAAGTGTAAAATCCGGCTTTCCAATATTTAAGAGAGCATTTTCATAGGGATATTTTTTCTTTCTTCCAGTGAAGTTGTCTGTTAAAAAACTCTTTAAAACTCCTTTTGTTTCTTTCAAAGTACGCATGCAAAGTACGCATCGTTTGTTTGTTAGACAAAGGTAATTAAAGCGGAGTAGATATACAAATTCTCTTCACAATAATTCTACACCAAAACATGAATTTATGTACAACATCCTCACCCCAGCATTGTGCTTGCGAAGACGTTTTTCAACATTTTCAATTACTCCCACATAAAGCCTTATTCTCTGTTTAACATCTCTCAGCCAAGGGTTAAGCTCAATAATGTAATCTACAATTTCCCTTGCGCTCAAATCACAACAATTTATAGGCTCTATCTTATCTGTTTTATAATTTTGAGACAAAGGTAATGGTGTAATATAAAGATTAAGTTGCTGTAATGCTACAAATATTGTTTTCAAATGAAATTAGTTAGTGCATCTTTTTGTTTGATGGAAATATATCTCTATATTTGCACTGACAAAATGGTCGTAATATGCGACCGGAATTTCAACGGACTACTTAAGGTATAAGTTATGATAATAGACAGAAAAGAATATTTAGACAAATTGTATTCTAAACGTTGGAATGGTAAGGTTAAAATAATTACCGGCATCAGACGTTGTGGAAAATCCTTTCTGCTCTTTAAACTATTCAAGAACAGGTTGCTGGAGAATGATGCGCAGGAATCCGATTTTGTAGAGATTGCTCTTGACAGAAAAGCAGATATAAAATACCGTAACCCCAATCTATTGTATGAATATATCATTGAACGTACAAAAGACAAGAACAAAAAGTTCTATGTGTTTATTGATGAGATTCAATTGTCCTATAAAGTAAAGAGCGATGACATCGATGAATCATTGGTTCCCGAAGAAGACAGGGAAATGATGTATACGACATTTTATGACATTTTGAACGATTTGATATCCCGACCAAATTTGGACGTATATGTTACCGGTTCCAATTCAAAGATGCTTTCAAAAGATATTGTGACCAACTTCCGCGATAGAGGCTCCGAAGTAAAAGTCTATCCACTTTCATTTCGAGAATATCTTTCAGCAGTTCAGTTGGAAAAGCCCGATGCGTTTGAAGAGTATATGATGTATGGTGGTATGCCGCTTGCTGTGCTTGAAAATAATGAACAGGAAAAACGTAAGTACCTGCAAGGACTCTTTACTAATGTATACATTAAAGACATCGTAGAACGCTACAACTTGAAAGATGATAATATTCTAAGCGCATTGGTTGATGCTCTGTCTTCATCTGTCGGTTCATTGACAAATCCTAACAAACTTGCAAACACTGCTGGTTCTGCAATGGGACAAAAGCCATCCCACAATACTATCAAAAGTTATTTGGATTACGTAGAGGATGCATATTTGTTCCAAAGTGCAAAGAGATGGGATGTAAAAGGACGTAAGTATTTTGACACTCTGCAAAAATATTATGCAATGGACTTGGGCTTGAGAAATGCCCGTCTGAATTTCCGTCAACAGGAGCGTTCGCATCTGATGGAGAATATGATCTACAACGAACTTATCTGCCGTGGTTTTTCTGTTGACGTAGGTATTGTAGAACTTACTCGTGTTATTGAAGGTAAACGCAAGCAATCGCAATATGAAATTGATTTTGTTGTAAACATTGGTAACAATAAGGTTTATATCCAGTCTGCATTGAATGTCGATACGCCTGAGAAAAAAGCTCAGGAGACTTTCTCGTTGAGAAATACCGGCGACTATTTCCGTAAAATAGTCGTATTGGACGGCAATCGTAAAATGTGGACCGATGAAGACGGTGTTATATATGTAGGTGTAATCCCTTTCTTGCTGGAAGATATAATTGTTGATGTTGCAAAGTGAAGCTTTGAGAATACCTTATATAATGAAAACAAATATTAAAGTGAGACATCTGTTATTCATCCTCTCTTGTCTGCTTTTGCCGCAAGTTGCACAGGCGCAGTCCTTGGTGGAGTTCCCCAAAAAGGTACATGATTTTGGTGCGGTGCCCGAGAATGCCGATTCTGTAACTTGTGTCTTTGACGTTGTGAATGCCGGCGATTTGCCAATGGCGATTGAGGGTGTGTATGTCAGTTGTGGATGCACCTCGGCGACTCACTCGAAAGAGGTCATCGCTCCTGGAGAGAAAGGTTATGTATATATTACATTCTACCCTAAGGACCTTGACGGCCGTTATCTGAAGACAATCTATGTCTATACCACAACCCGGCCCCGCAAGAACTTTGTACGCATCAAGGCTGTAGTCGTTCCCGGTGACTGATAGCCACCATTGCTCGTTGTCTTTACGCTATGCTTAGTCAAGATGCCGGCGCTGTACATCCTGCTGCGCAAATATGCCGTTTATTCCCCTTCCCTGTTCTTGAAGTACTCCGTTGGGGTTGTTCCGTATATCTTTGCAAACGCACGACGGAATGAGAAGGGGCTGCTGAAACCACATTCGGCAACCAATGTCTTAATCAATGCTTGGGGGTTCTCATTCTTGAGTCTAAGAAAGTGTGCGAGTCTCAACCTTATCAACAGGTTTGGAAAGGTGATTTTCAGTTCATTGTTTACGAAACGTGACGCGTAGCTACGGTTTGTTCCCAAGTCTGCGGCAAATTCGGTTATCGAGTAGCCTTTTTCCAGAAAGCGAGGCCTTGACTCGGCAAGCATCTGGATATACCTTTGTCTAATCTCCTTTTGAGTCTCGCGCATTGTTGTTCTATTTGAGTTGTTGTCAGTAGATTTCTACTGCAAATTTGGCAACAATGCTCGTTCTTCTTTTTCACTAAAAAGTCTCTTCTTTTTCACTAAAACGACAAAAACAGCCGATTGGCTGTTTTTGTGACATCTTTAGGCTGTGCAATGCATGTTATTGCTCGTTGCGCCTGTATTCGCTTGGCGACACACCGACTTCGGCTCTGAATGTTCGGCTGAAGTAGCTTGGCGTGTCAAATCCGCAAACAGTCTGTATCTCTCCCATTGACATTCCGGAGTTGCGTAGCAGATACTTCGCGCGTGCCAGTTTTCTTTGGCGTATGTAATTTGTAGTGTTTGTACCGGTTATGCTGTTGATCTTTCTGTTCAGGGTTGTAATGCTCATGATCATGTGGTTTGCAAGCATCGCTGCATTCAGGTTGCAATCCATGATGTTCTCGTGTATGTATTTATTTATTTGCCTGATGAATTCCTGTTCGCTCCCCTTTATCCCTCTTATATGCTCGTTCAGGTCATTGCGGTTCGCTTCCTCCAGTTGTGCACCGTATTTCTTTTTGAGTATCTCACGCTGTTCCAGCAACCTGCGTACCATCATCAACAACTCGTCCGGAATGAACGGCTTGCCCAAGTAAACCTCGGCTCCTGCATCCAGTCCGGCAAGACGGTCGCTGTTCTCGTCGCGGGCCGAAACGACAATTATGGGCATGTGGCTGGTGTTTTCGTCGTTCCTGATAGCTTTGATAAGCTCCAGACCATCCATCTCAGGCATCATGATGTCTGTTATCACCATCTCTGGCTCATTCTCTGCAATCATCTCCAGTGCAATCTTTCCATTCTCGGCCCAATTGCTATTATATCCCGCGTTCTTCAGCATCTGTGTAATAAGCATTGCAACATCCTTGTCGTCCTCGGCAACGAGGATATAGTCACCCCCCCTATCTATATAATTGTCAATCAACGTGTTATCTACAGAGTGCTCGCCGTCTCTGTGTGCCGGTAATTCATTCACGACAATCTCCTCTCTCTCGCCTCGGTTGAATCTTATCATTTCAGTGACAAGCTCATGCAGCTCCTCACTCTTTCTTATTACTGCACCGAACTCGTTCTGTGCAATCCTGTCAGCCGGTATAAACCTTTTCAACTCGTGCATCATGCCCACAATCACAGTGAGCGGAGTCCTCAGCTGATGCGTAATTCCGCGGTAGAACTCCTGGCGTTCGCGGTTAGTCTTCTCAAGCAGGATATTCCTTTTCTTGCGCTCTATTCCGGCCTTTACCAATGCTCCCGTGGCCAGCAGCACAAGTATTATTGTTATAATGCTGCTCCACAGCGTTATGTCGCGCATCTCCTTCTCGTGCTGTGCCTGTGCCTTGGCCTCCTCAACCTCTTTTGTCCTTTTTTCAATCTCGTAGTTTACGCGTAGGTTTTGCGTGTGTATGCGGTTCTCCTCAATAGCAACACTGTCTTTGTATGCGATGGATGTCTTGGTGCTCTCAAGAGCTTTCTCGAAATCCCCTCGTTCTTCATAGATTTTTGCCTGCAGGGAATAGAGGTAGCTCAAGCGCCCTTTGGCGTTGATTCTTATTGCCGATGACAATGCTTCGTTATTGTATCTCTCGGCTTCATCAATCTTGCCCTCTTTCAGGCTTAAAGCTGTCAGTGCCGTGCAGGGGTTGAGCCAGTGCCATATATCTTTTGTCTGCAAACCTATTTCATAGCTTTTCAGGTAGTTATCGCGTGCCTCGTTATATTTGCCAGCAGCCTCGTCCAGTTCGCCAATGTTCTGATAACATAAACTTATTCCAATGAGGTTGTTGCACTCGCGGTTCTTTTCCATTGACATATTATAATACATCCTGGCCGAATCCATTTCGCCACTTCTCTCCTTTATAGCACCAATGTTTGCGTAGTTGATAGCCTGTCCTGTCGCACTGCTAAGCTCTTTCTCGCCCTTCAGCGCACGGCGGAACATCTCCTCTGCAACTTCATCGTTTCCAAGTGAAAGCATGACATTACCGAGCCCATTCAATGTGCGTACTCTGTTCTTGCGGGCAACGAACGATGTGTCATTTATCGTGTGGTCACAAAGCTCCAATGCCCTGTAATGGTTTGTACTCGCCTGCTCAAGGTCACCTATGCGCCTGAAGTTGGTACCCTGGTTGTTGAGTGCAATTATCAGCTGCAGAGTATCCTTTATCTCCTCGGCATCTGCTATGCACTTTGAATGGACTTCCACTGCAGTATAGAAATCGGACTTGTTTCTCAACTCGCTTCCCAGTTTCTGCCTTACAAGCAGTGCAGCCCTCTTCTCGTTCAAGGATTCATAATGTTCGACATATCTTTCAAGTGACTCAATATCCCTTACACTGTCTGCAATGGCTTCAGCTTCAGAGTCATACATGTTACTGTACGCCTTAGTGGATTCCTTGCACGAATAGACAATGCTGATTATAGTTAAAAGCAATATAAAAAAAGACTTTCTCATAGTAATGACTATAGTTTTCCGCAAATTTAACCAAAAACATCACAGTCTTGCCCTTTTTTGTACTGCGGGGGTATATTTTTTACGAATTGTGCCCTGTTGGAGGCAAAAATGTCATTTGAATGAAAATTAGAATCCGTTTGTGTGAAAAAGATTGTGGTTTTGTTAAACGAAATTTGTAAGTGTAAAAAAATGTAAATAACGGAACTGAAATTAATAATCAATATAAACCATTTTTTATTGTTATGAAGAGACAATTATTTACCCTGTTGCTGATGGTGCTCGGGATGACATCATTCGCGCAAAGCGGTTGGACGGATCCTTCAAACGAGTATCAGTCCCAGACTGTTGTCTATGCTACTGTCGATTGCGGTGGCTATGAACTTTACAACGCCGAAGTGAGCCCCGAGGTAGCGGCCTTTGTGGATGGCGAGCTGAGAGCTGTAGTGAGCAGATTTAACTTGGTTGAGCGTGAGGACGGAGACTTGCGAATCTACACATTGCGTGTCGGTGGTACAGCCGAGGACGATGGCAAGGAGATCACCTTCAAACTCTATGATCCCATGTCCGGGCTCATCTACCCGTTGCAGTGCGGCGAGACAATTGAGTGGGCTGCCGATGCTACTCCTGCCCAGCCTTCGAGCTACTACACTCTCGCTGTCAATCCTGCTGTCAGAGCCTATGTCTATAAGTTTGAGGCCGATATAGAAACCATTGTGGACCATTTCTCGCTTCGCGTGAATGACCGCATAGTGTTGGAAGAGTACCGCTACAAACTTCTTGATATCAATGATGAAGAGGTTACCGATTACGAAGGTGAAGCTGTTTGGATAATAGGCAACCCCAATATGCCTTATGTAGCACAGGCCGATGATACTGATATCCTTACCATGGTAGGTATGCGTGAGACACCCGACAACGATGGTGATGGAGAAAATGACTATATGCCAGGAGTTGTGTTCACTGTCGGTGCCATGTTTGTGGAGTTCCCCACACAGGTACTTCCTGCTTATGTGCCGGTTGAGGGCATTGACGTTTATATGAATGATGAGTACTGGATCAGCGAGAACGAGTCAGTCTTTGAGTTCAAGTATAATGTTAACCCCGGTGATGCAACAGACCCTTCTTTGACCGTAGAGTCAAGCAACCCCGATGTTGCCGAGGTGCTCATGAGCGAGGATTCAGGAATGTACCGCATCCATGCCTACTCAACAGGTGAGGTTACATTCACATTCCGCAGTGTTGCCCATCCCGATGTTTATACCGAGGCTACCACTGTAATCAAGCGTGAGCCTACAGGTGTTGCCATCAGAACAATAGGTAATATTGAGATTCCTGCCCCAGGTACAACACCTGCCGAAACTGTTGTTGAACTGGCGTTGGGACAGAATGTCGTTGCAGTTGCCGGTGTAGAGCCTAATGATGCAACAATAGAGTCATTCATCATGGACATTGTCGATTCCGATGATATTCCATTTGAGGCAGATGTCGTTGAGAGCGGTGACATAATCGATAACGGTGACGGCACTATAAGCTTCAGCTTCACATTCCTCGATGTTCCTGACAGGGATGTATATCTCAGGGCAATAGTCAATGACGGGCTCAGACACAAGGTACGCCTTGATGTCAAGCAGGGTGTCACAGATATCGAACTCTCCGAGGCGGAGAAGACCGTGTGGTTCACCCAGGACATTGAGACATTCTTCTCAATTACAGCCGTTGCCGTTCCCGATGATGCAACCAACAGGAATCTCATTATCAACCTCGATGGTGATGATGTAATCAGTTACGAAGGCTATTTTGAAGATGGCGAGCACCGCTTCAAGATACAGGGCAAGGGTAATGCAACAGTTACATTCACAAGCGAAGACAACCCGTCAGTGTCTGCAACATGCGAGGTTACAGTAAAGAAGCGTGTAAGTGACATGTCTGTTGACTCGGATGTCTTCTTTATGCTCTACAATGACGGCGGCGAATACAGTTCCGTTTTGCGCTATTGGCCCGAGGATGCCGATTTCTATAGCGAGAATGTCACAATCAATGTCTATTCCGACATGGAGAGCGAAGACTGGGTGCCTGTTGAAATCCATCCACAGGATGTTGTTGACGGCGCATTGGAACTTACAGTTATTCCTCGAGCACTTTCATATTTCAATGTAGATTTCATCTATCTCAACCCCGAGGAGGGTGAAGAAATATCAGAGCCTCTTGTGTATAATGTTCAAGGCCAGGTACAGGAGAGAATGACCATTGGTGGCGGCTGGAACTGGATCTCATTGATCACCTATAACGAGATGTGGTTCGAGGGCTTCGCCGAGAATCTTATTGAGGCACGTGGCCAGTCACAACTTGTATATAACGACCCGTATTGGGGTCTTTTCGGTGACCTTGAGTACATGGACAACACACAGGCCTATAAGGTGAAGATGCACGAGGATACCGAGACTGTCCTGGAGTTCTGGAGCGAGTCCAATGGCAGCGGCCGCATTGAGCCAAAGTCTTTGACACGTGGCTGGAACTGGGTTTCTTATCCTTATGAGTTCGGCTATTCAGCCGATGATGTATTCAATGCCGGCAACTTCAGTGAGAATGACATGATTCTTTCTCTCAATGATGGCTTTGTTGTCAACGATGGCAATGGCTACTGGGAGGGTACTCTTGGAGATCTTACCCCATACCAGGGCTACATGATCTATTGCAACAACGATGTCGAGCTTGAGATGCCACGTCGTTTTGACCTGCCACAGGGTTATTTCCGCGAAAAAGTTATGCCACGTGCTGCAGCCCGTGAGCGCAGTGTTTGGCAGTACGACAACAGCCGCTTTGCCAACGTCATGCCAATCATTGCAAATGTCGATATTGAGAACTGCGAGGAGTATACTATAGGTGCTTTTGTTGGCGACGAGTGCCGTGGTGAGGGTAAGTTCATCAACGGCAAGGCATTCATCACCGTCGGCGGTGAGGTTGGTGAGACTGTGACATTCCGTCTGCACAACAGCTGGACAGGCGAGTTCACCACCATCACCACAGAGCTCGCATTTGCCGACAAGGCCGGTTCACTCCAGGCACCGGTCCTCATGGGTACACTCGACGGAACAACTGGCATTGACGAGGTGAAAGGTGAAAACGGAAATGTGAAAGCCGTTTACGACCTCACAGGCCGCGCCGTTACCGAGATGAGCGAGGGTATATACATACTCAAGGTTCGCGAGGGCGACAAGGTAGTGACAAAGAAAGTACGTAAATAAAACCATTCAGGCGAGAGGCCCTCTCCCCGGCAACGGGGAGGGGTGCCTGTTCGCTTATATATAATCATCATGACAAAGTGGGGCATACCCACAAGCAATAAAGGGAGCCTTTCCCGGCCCTCGTCACTATCGAGGGGACAACAAGGCACGTTGCTCAATCATGTGCAACCAATAAATAAGGAAACGACAGCCTGCATGTAGCAGGTACAATATATTGGAATATATAGTTCATACTATTCAGAAATAGTCGGGAGATGAGAACATACATCAAAAAAACAGTCCTCTTGGTTGTGTTGGCGATATTCTGTATCGGCAGCACTCATGCTATTGAGGATCCAAGAAAGAAAGATCCACTTGTCGTAACTGGTTCTTTGGGATTGCAAAGTGCGTTGTACTACTCTTCGGGTGGCAGCTATGCATCGCCGTTCAACTACTCGATGTATGCCAACCTGAACGTGAACCTGTATGGCTACAACATGCCGTTCGCGTTCTACTATAGCAGCAACAACTTCTCGTTCACGCACCCGCAGTTCGCTTTCAACTTCAGTCCGTCGTACAAGGGATGGACATTGCATTTGGGAAAGCGTTCTATGCCCTTCTCGTCCTATGTCTATAACCTCCCTTTCAACGGTGCCGGTATTGAATACAGGTCGTCCAAGACTGGTTTCCGTTTCGGACTTTTCTATGGTGTGCTGCGCGATGCCGTCAACTTCGAGCCTGGCGAAATGCCTCAGGGCAAGCCTGTCTATAAACGCTCGGGCTGGGGTATAAAACTCGGTTACGGAACCAGCCGCAACTATCTCGATCTCTATCTCTTCCGTTCGCAGGATCACCAATCATCAATCGATGAGATTTGGTACGACGATGTCTATGCCCAGGAGAATGTTGTAGTAGGTCTCAAGGGTCGTTGGCAGATATGCCGTCCTTTGTCTCTCCAGGCCAACGTGGCAACCTCAATATTCTCTACCGACATAACAGCACCCGAGGTGCCGGGCGAAGAGGCCGAAAAGTATGACAAACTCTACGACATACGTTATACCACCCTCATGCGCTGGGCCGGCGACGTTACCCTTGCGGCATCGTTCAAGCGTATCTCGTTCTCACTCTTCTACAAGCTCATACAGCCCGACTATATGAGTATGGGTGTCTCGTATATGAACAACAACTACCACAATCTGGGTACTGCTA
>JAEIGA010013522.1_pt1 | contig 12425 bp, 10 predicted proteins | sample 9270691 | NCBI WGS metagenome assembly JAEIGA01 (sample SAMN17057246, study PRJNA624740) | gut metagenome | biome: biome; isolation source: fecal sample | host: Bos grunniens | place: China: Xizang | collected 2019
ATACTTTGATAAATTCGCCACCGATAATCTTTCTCTTCTTCTCGGGTTCGGAAACACCTGCAAGAAGGTCGAGGAATCTGTCTGTAGCATCAATATAGATGAGGTTTGCATCCAAACCTTTCTGGAATACTTCTATAACATTTTCGCTTTCGCCTTTACGCATTAAGCCGTGGTTAACGTGAACACAAACGAGCTGCTTACCAATAGCCTTGATAAGGAGTGCTGCAACAACGGAGCTATCTACACCACCGGAGAGGGCTAAGAGAACCTTCTTGTCCCCTACCTGAGCGCGAACTTCGGCAATCTGTTCTTCAATAAATTTGTCTGCCAATTCTTTGGTAGTGATACGTGCCATGGAATCGGGTCTTACATTACTACTCATATCCAAAACTCCTTTATATAAATATATTTTCAACAAAATTAATATAAATATTTTATCACAAAAAAATATTTCTTGTCAATAAATTTTCTTTTTGAAGAAATATCAAATGTAAATTTTTAAAAATATGTGTAAATATGTGGTTTATTGAGGTTTACATTTGTGCAAAAAAATGCTATTATAATTATGATTGCTAAGGAAGATCCTTCGACTCCGCGGGGCTTCGCTCAGGATGACAAGCGGAAGTGACTTCGCAAAGGCTAACAAACGAAAGTACCTTTGACAGCTGACAACAAAAAATTACTTGATTCACTACAATACTACCGAAAGGAATGATTTTTATGAAATGGCTTATAGCATCGGACATACACGGCTCCGAATATTATTGCAAAAAAATAGTTGATGTATACAAAGAAGAAAAAGCAGATAAGATGTTGCTTTTGGGCGATATACTCTATCACGGACCCAGAAACGACCTTCCCGAAGGTCACAACCCCAAAGGCGTGATAGCACTTCTTAACGCCCTTAAAAATGACATTATCTGTGTGCGTGGTAACTGCGAAGCTGAAGTGGACCAAATGGTGCTTGAGTTTCCTGTTCTAGCAGACTACGCCATAATATATGAAAAAGGCAAAATGATATATGCCACCCACGGGCACATATACAACGAAGACAAGCTCCCGCCCTTAAAGAAAGGCGACATACTTCTTCACGGACATACCCACGTGGCAAAGTGCACAGAGCACCAAGACTATGTATATATGAATCCCGGCTCGGCATCTATACCCAAGGAAAACACTCACCACGGGTATATGACCTTAGAAGACGGTAAATTCATCTGGAAAGACTTTGACGGAAAGATAATAATGACCTATAGCATATAACAAAAAATGTCATCCACGGACACACTCCGCAGGATGACATTTTATTTTTTTATGCAACTGTTTGTGCCAATGCAACTATAACTGACATTGTTATAAGAGAAAGCAGCGTGGTTACCGACACAAGATTAACAGAAGTCTGTTCGTCCCTGCCGAAAAGAAGTGCAAACATACTTGTGGCAGTAGCAACCGGTGCCGCCGCAGGAATAACCATGCTGACAAGCATGTTGCCACGAATACCCATAAGATACATTACTCCAAGTGACAACAGAGGTACCGCAACAAGGCGAAGAGCCGATATAAGATAAACAGTTTTATCCTTCAAAGCGGATGCTATGTCTGCTCCTGCAAGATAGTAACCGATGATAAGCATTGGAACCGGGGTATTGAGGTTTCCGAGGTGCACAAGGGCATCTTTGATGCTTGGGTGTACCGGTATGGAAAAAACAAAAATTATTATACCTATTATGACGGATACAACACCCGGGTTTATGAGCTTCTTTGCTGAAAAACTGCCGCTTTCCTTGCTCATGCACCAAAGGCCGTATGTCCAGCACAAGATGTTGAAGACCGCAACATATGAAGCACCAAAGAACACTCCTACTTCTCCAAGAAGAGCCTTTTGCAGTGGCAAACCCATATAGCCTGCATTTGAAAACACTATGGCATAGTGCATAACTGCACTTTTATCTGTACGGTTCTTTGCAGGAAACACCAAAGCCGCAACAACAATGCCTATGATGTGTATCAAAAAAGATAGGCCCAGACTCATAAGCAAGTCTCCAAGGAGCAACATACTGAACTCGCGTATATAGGAAGTTATAATTACACAAGGAGTTGCCAGATACAAAACTACATTGGTAAGAGTTTTGATACCCTGTTCGTTTATGAGCTTTGCTTTTCCGCATACAAAACCTGCGAGAACAAGAACAAAAAGTATTATAATTTGTTGGAATATTACAAGAAAATTAGATATCATATTATATCGAAGAACTCCACTTACCGCACTTGTCTCCCCACATTGCCTTAACCTCGCCGTCTACGAGAACCTTGACAACTTCGCAGGAGTTGGAACAACCTGTACACTCGAAGCTCTTGGGAGTAAATTCCAAATCAAGGAAGTCGAATCCCTTAAACTTTGTGGGAGCGCCATTTTGTTCAACCTGATTTCTTGCCATAATTGCCATACCTATGGCACCCATTACATTGAAATACTTGGGAATTATGATATCGTGACCAACCTGGGTTTCAAACGCTTTTATGATACCTTTGTTTGCGGCAACACCACCTTGAAATACAAAGGGAGGTTCAAGAACCTTTCCTCTGCCAAGGTTGTTTAAGTAGTTACGAACAAGAGCATCGCAAAGACCTTTGATGATATCTGCCTTGGAATAGCCGTACTGCTGTTTTGCAATCATATCGGACTCGGCAAAAACAGTACATCTGCCCGCTATGCGGACATCGTTTTCTGCAGTGAGCGCGTGGTCGCCGAAATCCTTGATATCTACACCAAGACGTTCTGCCTGGTGATCCAAAAAGGAGCCTGTACCTGCGGCACAAACCGTATTCATGGAAAAGTCTGTTACTATGCCGTCTTTGAGGACTATAATCTTGCTGTCCTGCCCGCCGATTTCAAATATGGTGTGGGCATCGGGATGAAAATGAATGGTAGCGGTGGCGTGAGCTGTAATTTCATTTTTTACAACATCGGCACCAACCATAAGGCCTATCATCTGTCTGCCGCTTCCGGTAACACCGATAGCCGTCACTTCACAATCTTTGTCGGACAAAAATCTGTTGAGTTCTGCCATGCCCTCTTTAACGGAATTGATGGGCTGACCTTTGGTTCTGATATATCTGTCAAATATTACCTCGTAATTTTCATCTATTGCAATGACATTGGTACTTACGGAACCTGTATCAATGCCTATATATATCTTGCTCATTGTTATCATCCTTTCAAAAAAATCAGACATTGGCAAAGGACTTTGCCACATCGTCTTTGTCTTTGGCAAGCTTGGAACGTTTTCTGCCGGCACAAAGGTCAACGAAGGCTTCAAGTCTTGTCTGAGTGTTTGCTTCGCCATTCTGTTCGTCTATGGACATTGTAAGAATGGGTATGTCAAACTGTTCGCTGAGCTTGTGAGACATATTTCTTGTAACAAGCTCAGGGAGGCACCCGAAAGGCATAAGATGAACTATACCGTCATATCCTTCTTTGGCAAAATGCTCTATCCAACCGATGTTGCCCAAATGATGACCGCCAATGTTGCAGGTGGTGTATTTCTTTCCTGCAAGATCCATGCGATGATGCTCGTCGTGTCTTAAGGGCTTTGGCATAATATTGTGGTAGATCCAATCGGATATATACTGTGTGCTTGTGACCTCGACACCGAGAGCATTGAGTCTGGACTCTATGTTCATATTGGTGGCACTGTCCATAACAACAAATATTTCGCCCACGATGCCCAATCTTAATTTTTTGTTTTCTTCTATTTCCTTAAGGGGCACTGCCTTTACCATTTCCAGAGCAACTTTGTTTACCTTCTTAAGCTCTCTTAAGCCGGAGGTGTTGTAGAACATCTCATTAATCTGCTTGAGACACTTGTCGAAATCGCCCTTGTTAACTTCGTAGGCACGCCTTTTCTTGATGTCCTTTTCTATGGTATCCAGAAATTCTATCATCTTGATTATATAGCGGGCAAAGCGCGCGGCTGAAAAAACACTTCGTCCGTTGCGGATGCGATTTATATTTTTTATAAACAAGCCCGGTGCTTTGAAGAATGAATCGAATATTATAATTTCTGTTTTGTAGCCAAGCTTTTTTAATATTCTTCTGTGTATTTCGCAGTACATACCGGCACGGCAAGGACCGCTACCGCCGGAGGAAATAATAACCTCGGCGCCTTTTTCGCAGGCTTCTATATATGTACCTGCCATAACCTTGGAGGGATAACATATGAACTCGGGGCTGTGAAGAACGCCCAAGTCAAAAGTACGCTGAGTGGGTCTTTCGGGAACGATGGCTTCGTGACCGAAAAACTCAATAACTTTTTTGTATGCTGTTATCTGACCCATGTTGGGAAAACTGACTTTCATTTGCGTACACACCTTTCCTAAAACGCTGTCTGTGTGTTTAGTTTGATGACATCTTCTTCATTTTGAGCATATCGATATATGCTTCGAGTCTTGTCTGGGTATGATTGTCACCTGTATGCTCATCTACTCTTAGTGTAAGGAACGGTATGGCGGCATCTTCGCAATCGCCTTCCATAAGTCTGCCTATGATGGAATCGGGGCCGCAACCAAAAGCAGTGAGATGAATTATGCCGTCTATATCCCCTTGACCAATGAGATATTTGGAGGCATTATATATTTTTCTGGCGAAAATCCAGAAGGGTTCTTTGATAATGTTTTTGTCCTTTTTAACGGCATCATCAGGAAGCATATCGAAGGTAACTACCTCTACATCCATCTCTCTTAAGCGGCTTAGGGTGTTCATGCTTACATATGTATCGTAAATGTTGTTTACATAGCCGAGAAGAGCTATTTTTAACTTGCCACCCTTGTGGGGTTTAATGTCGGCGCCGTTAAACAATATGTCGTAGGCTTCAAGCACAGTGTAGCCACTTGTGTTTAGCTCGCGAAATTTCTTTTGAACGGCAACTGCCTTTTTCAAAGCGGACTTAAGCTGAGACTTCTTTACACCGAGGGCATCGCAAAGAGGCATATGCACCGCCAGGCTGTCGAGGTCGTCGGTTTTGGTGTTGTAATTCAAGAAAAGAAGTTTGTCCCAGGACTTTTCAAAGGAGTATTTTACAACTTCGATTATGCCCAAAAACTTGGGGCAATAATATTCTTTTTTTACTGTGTGCATCTGAGGTACAAAAACAAAGTCCACACCTTTGTTTAAAAGCTGTGCAACGTGACCGTTGAATATCTTAATAGGTACGCACATTTCTGTTTCGGTAACGTGGGCACCATCTGAAATGATTTTTTTGTTTGTTTCATCACTTACTATAACTTCGCAACCTAATTCGGTGAAAAGAGTTTTCCACATAGGATAGTAGTAATAATACAGTAATGCACGAGGTATTCCTATCTTCATACAAATAACTCCATTATAATTTAATATATCACATTTTATTTTATAACTTTTATCAAAAAAAGTCAATATCAAGTAAAAAAATAACGACAAATATAAAGGTTTTGACTTTGATGTAAATAATTGTCTGCCGTGACGAAGAATATTAGCTTGCGGCAGGACACATAATACTCATGTAGGCTGATTATTGCACTGAAATTGTACAAATAAAATCTTAGCCGCAAAGGGAGTGTTTAATATGTCAAAAAACAAGCAAAACAAAGACAAAAAGCAGAACGATATTCAGAAAAACGATATTCAGAAAAACGATATTCAGAAGTAAAATATTCAAAACAAAAAGGTCTGTATTACAGACCTTTTTATCATTTTTATGGTGATTGTAAATCCATAGCTTCCTTGTATATATAGACTTCTGTATCGTGGAGGCTGACATTGTCGGAAGTCATCTGGGAAACGTAAATTTCCTCCTCGTGTTCCGGCAGAACATCTTTTACCACAAGAACCTTGTCGCTTATAAACTGAGTTTCCATTTCGCTGCCGTCTATAAACACAACGCTCTTTTCCGTAAATCCGGTGCCTCTTATTGTGGTGGAAGTGCCGTTTACCTCTACCCTGCTTATGGTTATGGGATCTATGCCGTATTTTGTGGCTACAGCCTTGTAGGGTGAAGCTCCGCCGTAGGCATAATTGTTTCCGTAAAGCTGGTCATACATAAGCATCTGCAGCTGCATACGATAGCCGGGGTTAGCTTTATCGTTTTTGTAATAGCGATGGAGAGCGTTGATGTAATTTCCGTCAAAGCCAAGCATTTCAGTAACTCTGGAATTGAGCTGATATGCATAAAGATACTCGTCATTTACGGGAATATCAAAGTTTGCCCAGATAACATATTCTGTTTCAAAAAGGCTTTTGTTTACAAGGGAATCCTTTGATATGTTAATTGCCGGCAGATGATCTCCATAGAGCACAAGAACCACAGGTTCATCATAGTTTCTGAAGGTTTCCACAAGTTCCCCTACAAACATATCCATTTCGTGAATCTGGTTGATATAGTATTCAAAGCCGTTTTTATAGGCTACATCTTCCATTTCGGATGTAACATATATGGTCTGGGTGGGGTCTATAACTTCGCTTGGATAGTTTCCGTGACTTTGAACGGAAACAGCAAAAACAAAATCTCTTCCCTTGGTGGATTTAAGGCACTTTAAAACAGAATCTGCAATAACCTTGTCCTTTGCCCAATTGTTGGGATTGCGTTCTACATTGCTCATAAATTCCACAGAGGTAAAGGTGTCAAAACCAAGGTTCTGATAGTTTATGTGACGGTTATAGAATGTGCCGGTGTGATTGTGGATGGCGTGGGTGGTGTAACCGTAATTTTTAAGGTCATAGCACACTGTTCCGGTGGGTTGCTCCTGAGTGATGGTGTTATAGGGGTATTCACAGGTGCCGAACATTCCCACACTCATACCTGTGAGAACTTCAAATTCCGAATTGCAGGTACCACCGCCAAGACCCGGTATACGCAGATAGCCCGATGAGTTTTCTTCCTTTAGCTTTGTGAAATTTGGAATGGGGTCTTCGCTGTAGGTAACACCATCCATATATTTTACATCAAAAAAAGATTCCAACTGAAGGTATACGACATTGGGTTGAACCTCCGGTTCTTTGGAAATCTTCTCGGAAGAAATTTCGTCTACAACAGCCATAACCTTTTCCTCGTTGTAGTCATCCGGCTCGGCAACGCCACGGTTAATTGCACTGCTGCAAAAGCAATAGGCAAAGCCGTAATTTTTGTATGCTTCGGGTAAATCTGCAAAATCCTCGTTATTTACATACAGTTTGAAGGTGAGAAGCACAGAAACAGCACAAACTGCAAGGGACACAAGCCAGAATGCCGCGGCACTTACATAGTTGGGCTTTTTCTTGGGGGCGTAGCGCGCAATAAGCACTATGCCGGCTATTACAAACAAAACACCTATGGTGCCAAGCACAACCTGATAAATTTTGACATAGGAATTCATAATTTCAAATGCCATAAACACAATTGACAAATCAACCCATGCCAGGGGCGTGTTTCTGAAGCTTAGTATTATGCCGTTGGCAATACCGAGACCCAGCCACACAAAAAGCACCATGGACAATGCAAAATATCTGCGTTTAAAAAGCAGGCACAAAGTTGTGGTGGCAAATATAATTGCAAAATTGGAAAAATAGAAGCCTATCTCTGTAACCATAAACATAAATGCATCAACAACAGAGTGTCTTCCAAGTATTTCCAGCACAAAAACCATAATCCAAGCTACTGCCGCGCACATTGCCACATCGGAAATACGCGCACTTTTTAACCCTGAAGAAACCTGCGCTGTAAAACGGGAGAAAAGCCCCTGTTTGTCAGCATCCTCATTAAAAGAAGCATTGTCGGCAGGTTCATTTGAAGCGCTGTTTTTAGAATTATTAAATTTATCTTCGCTATTTTCTTTTTTAAAATGCTTTTTCATAATTGCCTAAGCCTCCGAAGACAAAATATATCTTTCGGTCTACTGATTTCTGTCGATTTAATATCCTTAAAAATCATCTTTGTTTATGAGCCTTACTACACTCGTAAACTACATTTTATTTTATCATTGTTTAAGTTTTTTGTCAATTATTGTTGAAGGTAGCGAGAAGTAACATCATATACGGCATTTTCTTTGTAATCGAAAAGCAAAAGCCTGTCCCCTACTTTTTCCGCGTGTATATGCTTCATTATTTCCTTTGCGGGAATGTCGTAGTATTGGGAAAGGTACACACTCTTGTAGTCCTCGTCCTTCATAAGTTCATAGGCAAATTCCATGTATTGCTTGTTGTAGGTGCCCATCCAGATTGGGCGTTTGCCGGTTCTACGACAAGTGAGAAAATCTATCTTTAAAGAGTCTGTAAATTCATCGCCAAAGTCCAAAAAGCAATTGTACATAACATCAAAAAGCACATCCTGTGAATAGGAATAGCCCGAAGGTCTTCCCTCTTCCATATATCTGCCGAGTTTAAGAAAAGCCTCGTAGGAGCTATGGCTGTGGCCGAGTACATATGCCAGGGAATTTTTAAAGTTGCCGCTGTTGTAGTATCTGTCAAGTGCTTCTTCCACTGTTTTCAGCTCTGTAAGCTCCTCGTAGGATATATAGTTGTTGCAAATAACTTCGTAGGGAGGATATGCCCTGTACTGATATCCGTATTTGTCCCCTTCTCGTCTTATGGCGGAGCCTTTCAGCATCTTGAGAAAGCCAAGCTGCAGTACATGGGGTCTTAAGGAAAGCACCTCGTCAAAGGATTTTTTAAAGGATTGTAAATCCTCCTCGGGGAGACCTGCTATAAGGTCCAGGTGAATGTGGATGTTGTCCATTGCCATGAGGGCACTTACGGCATTTTTCAGCTTTTCAAAGGACACCTTTCTTTGTATTGCCTTCAGGGTATCGCCGTTGGTGGTCTGTACACCTATTTCAAACTGCATAGCTCCTTTTTTTACTTTTGAAAGAATACCGAGAGTTTCTTCGTCAATAAGAGCACCGGACAGCTCCATATGGAAGCATGTATCGGAGGGATTGTCGGCAATAAAGGAGAATATTTCCTTTGCTCTTGCCACATTGGCATTGAAGGTTCTGTCCACAAACTTAACAAGAGGGACCTTATGCTCCATGAAAAATTTAAGCTCTTTTTTAACTCTATCGGTATCCAGAAACCTTACTTTTCTGTCTTCGCCGGAAATGCAATAGGTGCAATTGTAGGGGCAACCGCGTGAGCTTTCATAGTAAATGATTTTGCCTCCGAGCTTGTCTATGTCATCGCCATATACAAATTCCTGCTTGTTTAAATCAACAAGCTCATCGGTTATGGGAAGGGAAACAATTTCTTCGCCTTTTCTGTATGTAATATGGCTAAGAGATGCTATATCCTTTGCACCGATGAGATATTCAACATAGTTTTTGAGAGATATTTCACCTTCCCCGTGAAGCACTGCATCTATCTGAGGATTGGCGTTTAAAAGTTCAGGGGCATCGTGCTCTGCCTCGTGTCCGCCGACTACTATATTGAGCTTGGGATTTGCGGCTTTAAGCACTGAAGCAATCTTAAGCACGTGAGTGATGTTCCATATATAGCAGGAAAAAGCAATGCAATCTGCCTTTTTTCTGTATATATCACTTGTAACAACTTCCATGTTGTCGTTAATGGTATACTCCGCAATTTGGGCATTACAAATACTCTTTACAGCCCCGTAAAGACAACGGGCAGAAAGAGATGTGTGGGTGTATTTGGAATTTAAGGCTACTATTAAAAGCTTCATATTTTTGTCCTTTGTTATCTGTATTGTATTCTATCTTCAAAAACTGCTTCGATTACAGTTGAAATTTCGTTTTTGATAAATTCTTCCCTGCCGTGTATTTCGATGACATGAGGGTTAAGGGTTACAAGCTCAGCCAGAATGTCAACATCGTCCTCCCAAAACTCTGCGCAGGAAACCCCAAGAGGAATGCATTCTTTTATTTCTATTTTGCCCCGATGTGCCCAAAGCACCACCTTGCTTACAGATTCATCGGAAAGACCCGCAAAGCATTTCAATGTTTCTATCATTTCGTTGCGGTCGTTCATATCAATAATTCTGTCGGCTTCTTCCGTTGCCGCAATGCGTGCCGTATCTGCCAGGTCTTTGCACATAAATCTGTAAAAGCCTACGGGATTAACACTACCCTGAACTTTGACATAAACATAGAGCCTGCCGGGAAGCTCCCCGGCAAAGGGTCTATCCCATACCCTTTTTAAAATGCGCTCGTATTCATCGCCTGTAAAACAGCCGTAGGCTGTATAAAGAAAAGCTTTCAGCTCTTTTTTAATTATGGTGTCATATATAACATCACTTACAACCCGGCATATATTAAAAACCTGTGCATCGTCTGCATCCTCGCTGATTAGGCCATAGCCCTCTTTAAGATTTAAAAAAAGCTCCTTCTCCAATCCGCCAAAGGCAACAGACACATCACAGGACAAATCCATAAAATCGCCAATAATTATTTTTGTACACAACATTCTCACAACCTTTTCGGGAATATTATGTGTATTATTTTTTTAATTAATCAACAGTTATTGCACTTCCGTAATCCCACAGAGGTTCGTCGGAGAGGTTCATTATGCTTACATTTTGCTTACTGCAAAAGCTATATATTTTTTTCCAATCGGGATGCATTGTGGCATCACCGAAAAAGTACAGGGTATTTTTATAAAAAAACGAAGCTCCGCCTATAAATCCATAGTCAAAGCCGGGCAGAATTATATGCCCCGGGGAAATCGAAAGAACCTCTATGCCCCGGGAAAGTGCCTTTTTGGCAATTATACTGTCGGAGGTAATCAAAGCATTATCCCCCAAAGAGCATATACTGCAACCGCTGTAGCCCTGAGGTACATCTATCCGGGTCATACCGGTTGCCATTTTCAAAACACAGGTGTCGGTGTACTTGAAGTTGTGTATAATGTTGCTACCAAGCACCTTAATATTATATGCAATATCCTTCGGGTAGTTACTGCTGCAGGCAAAATCTCCGCACACAAGTAAGTCGGCTCTGTCACCAAAAGCTTCTTTGTAGAAGGAAGAGAGGTTTTTGTCACATATATATTTGCCGCAAAGCTTGGCAATCTGCATATCGGCATGATACTCCAGCCCCGAAAGCAGATTGGTGTTTTTAAAGGTATATATAAGCTCAAAATTTTCTTTTTTTAATTTTCTTTTTATATTTTCGGAAATATTTGCCGCTACAATTAGTTTCAAAAAAATTCACCTCTGCACCGGATGCAACATAGTATATAAACACAACAACTAACAGTCCAATGGCCGTTAGTTGATCATATAGGGGTGTTGGAGATGCAAAAGAATTGCATCTCCATAGCCCCGGTTATAAATTGCTGTTTACAAAATTTACAATTAACTCTATTGCACCGCTTAGGTCATTTACATTGATAGTTTCGCAAGGTGTGTGAATATATCTTGTGGGTATGGAAACTGCACCTGTTTTTACGCCCATACCGGATACATGAATGGCACCTGCATCTGTTCCGCCAAAGGAAAGCACCTCGTACTGAACTTTGACGCCTGCCTTGTGGGCTGACTTTTGGAGAGCATCATTTATATCCTTGTGAGTGATGATGGAATTGTCCATAAGCTTTATACAAGGACCTTCGCCCATCTTTACCGCCATTCTTTTGCAATTTGGTGTATCGCCGGTTGCAGTGACGTCTACCGCAAGACCAATGTCGGGACAAACAGAGTTTGCCGCAGCCTTTGCTCCGCGAAGTCCAAGCTCTTCCTGAGAGGAAAAAACAAAGTACAAATCATTGTTTGCAGATTTAAGCTTTTTCAAAACGGAAATAAGTACGTATGCTCCGGCTCTGTTATCCATAGCCTTGGATGTGACAACATCGCCGTTAATTCTGAAATCGCCTTTAAAAACCGCACTGTCCCCTATTGACACCAGCTTTTGGGCTTCTTCGGCATTGGAAGCACCTATATCAATATACATTTTGGAAAAATCTATATCCTTTATGCCTTCCTTGTCTTCGTATGCCACGGTACCCATAACGCCGTTTTCAAACACAACAGTATTGTACAATGCAACACAGGGGCTTAAACCGCCAATGGGTGAAAAGCGCAAATAGCCGTTATCTTCTATATAATTTACCAGAATACCGATTTCGTCAATGTGGGCTGCCAGCATAATCTTTTTGCCGCTACCTTTTTTGCGGACAATGAGATTACCCATGTTATCTGTGGTAACGCTGTCAGCATATCCGCTGACTTCTTCGGCTATGACACGGCGGATTTTTTCTTCGTTGCCGGAGGGTGAATAGGTTTGTGTGAGTTTATTTAATAATTCCATAATTGCAAATACCTCTTTTTTTCTGTTAACATCAGTTAACTACAGGTTCAAGATAGGTTTCGGGGTTTAAGGCTTTGAATTCTTCGTATACGAAGTTAGAGCCACGATACACTACGGGTCTGTCGTTATACATGATATATACTCCGCCTTCGGGAGCC
>JAEIGA010013523.1_pt1 | contig 12425 bp, 11 predicted proteins | sample 9270691 | NCBI WGS metagenome assembly JAEIGA01 (sample SAMN17057246, study PRJNA624740) | gut metagenome | biome: biome; isolation source: fecal sample | host: Bos grunniens | place: China: Xizang | collected 2019
CCGACCTTCCCCCACTATAAATGGTGTAACATCTTCGGCTAAGTTCCCAGGGGAAACCATGTCACCCAAGGGCTTCGCCCTCTTTGTGCATTGCCTTCAATGTGTTTTTTAACTGTCGCTTGGTAAACTTGCCGTGCAAACTGCACTCGCAGCCATCTTCCATCCAGACCGCAGACCATCTGTCCCCATTGGGATAGATATAATATTGAATACCGTTGGTTCTGTAAATGCGAGCATTTCCACTTTGCACGTAATAGCTGTGGTTATCAGGGTCATAGGATGTTGCCCTAAACATGAGCCAGCCATCTTCTCTTTGATAGGAAACACTGATGGCATCCAAAAAGGAGTGTTCGGCGTAATCGTAGTATTCGGCAAACACATAACCATCAGGTACCCAATTGGGAACCCCACCGACGGTGACGCCGTATTTCTCCATAAGCAAGGTTGGATCACCGGGGATAATTTCTTGGTGATTTTCCTCCTGCCAGATAAATTGGAAAGCGTCCTGCGTCCATTCAATCACAGCGCTCCAAAGAGGAGCACCTGTTGCGTAAGAGGCAGCGGTAATTAGGCTGAAACTGATGGCAACCACGGCTGCCACAGAAGCAACTCTGCGCCAGATACGCCGGCTTGCGCGGATAGGCACTGTCGGTACTGGATCAACAGCAGAAATATTTGCAAACACCGCAGAAACGGCTTCCTCTGCCGTACAGGGAGGTGCAAGGTCTTCTTGGACGCGTGCCGTATATACCTCCAATGCAGCGGTAATTTTGTCCAGTTGCAGCGCATCTACATCCGGATTGTCTGTGTTGCGGTATAGAAACTCATATAACTCTTCGGTGCTCATATCGTTAAATTCCGAAAAAGCAGAGTTGCTGTTGTCCATAAGTTTGCCTCCCTTCTATATATACATCGCAAAAAATGGTCATTCGGTGACATTTATTTTTCTTTTATTTTTTCTTTTAGGAATTTTCTTGCCCGTTCCACCCGTTTTTTATAGGCATCGCGTGTGATCCGAGCCTCTTTTGCTGCTTCTTGGTACGATTTGTTTTCAAGCGCAATATCTTTCATCAGTTGATACTCTTTGGTATCTACAAGATCCCCATAAAGTATATCGAGATCCATATGTTCTGCCGGGTCATCAAACAACGGGCCGTTTGATTTCTGATTTTCCTCGAACAGTATTCGGTCGTTATGTTTATTGCGTTGCATCTGGTGGATGACATGGATTAGAGTCTTCACCAACCATCCTTTTGGCTTTGGACTACTCAACAACTGATCCGGCTTGAAACAGGCAATTTCAAACGCTCTTTGAACCGCATCTTCTGCAAGAAAGGCATCTTGAAGGCGAATGTACGCAAGTGTATATAGTTCTTGGTGCATTGCTTTAAAAAACAACGCAAGCTCTTCTTTTTGATTTTCCGTCATACATCCGCCCCCTTTTCAACAGTTTTCTTTAATTTTAACATACTGCTTGGTTTTTGCAAAGGAAAATATATGGAACTATGTTTCTACAACAAAGTTAGCATCGACGCCAACATTGACGCCAACGCATTCTTTTTTGCATATTCTTTGTGATACAAAATGTTGCTGAACGGCATGAAAATGTATTGAAACGGCACTGTTTCATGCAAAAAAGTGTAAAGCGCATTTCCTCATAACCCGGAGGTCATGAGGTTCAAATCCCATCTCCGCAACCACTGAAAAAGCAGGTCAAACGACCTGCTTTTTCCATTTTCTGCGAGAAAACCGTGCTGAAATCACAGGATTCCGGCACGGTTTTGTTTGTTTTTCGGGCGGTTTTATCGTTGCTGCGCATAGGGAACAAATGAGTTTTATAATGCCTCTGCAGATCACTGGGGATTCATCGTCCGTAAAAGCTCTTTGATCTGGTCTTTGGAAAGATTGGCGCTGACATCGCATTCACAGCCATCTTCCATCCAAACGACAACTTTATAACTTACGCTTGGGAAAATATAGTAGCGAACGCCATTCCAATAAAACACTTCTGCAGGGCCACTTTGCTGATATTGGCGATTTGCGTCTTTATCATAGGGTCTTACAGAAAACAAAATCGTATTATCCTGCTGCTGATATACGGCGCTATAGCAATGACCAAGCGCTATCACGCTGGCCCTGTAGCCAACCTGTTCATAGCCCTCTGGCATCCAATACGGATTTTCGACTTGCGTGATGCCGTATTTTTTCAGAATCCGGCCAGGGTCGCCGGGGACAATATCCTCGTCCCATATAAAATGAAGCTCGCTCTCGGTCCACTCCATGACAGCGCTGTAAAGTGTGTCCACCGAAACAAAGCCGACTGCCGTCATAAAGCAAAACAGGATGGCAGCCACGGCGGCAACAATGCTCGCCTTTCGCCAGTTGAAATGGGTAGTCTTCAGAGCAGAAGGGTACTCCCTTTCATAGCAAAGGGCGGAAAACACCTCGGGATGCTTGCCGGCAAAGGCGGCAAATGATTCTTCCATTGTTTTTGGAGGAGGGCATATTTCCTGCATCTGCGCGCTATAAAGAGCGGAAGCATAAACCAGCTCATCCCATCTGGTTTGATCTGCTTCCAGCGCATCTGCGTCGTTTAACAAAAAATCCTGCAATTCGGCCATGCTCATAGCATCATACTTTGCATACTTGGAATTGTCGGTTTTATCTCGATCAAGCATATGCGTTACTCCTTTCTACCTACTATATCCCTTGAGAGAGCAAGTTTGTGACATCATTTTTTATTTGATATTTTTTCTGCCAGCGACTTTTTGGCTCGCTGGATGCGCTTTCGATACGCAACTTGTGTGATGCCCCGTTTTGCGGCAGCCTCTCCCTGTGTCAACTGCCCTTCTGTCAATTCCCGGACCAACTGAAACTCTTTGGTCTGGGCCAGATCCGCATATAAAACATCGGGTTCCAGAAGATCGGCCGGATCATCGGGCCGACTGCTTGGGATTTGCTCCGCGTCATCCAGTGGCAGTACGTGATAATCCCGCAGCCGATGCTTGCGCTCTGCCACGTGGCGCGCTGTCACCAACAACCAGCCCTCCGGGCATGGATGCTTCAGCAGCTGCTGACATTCTGCACAGGCAATGGCAAAGGTTTCGTGAATCACATCCTCTGCAAAGTCCGGGTCTCGGTATCGAAGCATCGTTTTCTGGTATAGCACATCATACATAGAAGCATAAAGTGCCGCTAATCGTTGTGCATGTTCTGTTTTCATCTGCGGCACCTCACTTCCACGTGTATTTTTCAGTATAGCATACAATGCACACCCCGAAAAGGGACTCTGTTTGCTGCTGACGAGGGTGCGTATCCTCTCTGTCAGCACCAAAAGTCCTGAAGCCAAGTGATTTCAGGACTTTTTAGTCTTCGGACACGTTGTCCGGGGTTTATGATTGGGCTTCGGAATGCCCACAACGCCTATTCTTTATCGCGCAGGATCTCCATCACATTCACGCGAACCATTAACATCACCGCCAGCGCCGAGCCGATGCTATAGCACAGAAGCACGCCGCCGCAGGTCAGGGCAGAGAACTGCCCCAGTCCACCGACTGCTACCAATATCGCGCCCAGCGCAATGCCAAGGACACACAGAAGTGTCTGCTCCAACAGCGCCTTGCCTGTAATTCCTTTGCCTGTCTCGCCCAACAGGCGCATCACAGCAAACTCTTGCCGCCGGTTGCGGAACAGCAGGAAGCAAAGGAAGAATCCGATGATGCCCACCACCACAAAGAAGATGACATAAAGTCCCTGCAGCATTTCCAGATTGCTTCGGATGGGGCCGATGGTGCCCTGAAGGGTACGGTCATCAATGGAGATATGCAGCGAAGAGCTGTAGCCGGTGGTACGGACGATGTTCTTAAACTCATCCAGCCGGCGATTGTCTGCCACCACAAAGCTCATTTTGGTGAGCCTGAAACTGACGTGCCAATCCTTTTCAATGTAGATATTCTCCAACGTATGCGCCGGACAGTAATGGGTATGCGGATTACCGCCGGGAATGATGCCCACCACCTTCATTTGATATGGGACATATCCCGTCATCTCGAGCGCCATCGTAACTGTCTCGCCCAGCGCATAGCCCAAATCGTCAGACACAACCACGCCCTTTTCCTCGCTGCGGAAGAAACTTTCGTCATACCCGGGCGCCCATTGAATGGATGCTCTTTGCTTTAGCAATGCCTCATCACTGTTAAAACCGGAAACACCGATCAACTCACCCCCATAAGGGTCGGTATAGCTTTCGCCCACCTGAATGTCCGAAAGATCTGCCATCCAACCGTGGTAGAACTGTGCCAGCTCTTCAGACCCCGGCGCGTGATCCGGACAGAGGGTGGAAAGATAGTCTTTCGTGGGGAAACTGCCGCGCTGGCTTGCCCGGACGTCTACCTGCTGCAGCATACCGGTATCCTCCAGCATATGCCACAAAGAGGGCCGGATAATGGGATCCGCGTAGCCCTTGGCATTGAGAACCCAACCCGAAACCGTAACAGAATTATAGGCACGGTCCAGCTCCGCCTCTGTACGCTGAATCAGCGAGGGATACAGCAGCAAAAAGACCGTTGTGGCGGCAGCAAATAAAACCACCAGTGCAGTAGCGGTCTTTCGCCGCAGGATAATACGCAAGTACATTTGCAGACTGCTCATAAGTATCCCCCTCTCTCAGCGACGTTGGGTCAAAAGCTCACAAGGCTCTATCTTTAGGTAATTGCCCACGAACAGCCCCAGCAGAAGCAGGAAGCTGCAGACAATGCTCAAAGCACCCAGTCCCGTGATCAACGGATCGGCGCCGACCGAGATTCCGGTGGACACGGTATTTCTGGCATTGACCAGATCGGTGCTGAACTCCTTCATTGCCTCCTGCCGGGCCGCATCAGCAGCCAAGACTCGCTGCCCCACGTTCTGGCTGAGCACACCGCCGGCAACACCGCCAATGGCGGCGCCCACAAGAACCACCACCAAGGCGCAAGCTAAAATGCCTGCAAGCACCTGCGGGTTTGTGCCGCCCAGCATCCGCAAAATGCCGGCGCTGACCTTTTGATGCTGTGCGAAGAAGTAAGCCACAAGGACCAGCGTGGTCAGCAGCAGAACCACCGAAAAAATCAGCAGCAGCTGCGCCATTGACCGCATGCGCACCAAACCGGGCTGCACAACGCTGTAGCCCTGATCGTAGCAATGGATCTCCAGGGTGTATTGGCCCGCGGTCTTTTCCGTCACGCCCAAGGCTTTCATTTCTTCCAGATAGGCATCGATGGTGCCGTTTTCCAGCTCAATGGAGAGCAGGCTGGGCTGCAGGGGCTGCAGCTCTGCCGCCGGGGCATTGGGGGCAGACGCCGCGGGGGCATAGATGGTATTCCAGGGCTGATAAAAGGGATCCGGCGGCACATTGGAGGTTCCCAAAATCTCGCGCTGGTCCAGAATGCCCACGATCTCATAAGTATCGGTGTCAAAAAACTCGGTGGTATAGTTATAGCCGGGATAGTTCAAAAACGCAGTTCCGATGTCGGCGGTGTATTCCAGGTTGGAAAACAGGTGCATCTCCAGCTTGTCCCCAAGCTTCCAGTCCTGCAGCTCGGCCATTTTTTTGGTGACCATACAGACCTTGGCACCGCTTTTATACTCTTCGGGGGTGATCAGTCGGCCTTTGTGCAGATACAGTCCGCTGAGATGCCAGACGGGCAGTTTGGCGATGTCGTCCGTCAGAGTGACGCTGAAGCTATGGGTGCTATACTCGATACCCCGCCACAACTCGTCCCAACGAGCGGCGGCATCGGGGTCGCGCTGCACATCTTCCCACCGCTGAAACATCCGGGAATCGGTTTCGCTGTTCTGCGTTTTGTCGTAGTAGGGAGATCCCGCTTGATAATACCCAACCGCGCTGTCAAACAAATAATACGGCGGTTTTTCGTAAAGGGTAAATTGGCCGCCGTTTTCATGGCTGCCGCCGTATGCATAGTAATGCGCATAGCTCAGCATTCCGCTTTCGGGATCTTTATGAAAGAAGAAATAGTGCATTCCCGCGTAAACATATTCCACCCCGGGATACAGGGTAAGCTGATGGGTCTCGTCATTTCGGTTCAGCTGACGGATGTCTGCTTCTTTCAAATTGTACACCGAAAGACGGATCTTTCCGGGATAAGAAATCTCCTCCAGGGCAGAGGCCGTGACCTTCACCGGCAGGGTGAATCCGCCCCGATCCATCTCCCACCTGCCGCGGTTGTTCTGTACCAGCGGGATGTGGATGGGCACTTCGCTGTCAATGGTAAAGCGCAGCATCAGTTCGTTGCCCTGCAGATAGATGTCGTCCTTGTTCAGTTTCATTGCCATAATGGTAACAGGATCGTATTCCTGTTCGATGGTGGTGCTGACGGCAGGGGTTCCGGGGATGTACGCCTCGCAGCGGATGCCGCGATTAAACCCCTTTACGTAATCAAAATCCAGCAAAGGGGTCAGATCATAATCTCTTGGCAGCATCGTGCCATATCCGAGAAAGTCCTCAGCCTCCGGGCGGGTCAGGTTTCCCTGCCGGTTCATATCGCCAAAAAACGTCACGGTTGCCAGCGTAGAATAGGTTTCCTCTACCTGCCGCAGGTTTGCCGTGCTGTTGTGATACAGATTCAGGCTCATAATAAAGAACGCCGTAGCAGCCGTCAGCAGAACGATATTCAAGATCAGACGCTTTTTGCTGCGCCATAGTTGGCGAAGAAAGATTTTAATGTTGGTCGGCATATGTGCGGCCTCCTTTGACTTTGTGTTGCTGCAATTCTTGTTCGGAGGTTGGCCGGCGCAGTTATTCCCCGTCGCTTACCAGCGCGCCGTCCTTCAGGCGCAGGACTTCGTCAGCCAGGTCAGCAATAGCCAGGTCATGGGTTACCGTGATGACGCAGTAGCCCTGCTCGTGGGCCAGTTTCTTCAGTAGCTCCACTACAACAAGGGTGTTTTCACTGTCCAGATTGCCGGTGGGCTCGTCAGCCAGAATCACACGGGCGTCAGAAGCCAGAGCGCGGGCAATCGCCACACGCTGCTGCTCGCCGCCGGACAGCATGGCAGGCAGACGCTTGTAATATTCCTCGCCCAGACCTACCATCTGCAGTTTCTCCTGCGAAGCGGCCTTGGCAGTCGCAGCATCTACTTTGCGCAGTAGCTGGGGATAGCTGACGTTCTCCTCCACACTCAGCAGGGGGAACAGGTTATAGCTCTGGCAGATCAGAGAAATCTTCCGCAGACGATATTCGTCTCGACTCAGCTCATCGGTGGTCTGGCCGTCATACTCCACGGTGCCTTCGGTGGGCACATCCAGACCAGCCAGCATGGACAGGAACGTGGTCTTACCGCAGCCGGACTTACCCACGATGGCATAGAACTTGCCCTCTTCAAACTCATAGCTGATGCCACGGACAGCATGCACAGTCTGATATTTACTCTGATACTTATAATGCACATCATTTGTCTTCAGAATAGCCATAATCTTTACTCCTTCTCTCGCAAGATTTCCATGACATTTACTCGAACCATTAACATTACGGCCAGCGCTGAGCCAATGCTATAGCACAGCAGCACACCGCCGCAGGTGAGGGAGGAGAACTGCCCCAGTCCACTGACCATCACAATCAAGCTGCCCAGCACCACGCCGATGGCGCACAGAATCGCCTGCTCCAGCACAGCCTTACCGGTGATTTGTCCGGCTTTTTCACCCAGCAGACGCATCACGGCGAACTCCTGTCGCCGGCGGCGCGCCAGCAGGAAGCACAGGAAAAAGCCGATGAGCGCAACCGCACCGAACAGCGCGGGGAACAGTTTTTCCAGCATTTGCAGGTTGCTTTGCAGGGGGCCAACGGTGTTTTGAAATCGGCTGTCGTCCAAATACACCTTGAGGTCTTCGCTGTTGTCTGTCAGGTTTTTCAAAAAATTCTTGAAGGCAGGGAATTGCCAGTTGTCTTCCAAGGTAAAATACAGTGACTGCAGGAAGAACGAACCCTCACGCCCCTGCTGGATATAAGCGGCACGCAGGCCGTCCACCGGGCAATAAGCGGTAGCGTTTGGGGATTCGGGCAGCAGCCCCACCACCTTCAATTGCAGCGGAAGGTATTTTGTTTTGGTGACCAGAGTTGCCACCGTCAGGATGTCGCCCAATTCGTAACCGGCGCTGTCTGCCACCAAAGCCACTTTTTCCGCGCCTTGCAGACAGCTTTCGTCATAGCCGGCCAGCCACCGGATGGAATCTGCTTTTTTCTGCAGATCACCGGAGATGCTTAGCGAGCTGATGCCGGAAAGAATCCCTGCATCGGTGTTGTATTTTCGCACGCCACCCATTTTCAGGCCTTCATCCTCTTCGGCCTGTTTGGTGCGATCCTGCGCATATTTTTCCGCCAGTGCAGGGTCATCCGGCGCATACTCCGAGTACAGCGCCTCCATAATTTCCCGGGTGGTCATATCCACATCGGTTCTGGCCACAGCCAAGCGCTGATCCAGCAGATTGCAGGCCTTTACCTTTCCATACACCGGATAGGGAATGTTGGGCTCGCCAAAGCCGGAGGCGTTTTGCACCCGGGCAAATACCAGAACAGAACCCGATGCGTTCTGCATTTCCAATCTGGCCCGCCGGATGATTTGCGGATACAGCAAGAGAAATACCGTGATGGCTGCGGTAAACAGCACAATCAAACAAATGGTCACCCTTCGCCGCAGCGTCATCCGCAAGTATAATACAGCGTCGTTCATAAGCGTGCTCCTTATGCCTGATCCCGCGGCAGCAGGTCTCTGGTTTTCTTTCCGATATACAGCGCAACAAAGAACGCAGTGAGCAGCATAAACAGCAGCAGCACACCGGCACCGCTGACCGCTGCGATGGCAAGATCGGTACCGATGGAAATTTCAACCTCAACCATCTTGGAGGTCAGCATAATATAATCGCTGAGTTCCCGGTCTGCAGCAAGCTGTGCCGCAGAGTCCTTCATAATCTTTTCCGCAACACTTTCGCCAATGGCGCCGCCGGACAGGCTGCCGATGATGGCGCCCGTCAGTGCTACCACCAGAGCGCAAATCAGAATGCCAGCAAAAGCCTGACCCTTTTTGCCGCCCAGCATCCGCAGAATGCCTACATTTTGCTTATGCTGTTGCGCAAAGAAGAATGCCGTCAGCAGCAGTGTCACTGCCAGCACGATGCCGGACAGGATCATCAGCAACTTGGCGGTGCTGCCCATCTTTTGCAGACCGCTGCCCACACTGCCGTAGCCCTGATCGTCAAAGGTCATCCGCAGGGTATATTCACCCTCGGTCTTGTCGGTATAGCCCAGTTCTTCCATGGCATTTTGGAAGGAATCAATAGAGCCGTTTTTCAGCGTCAGAGAGAACAGGCTGGGCTGGATGGGCCAATCCTCCTTGGCGGGGGCATTGGCAACGGAATTGGTGGGCAGATAGATGGCATCCCAAGGCTGATAGAACAGGGCATTGGTCTCGTCGGTCATAGAGGGCACTGCCTGCTGACCATAGATGCCCACGATCTCGTATTCGCCCTGATCGAAGAAGCCATCGTGAGACAGGGAATACATAGGCAGACCCAAAGCTTCCATTTGGCCGCCGGTTTCCACGTTATCAAAATAGCCGTTGTACTGATAGAAGTTCAGGTCCAGTTTGTCGCCTACCTTCCAACCGTGCAGGGAGGCCAGTTTGCCGCTGATCATACACACCTTGGCACCGGATGCATACTCTTCGGCGGTGATCAGACGGCCATCGTTCAAATACATACCGCCATAGTACCAGGCAGGGGCACTTGTAATGTCATCGGTAAAAACAGTGGAGAAGGAAGAAAGGCTGTATTTCACACAGTCCTCCAGCTTCTTCCAATGGGCAGCCTCTTCGGGATTGGCCTGTACATCCTCATAGCGCTGGATGTAAAAGGGCTGGATCTTGTTGGGATCCATCAGTTCTCCACCAGGAAACATATCCACCTTACTGTACATAACACGGTAGACCTGATCGTAGTAATTGCGGATGGCGGTCATCGTGGTCCAAATTTTATATTGATCGCCAAAAAGGTGGTGATTGCTTAGGTCATAGACCCCGGTAGCATCGTCCCGGCGGAAACGGTCTTCTCCTACACTGACGCTCATAATATATTCCACGCCGGGGTACAGGGTCACGCCGCTGGTATCATCACTGCGGTTCAGCCGCTTGATCTCTTCGGCATAGTTGTTTGCATAAGTCGCATTCCAAGAACCGGTAAAGCCAAGATCGATGTAATCGGTGAGATAGGCAATCTGATCTACAGCCTGATCAATGATGTCGATCTGGATCTTCCGGTATAAGTAATCGTGATCTTCCCTGCCGGTTTGCGTAAAAGGAATGTATACCGGCTGGTCACCCTTCAGGGTAAAGCGGATGATCTGGCGACCGGAGCGAATGTCATATTTATACTCCGGTGCATTGGGAGAATAATTCTCATTTAGTGTAATTGCCAAAGTGCCGGGGATATAGGCGGCGCAGCGGAAACGCAGGTCATAATCCAGCACCTCGTCCCGATGGATGATCTGGGTCAGGTCAAAATCGTTCACCGACAGCAGATGGTTGCCCATATAGTCTGCAGAGTTGGGGGATACCAAATTGCCGTATCGGTCTACATCGCCGTAAAAAGCAACCATACCAATGGTGGTATAGCTACCATCCACCGCTCGCAGATTGTTTCGGCTGTTTTGATACAGATTGATACTCATAACAAAGAATGCCGTAGCAGCAGTCAAAAGTGCTACATTCAGCAGCAGTCGCACCTTTCCCCGCAGCATCTGCCGGAAAAAAATCTTTACACTGATGTTCATCAGAAACCCTCCTTTTTTCATTTGTAAAACCCAACGGGGTGGCGATTATTCTACAATAAATTCCATAGATCCGGAAAACGGAAAGCCTTTCGATACAAATTCTTTCTTTATATCGTCGTAATCGTAGGCCTTGTAATAAACAAACCCCACAGAATAGTTTCCGGGCTTCAGGGGAATAAACCTCGAATCATCTGTGGTAAGCGGCTGCTTCCAGGCGCTTGTCATCTTTGAGTTCGAAGGAGGACCCCATTCTTCCGCAACTACGGTTTTACCTTTTGCATCATAAATTGTATAGCGTCCCGGAAACATAACAGATGGCATACCGCTTCGTATATCACATACATTGATTCGCAGGAATACACCGCCATAAAGCACCGGAGTTTCAATACTCCGCTCGGAAATATTCAGCATCGTGCTTACGGTTTCACCGCAGGTCTTGCAAACGCCACGCTTGGATATATCGTGCCGCAGGGTCTCCCCTTTTACCTTTCCGCACTCGATGCAGGTTTTCGGCGAAACACAAGTGGCCGGTTTCCAGGAATGGAAATGGATGCTGCAGCCTGTCAGGGACAAAAGCGCAAGTGTCAGACTCAGCAGCAGAATGAGCCGTTTTTTCATAACAACACCTCCCGGAAAGCTTTTTTATTTTACAATAAAGTTGAATGTTGCTTGCACAGGGTCGCCCAGCGGGACAAGTGTTTTGGTGATCTCATCATATTCGAGTTTACTGTAGAAGGTGAACTCAACCCAGTAATTCCCTGGCTGTAAGGGGATGTATTCCGTATCCTCTGCCCGATCTATCAACACATGAGGTTCCAAAGGAATTGCGCCCCAATCACCGCTGGCCACCACCGTTTCATCTTCTGCATAGATGGTATACTGCCCCGGAAACATCGTGCCGTTCTTCTCACTGCTGATATACATTCGCAGAAATACCCCGCCATACATAATGGGCGGATACAAACGGGATTTCTTTTCCAGCGTCAGCACATTGTCCTGCTTTTGCTTGCAGACGGTGCAAACGCCGTCTTCCGGCACATTGTGTCTTGTTTTTTCACCCTGGGTCTCGCCGCAGCCGGTACAGGTCTTGGGTCTGGCGCAGGTGGCATCCTGCCACTTGTGGATATGGCCACAGGCGGCAAGGGACAACAGCAACAGTACAGCGGCAAATATACTGCAAATGCGGGCGAAAAGCTGTCGGTTTCGGGCCATAGCAAACCCACCTTTCTTTATCTCTATTTATATATCCCTTCAGCAGGGCATTTTGTGACATCTTTTTTCAAATATTTTTCAAAGGTTGACTGCAAAAGCAACTTCTGATTTGCTATCCTTTTTCAGATTTTCCAAACTCAATCAAGGTATTTTCCCCAAAAAGCAAAGAGGGAGAAGGTACCGGTTCTTTTAGTCCAATCTTTGACACCAACATTGACGCCAACGCACACATTTTTACAGATGGTGTCTGATGCGAAATGTGGCTGCAAAGTATGAAAACCCGTCAAAAATCCTCTGTTTCATACAAAAAAGTATAAAGCACATTTCCTCATAACCCGGAGGTCATGAGGTTCAAATCCCATCTCCGCAACCACTGAAAAAGCAGGTCGTTTGACC
>JAEIGA010013524.1_pt1 | contig 12425 bp, 12 predicted proteins | sample 9270691 | NCBI WGS metagenome assembly JAEIGA01 (sample SAMN17057246, study PRJNA624740) | gut metagenome | biome: biome; isolation source: fecal sample | host: Bos grunniens | place: China: Xizang | collected 2019
CACATGCAGGGTCTGCAAGCCGAGGTGGAGATAGAAGGCATTTTGTGGACTTTGGATAGAACCCAAGTCGCGCATGAGTTGTGCAGTCGCTTTGGTGATATACGCCAGTTTACCGAATGCCTCTGTGTAGCGCAGTCCGTGGTAGGATGCGTCGGGTTCGGTGAGGCAAGTGAACTTATCGTGCTGAGCTTCCCAATCGAAGTTACCACTATCCACAATCACACCGCCTACTTGTACGCCATGTCCGTCCATGTATTTGGTGGTGGAGTGGGTGACGATATCTGCTCCGAACTCAAATGGGCGGCAGTTCACAGGGGTAGGGAAGGTGTTGTCCACAATCAGTGGCACACCATGTTGGTGGGCGATGCCTGCTATGCGCTCAATATCTAAGATACGCACATTAGGATTGGAGAGTGTTTCGCCAAACACGAGTTTGGTGTTCGGACGGAAAGCTGCTGCCCACTCCTCGTCGCTGGCATCTTGGTCGATGAAGGTGATTTCAATGCCCATCTTAGGGAAGGTCACGCCAAAGAGGTTGTATGTACCGCCATAGATACTGGTGGTGGTGATCATGTGGTCGCCTGCTTGGCAGATATTGAAGCATGCGAAGAAGTTCGCCGCTTGACCAGAGGAGGTAAGCATAGCCGCTACGCCACCTTCCATAGCAGCAATCTGCGCTGCGGTGGTGTCGTTGGTAGGGTTTTGCAGACGAGTGTAGAAATAACCGCTCTCTTCAAGGTCGAAGAGTTTTCCCATCTGCTCGCTGGTCTCGTACTTGAATGTAGTACTCTGAATGATAGGTACTTGGCGTGGTTCGCCTTTGCCAGGATTATAGCCTGCTTGTACGCAGAGTGTGTCGATATGTAGTTTGTTATTCATATGCAAATAAATTATGTGCAAAGGTACTACATTTTTTGCATCTATGCAAATTTTGAGTGATTTTTGTGCATATGATGGTTGTGCTATATCGGTATCGTATGCCGAATAACTAGATAATCACTAACTAATCACTAACTAATCACTAACTAATGATGAGAAAAAGATGGGTTTTTATTCAAATTTTGTGTATGACCAAATATTGGAAAAATAACAAACGCCATTTATGTATTGGAAACACAGATGGCGTTTTGGTTATGATAAAGCTCTGATGAACGCTCGTAGGGTCTATATTCGCTCAAGATATGCGAGTGGCATCCATCCGATATTGTTCCCCACATGAATGCAGCACCAATCTCCGATCACATCTTTGATTTCTACTTTGGTTCCTTCGTGGATGGTGAAAAGGTCATTTCCAGATCGGTCTGGAGATGATTTAGCATTGACAATGCCTTGTGTGATGATTGCTTCGGTTCGCTGTGTATCACGTTGGTGTAGCGAACCAGCGTTGATGCATGCTACAATCACAATGAGCAATGTGATGAGTGCAGTATAGAAAGCCGCCTTGCGTAGTCCTACGTTTTGGCTGAAAGCGAAGATGAATATGGCAATCAAGGTCAGAATAAATAGCGCAATTGATATGTTGATCCAAGTCCGTTGGCTGAGTGCATTACGCATGGTTTTCAGCCAATTAGACAGAAAAAAGGCGTGGGTGTCCTGGATGTTGTCAACGATTTGCGTTTGGGCATACTGTAGGTTGTGTTTTGCATCTTTGAGTGATGGTTTTAATCGCAACGCTCGTTCGTAAGCTATGATAGACTGTGCTAATTCTCCTTGCTTGAAGTAGGCATTCCCCAAGTTGTAATAGACCTCTGCCGAGGGCGATTCCTCGATAATTTGCTGGTATAGTACTGCTGCTTCCGCATAGTTTCCCTCTGCATATTGCGTATTGGCATCAGCAAAGAGAGTGGTGAGTATGATAAATAGAAATGTCATAGTTTGCAATTTTCTAATTGGTTGATTATCTTGGTAGTTTCGTCATAGATGCCTTGCATCTCGTTGTCTGTTGTAGGGGCATAACGTGCGAACTCGGCTGTAGAAAGCACGTGTAGCACTTGCTTGATAATGAGTTCTGCAACTCCTTTGGTCTCTAAGATTTGTGCGATGTTCTCCTTGTTGAGTTGTGCGGTAGGTATGGATAGTCTGTCGCTGAGGTAGGTCCATGCCGCCCTTTCTATCTCCTCGTAGAATCGTTCTTTTTGGTTGTTTTTGAGCAAGAGAGCTGCATTTTTTAGTCGTCGTTGTGCCACTTTGTTGGCTTTTTTGTAGCGAACTCGCGTAATGTCGGCATTCTCTTTGATACGCTTTCTGAAAATGATAAAGAGCAACGCAGCTATAGAGGCGGGGATAAGATAGCACAGCCAGAACATGAGCGATCCAAACGAAATCGTAGTATGATGCTTTTTGGAGTCGGGTAGTGCATTGGTGTAGATATATCGAATATCAGTTCCGAGTTGTTGAATGTCTTCTTTTTGCACGTATGGATTGACTACAGTAGCATTTTCTGCCTCGTTGTTGGTGCGAGCTATGTTGAGTGTATATTCTGGTGTGGTGATTGTTTTGTATGTGTCTGCTTGAGTGTCGTAGTACGAGAAAGGAATAGCAGGTATGGTGTATGTTCCTCCTGCACGTGGAATAGCTAAGAATTCAATGGTTTTTGTCCCGCTAATTCCAGCCGTGGTGTTCTTGAAATTGTTGGTCACTTTAGGGTCGTACACTTCAAAACCTTCTGGCCAATCTACGCTTGGGGTTTTGAGCAGTTTCATGTTGCCAATGCCCTGTATGAAGAGTGTGAGCGTAACGGCTTCGTTGGCTTGAAGTTCGGTTGTTGAGATTTTGCTACTGATATCGAACTGTCCCACGCCCCCACTAAATCCTGCTGGTTTGCCTGTAGGTAAACTCGCGACATGAATAGTGACAGCAGGAGCAATAAGTGGTTTGGTTACAGTGGTGTAACTACCGAAAAAGTCGTCAAAAATGCTCCGCACTTGTGCCCTATTTTGTACGCGTAGCGCAGCCTCGAAGTGCGCTGGATCAATCGTTATATCTCCGCTTCGTTGAGGAAATAGCAGGGTACGATAGAGGATGGCTGTTTGGTAGTTGCGACCATTGTAGTGTTCTAAGTCAGTTTGTATCTCTCCTAATTCAAGCTCTTGCTTTAGAAATCCTTTAAACTCTGGTAATCGAGTATTAGGTGTCATCTGGGTAACATCCACGCCTGCGAAATATATCTTATAGCTAAGCAATATGGCTTCTTGTTCGTGTACCTTGGTCTTGCTGACGAGTGTGCGCATGAAGATATTTTCACTTGCGACGTTAGAGGTTTCTGTCTGTTGTCTCTCTGTCTTCGTCTGGTTGTTTTGTCTGCCTTGACTACTAACTGTTGCCTGATTCGTTGGTTGATCAGGTGGCAAGACGGTAATGCGCACTCCGTTGGAAGTGTATTGGTCACCATCCACCTTGATAGTCGCAGGTGGAATGGTAAAACTACCCTCTTTATTAGGCATCAGGGTATATGTGTAGGTGAGGTTAAACGTTGATGTGCGTTTACCATTCGTAAATGTTGTGGAAGACGATTGGGAGGTGTAAGGTCCTGCTACATAATCGAAATCTGTGAATTCAGGTGCTCGTAAGTCTTTTGCCCGCTGATTTACAGAGTAGGTGAGTTGGAATGGCTTGCCCATGATGACTCGTTCTGGCGCAGAGGCTTTAAACTCAACGTCCTGATTGTAGGCATTCATCGCCATACTAAAGGTGAATAATATCAATAGTATCTTTTTCATAATCTTACCATTCTTTTTCTACACGTCGTTTTTTGCCTTGTTGACGTTGTAATTTTTCTTGTGTTTCTTGTTCGTCTTGCTCTAGTGCTTGTAATATCTGTTCAGCAGTTTCTTTATCCATCTGCTGTTGTTGTTCTTGTTGCTGTTGATTTTGCTGCTGTTCTTGCTGTTCTTCTTGCTGCTGTTGCTGCTGGTCTTGCTGCTGTTCTTGCTGTTGTTGCTTGTTTTGTTGCTGTTGATTCTGCTGCTGTTGTTGCTGTTGTTGCAACTGTTGCATCGCTTTTACAAGGTTGTATCGTGTGTCATTATCTTTTGGATTACGTCGTAGCGATTGTTGGTATGCTGTTACCGCCTTGTCGTATTGTTGTTGAGCATATAATGCATTACCAATGTTGTGGTATGTGTCTGCTAATCGTTTGTCAATCTGGTTATTATGAGATTTGTCGTCCGTTTTTAGTAGTTGCTCTGCTTTGGTGTATTGCTCCAAAGCTTCTGGGTATTTGTCTTGACGATAGAGCGCATCTCCAAGGTTGTAATGTGCCTCAAACGATTGGTTGTTTTTCTCCAAGGCGCGACGATAATTGACTTCAGCTTCTACGTAATTAGAGTCATTGTAGGCCTTGTTACCGCGACGGACCTCTCCACTCTCTTGCTGTGCAACAAGCAACGTGGTTGTGCATAATAATATGATGGTAACTAATAATCGCATATTCATTCCCTTTTTTCTGGTTTTACTTTTCCGTTTTTTCTCCAAACAAGTTCATACGTGTTAGACGATGATTTTTGCGAGAGAGAACAAAGAATTCCAATAGTAGAAGTAGCAATGCTATCAACACAAAAGATTGGTACTGTTCGTTGTAGTCGGCATAAATCGTTGTCTCCAAGTCGGTTGTTGCGATGCGGTCTAATTCTTGTTGTAAAGCCCGCATAGCAGTATTGGTATTGTCGCATCGTACATAGATGCCTTTACCAGCTGCCGCAATTTGCTGACACATATCTTCGTTGAGTTTACTAACAACCACTTGTCCATTGCGATCTTTAAAATAATCATTAGTACCCGCTTTTGGGATAGGCGAACCTTCTGGTTTGCCAACGCCTATGACAAAAACCTGTATTCCCATCTCTTGCGCTTTTTTGGCAGCTGCAATAGCATCATCTTCGTGATTTTCTCCATCAGTAATTAGAATGATGGCGCGTCCTGCTTCACTCGGTTGTGTACCAAAAGAGGTGATGGCAGTTTGCAGTGCAGTTCCTATTGCAGTTCCCTGTGTTTGGATAAGGTTGGGAGTAATGGTATTGAGAAACATTTTGGCAGACACATAGTCGCATGTAATAGGCAATTGAGTAAAGGCTTCCCCTGCAAATACAACAAGTCCTACTTTGTCGTCTACCATATTATCAATCATCTTGCTAAGCATTTGCTTTGCCCTATCTAATCGATTAGGAACAACATCCTCCGCGAGCATTGAGTTTGAGATATCCAATGCTACCATTACTTCTATACCTTGGCGTTTGACCGTCTTTTCATTTTGTCCATACTGAGGTCGTGCAGCAGCGATGATGAGCAGCACGAGAGCCACGAGCAATAAACTGAATTTCCAGATAGGACGACTCTTTGAAGCATCAGGCATTAGTTGTGCCACTAGTTCAGGATCGCCAAAATTGGTGAGTTGGCGTCGTTTACGATTGGTGAAAATGATATATGCTATCACGAAAGCAGGGATTGTGATAAGCCACCAAAGCATTTCTATATTTGCAAATCGAAACATCGTAGGAATTATGAATTAAGAATTATGAATTATTCGGCGATGGTGCGAAGTACAAAGAATCGGATGAGTACTTCCAATAGCAAGCACAGCAGGGCAGCCGTAAGGAATGGCATAAAGTACTCGGTACGTTTGGAATACTCGCGAACGCGAATCTTAGTCTTTTCAAGTTGGTCAATCTGTTGGTAAATAGCACGCAGACTATTGTTATCGGTAGCGCGGAAATACTCACCACCAGTTAGTTGTGCAATATTGCGCAAACTTGTTTCGTCAAATTCCGAACTCATGGTGCCATATTGTACTCCATATGGTGTGTGAATAGGTACACGTACTTGGTCGCTATAACTACCTACGCCTATCGCGTACACGCGTATATCAAAGGTCTTTGCAATCTCTGCTGCAGTTTGTGGATCAATATCTCCACGATTGTTACTACCGTCGGTGAGTAGGATTACCACTTTGGATTTGGTAGCAGAGTCTTTCATACGATTCACAGCATTGGCAAGTCCCAATCCAATGGCAGTTCCATCTTCAATCATTCCAAATTTGACAGATTGAAATAGATTAACTAGTACTGCGTGGTCTGTAGTCAACGGACATTGTGTGAAACTCTCGCCTGCAAACAATACCAATCCTATTTGATCATTTGGACGTGACAATACGAATTCGGTAGCTACGGCTTTGGCTGCTTCTAGTCTATTGGGTTTAAGATCCTCGCCTAACATGGTGCCTGATATATCCAAGGCCATCATGATATCAATACCCTCGGTAGATTCAGACTGCCATCGGTTGCTGAGTTGAGGTCGTGCTAATGCCAACGAGATAAGGATAATGGTTGTTATGTGTAGCACAGAGGGGATGTGAATCAGCCATACGCGCAAGCTCTTAGAGTGACGTATCAGATGAGCAGTAGAGGAGAGTTGTACTGCTGCGCGGGAGGTACGCAACTTCCAGATATACCATCCCACTACTGGTATCAGTAGCAATAGCAAAAACAAATATCCAGGGTTAGCAAAACTCATGGTGATGTTGAATTATGATTTATAACTTTTCGGTCTCTTGTTCTATAGGAGTGGTTTCTTTTACGAAAGTATATGCGTTGCGCAAACTCAATTCATTTTCATCTGGAGTGGTGGTCCACTTAGCAAACTTTACCAAGTCTGCTAAGGTCAGCATCTTACGCAAATCGTCGTACAATTCCTTTTTGTCGGTGAGCAGTCCGCGCATGGCGCGTAATGTCTCATCAGATGTCTGCTCCGTACAGCTTACTTCAAAGCGATGAGCGATATATTCGCGTACCACATCGGTGAGTTGTGTGTGGTATTCCTTCACTTGCCCGTTCTGCCAAATTTTCTGTTCGCGGATAATATCCAACTTCTCTAAGGCCACTTCTTCTGCAGGGCGTAGAGGCTCTATATTCTGCGATTCTTCCTCCTTCTTTCCTATACGACTATACAGATAATTGATCAGGTAGTATCCTCCTACTCCCACTCCCACAATAGCCATCGCTAACAAAATCCAACGGATGATACCCCACCACCAAATGGGGGCTCGGTATACGCCTTTAATGTCGGTGATAGCCATGTCCGTACTATCTAACTCAAAGGGTTGTACCACGTTGAGCATGAGTGATTCGCTCCATGTGGTGTCATCGTTACTTACGAAAGGTATAGGCGCGATGTAGAATAGCGAATCTTCAAAGGATGTAAGTGTGATATACTGATCATATTGTACTCGTCCATCGTTGAGTAGTATAGTATCAACAATGGTACGATCTACAATCTCAATGCCAGGGATGAGGTCATCTTCCAATATCGGCATTTTGACTTCTACTCCTACTTCACCCGTGGCGCGCAGATGCAAGTCGGTTTGGTCGCCGATAAAGAGAGTAGTACTATCTATGGTGGCACTAACTACGAGTGCCATGATTGTTGTTAACATTTGAATAGGTGCATTAAGGCTTTGACATAGTCATCATCTGTGCGTATACTGACATTTTTGATTCCTGTACGCGTAAAGAGTTGTCGCAAATTATTCTGATTATTCAGCCATGTTTGTGCGTAATCATTGCGGATCGAGGCAATAGACGTGTCTATCCATAGGTCATTGTTTGTTTCTGCATCGTGGAATTTGACTAATCCAATGTTTGGCAATTCTGCTTCACGATGATCGTAGATTTGTATTGCATTAATTTCGTGACGGTTGGATGCAATTAGTAAAGGTTTATAGATGTCTCCTAATCCGATAAAGTCAGAAATGATGAATGCTGTACAATGGCGTTTTTGTGCATTGGCAAAGTATTGCAATGCTAATGCCATATCTGTACCAGTAGAATTAGGCTCATAACTCAGCAACTCACGAATAATGTGTAGAACGTGGGTTTTACCTTTCTTTGCAGGAATAAATTTTTCAATCTGATTAGAGAAGAATATCACGCCCACTTTATCATTGTTAGCAATGGTAGAGAATGCCAGTGTTGCTGCCACCTCTGCCATCATATCTCGTTTCATTTGGCTAAGTGTACCGAAATTACGACTACCCGACACATCTACAAGTAACATCACAGTCAACTCTCGTTCCTCCTCAAAGATTTTGATATAAGGTTTGTTTAAGCGAGCAGTCACATTCCAGTCAATAGAGCGTACATCATCTCCATGCTGATATTCACGCACTTCGGAGAACGCCATACCACGTCCTTTGAATTGCGAGTGATACTCGCCTGCGAAGATATTGCGGCTCAACTTGCGAGTCTTTATCTCTATCTTCCTTACCCGTTTTAATAATTCTTCAGAAGTCATAATCTGTTGTCCTATAACCTAATAGCGGTATGACCGCATATAGCCCGAAGGGCGTCCTCTAACCTAAAATTATGGTACTTGCACTGCGTTTAGTACTTCGGTAATCACATCCTCCGTAGTGATATTGTTCGCCTCTGCCTCGTATGTAAGGCCAATACGGTGACGAAGTACATCGTAGCAAACCGCACGTACATCTTCTGGAATAACATATCCACGGCGATGAATAAAGGCATATGCACGAGCAGCAAGCGCCAAGTTAATACTTGCACGAGGAGAACCGCCAAAGGCGATCATAGCCTTCATGTTTTCCAAACCATATGCTTCTGGTTGTCGTGTCGCAAAGACAATATCTACGATATATTTTTCTATCTTCTCGTCAATGTAAACATCTCGCACAATTTGACGAGCTTTGATGATGTCAGTAGTTTCTAATATTGGATGTACGGCTACTTTATCGCCTGTAATATTTTGGCGAATGATTTGCATCTCCTCCTCTTTCTTGGGATAACCTATCACTACTTTGAGCATAAAGCGGTCAGTTTGTGCTTCTGGCAACGGATATGTGCCTTCCTGCTCAATAGGGTTCTGGGTGGCTAAGACGAGAAATGGTTCGTCTAATCTGTAGGTTTGCTCGCCAATTGTGATCTGACGTTCTTGCATTGCTTCAAGGAGTGCTGATTGTACCTTTGCAGGCGCACGATTAATCTCATCGGCCAAAACGAAATTAGCAAAGATAGGACCTTGCTTAATCTTGAACTCTTCTGATTTTTGAGAATAGATTTGTGTTCCTAATACATCAGCAGGCAAGAGGTCCGGTGTGAATTGAATACGGCTGAAGTCGGCCTTAATAAGTTTTGCTAATGTGTTGATTGCTAATGTTTTCGCCAATCCAGGAACACCTTCTAAGAGAATATGCCCATCCGCCAAGAGACCTATCAGGAGACTTTCTACGAGGTGTTTTTGACCTACAATCACTTTGTTCATACCCATCGTCAGGGCTTCGACAAACGAACTCTCACGCTCAATGCGCTCTTGCAGTTCGCGAATATCTACAGTAGTTTGCATATGATATGGTTTTTATAATGAGCGATATATTGCAAAATAGGCACACGTTTAAAATATGTACTGCTAGATACATACAAAAACTATGCCAAAGTAGTATGAGATGCTGAGGCGTTAATCTACGAATTGTACTTTTTTGATGTCGCGTGGTTTGGCAGCAGGAGATTCATTGGCATATCCAAAACCGAGGCAGAGGCTGAGCTCATAATTCTCGCTGAAGCCAAGCAAGGAAAGTATCTCTGCGCTATTTTCAGCATCGTTGATAAAGCGAACAGGACTACCTAAACAAATAGATCCTACGCCCAAAGATTGCGCAGCTAACATCATGTTGCCTGCAAGCAGACCGCAGTCGTAAGCGGAGAAATCGTAGCCTAAGTCACGAGCGATGAACGTCATGATTGGCGCGCCGCGCATACAACCGCGTACCATCTCCGCAGAGAGAGCTGGGTTGCCAGCTGCCATAAGGTCTTGTACCTTTTGTAGGGTGGTTGGATTGTCAATGATACGTACTTCCCAAGACTGTTTGTTTTGGCCATTAGCGGCATTGATACCACAGGTCATGATTTGCATCATTGTGTCGCGAGCCACTGGTATTGGGTGATATGGACGAATACTGCGGCGTGCCATGATAACGTTAATGACTTCGTTATTCATAGGTTCATTGTTTTGAGGAGTAGGATTGCAACCTACCAATGTGAGTGCCAATAGTGGCAGAAGGATAAACAACTGTTTCATATTTGTACTATTTAGTATTTGAATAGTGTGTGTATGTTTTTTGTGGTACGTATATGTATTATCTATATTTTCCTTCGTTGGTGTCATCAAGGATGCTGAGGTAGCTTTCGTAGCGTGAGAGAGCTATTTCTCCATTTACAACAGCTTGGTCTACTGCGCATCCTGCTTCTCCTGTATGAAGACAGTTGGAGTATCGGCACTCTCGGCTTATGCGGAAAATCTCACGGAAATAATGGCAAATCTCTTCTTTCTCAACATCCAATAAACCAAAACCTTTGATACCAGGAGTATCGATAATCCAGGAACGAGGACTTTCAGAGTCGTCTTCTAACCTCCTAACCTCCTCAACTCCTAAACTCCCTAAAGGATACATTTCAGAAAAAGTAGTGGTGTGCATACCCTTGTGGTGTGCAGAAGATATAGCACCCGTGCGGGCAATATCTTTTCCCAGAATGGCATTCAAAAGGGTAGATTTTCCGACGCCTGAATTGCCAGAAAGAAGCGTAATGCGATTTTGGAATATATCAATCATCTCCGAGTTATCTAATGCGTTCGCTGAAATAGCATAGGTGGGGTAATCAAGGGATTCGTAGAGTTGGCGAAGATTCACAAGTGTTTGCTGTTCCTCGTTAGTAAGTAGGTCTATCTTGTTGAAAATCAAGCATGCAGGTACTCGATATGCCTCGCAGGTGGCGAGGAAACGGTCAATGAACGTGGTGGAGGTTTTTGGGTGATTGATGGTGACAATCAATGCCGCCATATCCACATTGGCAGCCAAGATATGCGATGCATAGCTAAGATTGGTGCTGCGGCGGATGATGTAGTTCTTGCGGTCGTATAGTTCGGTAATCCAGTTGGTACCATCTTCCAACTGAGTTACCTCTACATGATCGCCTATTGCTATAGGATTAGTCGAGCGAATTCCGCGAATGCGGAAATTACCTTTCACGTGGCAATCCGCTGTTGTACCATTAGGGAAAAATACTCCGTAACTAGTACCCGTTGATTTTATGACAAGTCCTTTCATAGGTTAGAATGCTTCTGTAGCTGTTAGATAGAAACTATATGCATTAATATTGTTCCATCGTGGATCGACATTGCTCCGTGCGATGTCGAAACGGATGTTAACTTTTGCTCGGTTGATAGTGGCGCGTAATCCGATTCCATACCCTACCTTGGGTACTTCCCAGTGCCAATTGTGGTAGTCATACACATCTCCTATACCTGCAAAGACGGCGGCGCGGAAGATACTCCAAATCGGTATGCGAAGTTCGGCTTGCAAAGCCATCATGATGTCATCGCGGAACATGTCGCTATTGATGCCCCTAATGCCGTCTTGTCCACCGAGACGTGGGAGCATGGGGTATAATGTTAGGTGCGAAATGTCGTATTCTGACAGCATTAATTGTGCTTTGAATTGCCATGCAAATACTAGGTCGCAAGGCAGTGTAATATAGTGTCGGAAGTCGGCTGATAGCAAGCCATTGATGGTGGCTTGTTGCCCTTCTGGAATCTCTATGCGATTGGTATATGAGGCGGCAGCGGATAGTTTAGCAAAGATACCCTTGGTGGGGTAAAATACATTATCGCGTGAGTCGTACTGGGTTACTGCTCCTAATGCCACTTGCACGAGTGGGTTGACGGTGGTGTAGGTGTCTAGGATACTGAATTGGGCGATGAGCATGTCTGCCATTGGTCCTACAGCAATGTGTCTTCCTACATAAATAGGTGCTTGGACATTGAGGTAGCCGCGCTGCAATTGGTAAGGTGTACCCTTGCGTAGCATACCTATGTTGGTATTACCTTGGTTGGCAAAATAGGAGTCATGGTAAATACCATAGTAGGTCGCAGGTCGGTTGCTGTAGCCTGCCTTGAATGTCAATTGCCAAGGTTGTTTATAACCAAAGTACAGTGTTCCTTGACCATTGATATACCATTGATAATTAAGTGAATAGGTGCCATCGAGTTGCACGATGGATGTGCGCTCTTGATTGGGCAGACGAAAATAGCCTTGTCCAGCGGTTCCAAATTCCCAGGTGGATTCGGGTGAATAGTTCACCACGGGAATACCCATTGCAGGTAAGTTTAGTAGACTATCAAGCGAAATAGCATGAGACATTGGGATAGCCAATGCCCATGCTATTGCAATTAATAGTAATTTGAATAGTCTCAAAAATTCTTAATTCAAAATTACCGATTACACGGTCATGATTTCTTTCTCTTTCGCTGCGTAAACTTCGTCAATGCGCTTCACATATTTATCGTGAAGTTTTTGTGCCTCGTTCTCCGCATCTTTCTCTGCATCCTCTGGTAAACCTTCTTTGATCTGCTTTTTGAGGGTGTCA
>JAEIGA010013525.1_pt1 | contig 12424 bp, 12 predicted proteins | sample 9270691 | NCBI WGS metagenome assembly JAEIGA01 (sample SAMN17057246, study PRJNA624740) | gut metagenome | biome: biome; isolation source: fecal sample | host: Bos grunniens | place: China: Xizang | collected 2019
TGATGACGGCACCCGTCCGGATAAGGAGAGCATATACACCCACAGCAAGATGGAGGATATCCTGAACTGGTGCAAAGAGCACGGCACCACCTTCTGGGAGTATGTGGAGCAGCATGAAGACAAATATATCTACGACTACCTGTATGAGGTGTGGAAGGTAATGAAGAATGCTGTTGAGAAGGGTCTCGACGAAGAAGGTGTCCTCCCAGGCGGACTCAACCTTGCCAGAAAGGCGTCTTCATTCCACATAAAGGCGCTCGGGCACCAGGGGTCGATGCAGCGCAGGGCCCTCACCTTTGCGTATGCTCTGGCGGTAGCCGAGGAGAATGCGTCGGGAGGAACAATTGTAACCGCCCCTACCTGCGGCTCTTGCGGTGTTGTTCCTGCGGTATTCTACCTTAGCCAGAAGTGCTACGGGTTTTCTGAAAAGAAACTGCTGAAAGCCCTTGCTACTGCGGGCCTTATAGGGACAATAATAAAGACCAACGCATCCATTTCAGGTGCGGAGGTGGGATGCCAGGGTGAGATAGGTTCTGCATGCTGTATGGCTGCAGGAGCTTCAACCCAGCTGTTCGGAGGTACCCCAATGCAGATTGAGTATGCGGCAGCTATGGGAATGGAGCATTTTCTGGGCCTCACCTGTGATCCTGTATGCGGACTTGTACAGATTCCTTGTATTGAGAGAAACGCTTTTGCCGCTACCCGCGCCGTAGATGCCAATGTGTATGCTCTCCTTACCGACGGCAACCATAGGGTGAGCTTTGACAGCGTGATTGAGGTGATGAAACGTACAGGCAAGGATCTTCCAAGCCTTTACAAGGAAACGGCAGAGGGTGGACTGGCCTACCAAATGGCAAAAAAATAGATTAGGAATATGGTAGTTTCCAATTTTTAGATTATTTTAGCAGAACTATTGATACTAATAACAATTAAAAATTATAATTATGGCACTAGAGATTAATGATTCAAACTTCAAAGAGGTTGTTTTGGATAGCGAGAAACCTGTAGTAGTTGACTTTTGGGCAACATGGTGTGGCCCTTGCAAAGCTCTTTCTCCTGTAATTGACGAGGTTGCAGCAGAGTTCGAAGGCAAAGCTGTTGTTGTAAAATGCAACGTTGATGATGCAACTGATGCTCCAGCTGAGTACGGCATAAGAAACATCCCTACCCTATTGTTCTTCAAAGGCGGTGAGGTTAAGGACAAACTTGTAGGTTCTACTACAAAAGCTGCTATTGCAGAGAAATTGAACGCATTGCTATAGTATTAACTTTTAACATTAAAAATCATGAAAAGAAACCTATTGCTTTTAGTTGCTTTCTTGCTCATATCTGTGCAGGGATTCTCACAGTTTGGTATTAAAGCAGGATTGAATTTCAACACCATGGGGGATATCAAGGCTGAAAATATTGAGAAAGGTTCTATGGAAAACAAGACAGGTTTCCATGTTGGCGCACTTTACAATTTCAAAATTCCTCTAACCGGAATTTCGGTACAGCCTGAGCTTGTGTACACACAGACAGAGTCTACCCTTGAAACAAAAAGTCCTGCCACTGATTGTGATTTCACCCTTAAGCAGTTGCAGTTTGCAGCCGGCCTACAGTGGGGCATAGATCTTATTATGCTACGTCCTTATCTGCAGGTTGCCCCTTATATTGGATATGTGATGGGCAACAAGCCTTCTTTGAAGGATATCAAATGGGAGATGGACGAGTTCAGATACGGTTTGGGTCTTGGTGCAGGTTTGGATGTATGGAAACTGCAGGTGAGCGGAAAATATGTTTGGGATTTGGGCAAAGCGTCTGAGTTTGATTCAAGCGCAGTTGGAATTGGAACCGGCCTTTTGAAAGGAAAGAAAGACAAAGGTTTCCAGCTTTCAATAGCTTACATGTTCTAATACCCGCTTAAAATGAGACTTGACACCGTAAAACAAGAATTGGGAGAGCATTGGAGCGGTTATTCTGCAGCATTGGGCAATGCCCTTGCGCACAACAACAAGCTCCTTACCCAGCTGAACAAATATATCATTGACACAGCCGGCAAGCAGATGAGGCCTGTCCTGTGCCTGCTCTCTGCCCAAGCTTGCGGTGAGGTTTCACAAATGAGTTATGAGTGTGCCGCTGTATGTGAAATTATACATACAGCCACACTTTTACATGATGATGTAGCCGACAATGGAGACCTCCGCAGAGGCGTTCCTACTGTAAAGGCTGTATTCAGCCCGGCAGCATCTGTACTTACAGGCGACTACTGGCTGGCCAAAGGGATGTACGTGCTGATAAACAAATGCAACGTGGAGATTCTCGGCCATTTTACACAAGCGCTGCATGACTTGTCTGTAGGTGAGATAATCCAGATGGAGAAAGCCGAAGAGCTTGATACCACCAAAGAGGATTATTACAAGATTATTGAATGCAAGACCGCAAGCCTTTTTGTTGCGGCCGCAAAGAGCGGAGCAATCTCTGCCAGTGCTCCAAAGGAGTATGTTGAGGCTGTTGCAAAATACGCCTACCATTTGGGGCTTGCTTTCCAGATGAGGGACGATATCTTTGACTATTCCCCTAAAATGGATACCGGGAAACTGCCTGGTGCAGACATCAAGGAGAGGAAGATAACTCTTCCGCTTCTGTGCGCAATGGAGGCGGCCCCACAGGAAGAAGCCAGAATCAGAACTCTGATAGACGGTATTGAAAATACCATAGAAAAAGGGAGTGAAGTCTCAAACTCCGAGAAAGAGATTATAACCTCCGTAAATGAATTCATCTATAAGCACAACGGTATTGCAAAAGCTCAGGAGATTCTTGAGCAGCATGTGGCAATAGCGCAGCAGGCAATAGAGATACTGCCGCATAGCACTGCCAAAGAGAGACTCATACAGCTTGTGCAATATGTAGGAACCAGAAACGTTTAAAGGACAATGGCTATAATTGCAGACATACTGGCCATAATTGCAGCCATTGCCGGAATTGCAGGATGCCTTCTTCCTGCTATACCCGGTCCCCCTTTGTCTTATGCCTCAATCCTTATTCTGTACCTGTTCAACAACCCCAATTACGGGATAACCGGCAAGTTCCTCATTGTCTGGATAATCATAGTGGCAGCTGTTACCATCATCGATTATGTGGCACAACCCTATTTCACAAAGATCACCGGAGGCTCAAAGCTTGCCGTAAGATGCTCCATTGCAGGTCTTGTAGCCGGAATGGTCTTCTTCCCTCCAATAGGAATAATTATAGGCCCTTTTATTGGAGCCTTCATTGCAGAATTCATAATAAACAAGAAACCCCTCAAAAACTCCCTTGCCGCAGCAATGGGTGCTTTCTTGGGGTTCATCCTTGGGACCGGACTCAAACTTGCAGTTTCCGGCACCCTGCTTTATTACACAGTACGCTTTATTTTCTTTTAACAGCTTCTACACAAGCTACTACCTCCTGCCAGGCAGCATCCATCTCTGCCAAGGCATCCCTTCCCTTTTCTGTAAGGGAGTAATATTTGCGGGGAGGTCCTTGTGTACTCTCCTCCCACCTGTAGCTCAGAAGCCCCTGGTTCTTCAATCTTGTAAGGAGCGGATACAATGTTCCCTCCACTACAATCATCCTGGCCTCCTTCAAAGACGAGATGATAAGTGATGCATATGCATCTTCACGCCCCAGAATTCCCAGAATACAGTACTCCAATACGCCTTTACGCATTTGAGACTTTATGTTGTCAACATTTGAATCTACCATAACGTTACTTTTTATGGGTAAACCTCATCATATTTTCTGCCGTAACAGGCAATCCGTAAAGTTCGCACATTTGTGCAGGGGTTTGCGCCAAAGGTGCTGCAATCCAAAGGATAATATATATCCAGAAGCCGGCCGAACCCAAGAAAAGGACTAAAATGAACACAATCCTCACAAGCAGAATGTCTATATTGAGGTAAGTTGCTATACCTGCACACACTCCACCAAGAGCTTTATTGTCGGGATTACGGTAAAACTTCCTGGTTGGTTTGTTGCCGCTGAAAATATCTGATATAGGATCATTCGGCACATCAATGTACGGTTCGCCGTCCGGCATGCCAAGCTGCGCAATCACCTTCTCCACCATAAGCACATCCACCACATTCCTGTACTGGTTTACCTCCTCTGAGAACAGCTCCGAAATTCTCCCCTCAAGGTCTTCCATCACCTCTGCGCTCTGAGGTCCCAGTCTGCCCCCTTTGCGGAATGCCTCCAAATACTTCTTCAGTAGAGAATAAGCATCCTCATCCATGGCAAAACTTCTGCCGCCAATACCTGCATTAATCACTTTTTTCATAGCTTGTTACTTTTTATTCATTTATAACATTATTAGGCTCACTTTGTTGTTTGCATTGCAAATATATATAATTTTTACAATACCTTGCAATGCCTAGTACTAAAAATAAAAAAAAGGGTATCTCTTCCCGACACCCTTTTCAGTCTTTATATAACCTGTGTTATATTAGTTTGCTGGCTCTGTAGCTGGAACCTCTGTAGCTGGAACCTCTGCAGCTGGAGCAGCAGGCTCAACTGGGAACTGTGGCTGTGCTACTGGTGCAGTGTTCTCAATTTTCTCAATTAGAGCTGAATTATTCTCATCAACTTTTGTAGAAACAAAAGCAGTTGCAGCAATACATAGCACAATAATTACAATTGCAAGAGTCCAAGTTGCCTTCTCAAGGAAATCAGCAGTTTGTCTAACACCAAAAGTCTGGTTGCCAGCTGCAAAGTTTGCTGCCAATCCACCACCTTTAGAGTTCTGTACCAATACTACAAGAGTAAGGATAACACTTGCAATAACAATAAGGATAGCAATAACTGTGTACATAATTTATATTAATTTTTTGATTTTATTTCGTTTACAAGGGATGCAAAGTAAGTACTTTTTTCTGGATATAACAAAATTAGTTTTGCATAAGCATCTATCGCCTTCTCATAATAACCCTGGTCTGCATAAATGGCTGCCAATGTTTCAGTAACAAAATCCATTGATTCAAAATCAACATCATAGCTGCCACATGTTGGAGGCTCCTCCCTCTCCAAGTTGTCAGCAGGGGCTCCAAACCTTATCTCCGGCACCTTTTCTTCTTGCGAAAGTTCCTCAAAATCAGCCTTTGAGAAATAATCTCCGCCCACAACAAAAATCTTTGGCCTATTATTGGCCGGAGTTTCCGGAACCACCTCCACCAAAAGATCATCATCGTGGCTGCCAGGATGTTCAGTGGCAAAATTCTCCACTTCCTGCTGCATAAGGTCAAAATCTATCTCAAAAGCATCATCGGCATCTGCAGCCGCTGCCAGGGCACGGCACTGCAACAATACCGCATCCCTGCGCGGGAAAAATATCAGGTTCTCCCTGTAACTGCTCTCAAGACACTCGGGTGCCATCTGTACCATACGGCACAACAACACCTCCCTGGCATACGAAAACCAAGGATATTTGGAAACCGTTGCCTGCAACTGGGGAACCTCCAAATTCTTTATATGTACTGCACCTGTCTCCAAAACTACCAGTTTGCTACTGTTGCATTAAAAATATCCTCAACTAGAATCTCCACTATCTCATCCACAAGCTGTGCCTCAACCGAATCTAGCGAAAGGTTTGAATCATAATCCTGGAATGCAGCAAAAGACTTCTCAAAATCCTCCTCCTCATGCTTGAGGTTCTTGAACTGTATCTTCACCGTTACAGTGAGCCTGTTCTGCGCCGCCACCTCCTGAGATGTGACTGCTGTTGGGGTAACCTCATACGATGTAATGAATCCGCTCACCTGCAGATCTCCGCCATCTTCCACCATCTCCAGCTTGGTAAGTTTCCTGTACTGGTCCTGAAGGGCCATGGTAAGGGTATTGCTCAACGACGGGTTAACCTTCATTGCACGGTTCTCAATGGTGTACACAGAAATTGTATGTACATCGGGAGCAATGGATGTATCATTGAACTTATAAATGCCGCATGCTGCAAAAACAAATGCCAGCACTGAAAAAAGTATAAAATTCAGTCTCTTCATATTTGTCAGTCCTCCAATCCCAATTCCTTGATTTTTCTATAAAGTGTCCTCTCCGAAATCTCCAATGCCTCGGCAGCATCCTTTTTGTTGGAATATTTCTTCAATGCCTTCCTTATAAGGTTATCTGTTGCATTAGGAATTGAGAAATCCTCCTCATACTCCTCAACATCAATAGCCTCAGACTCCTCAACCGCAACCTCCTGCACCGGCTCCACAGACTGCACCGGCTGAGCTACAGCAGGAACATTTGCAACAGGCTGCATTGCCTGCACCCCAATCACCGCCGGCAAAGACGGCATATCATCTGCAATTTTCTTCCCGACAGTCCCCCCCTGCAGCCTCTCCATATCCATCTTCAGGTTCTGCACCTCAAGCTGCAACTGCTGGAGCATGGCCATATAGAACTTCTCCCTCTCGCTGAACATCTCCGCACCGGAAAGCTCACCTCCAACTACAGGAAGCGAGTCCGGACCGTCTACAGGAAGATACTTCTGCAAAGTTGCAGGCTCTATCATCCTCTCCTCCTCCAATACTGACATCTGCTCCGCCACGCTCTTGAGCTGCCTCACATTGCCCGGCCACCTGTACTGGGCAAGGAGCATCTGTGCCGCTTTGGAAAGCTTGACTGCCGGCATCTTGTATTTTTGGGCAAAATCAACCGCAAACTTGGTAAAAAGGAGATTGATGTCTGCAACCCTCTCCCTAAGGGGTGGAAGTACAATTGGAACAGTGTTCAACCTGTAATAAAGGTCTTCCCTGAATTTTCCCTGCTTTATTGCATGGGGCAAATTTATATTTGTAGCAGCCACCACCCTCACATTGGTCTTCTGCACCTTTGAAGATCCCACCTTTATGAATTCACCTGTCTGGAGTACCCTTAAAAGGCGCACCTGCGTGGTAAGGGGCAGTTCTGCCACCTCATCTAAAAATATTGTACCGCCATTAGCTGTCTCAAAATACCCCTTGCGGGTATCATAAGCACCCGTAAAGGAACCTTTCTCATGCCCAAACAACTCAGAATCAATAGTACCCTCAGGTATTGCTCCACAGTTAACAGCAATATAGGTACCATGCTTGCGGGCACTGTACTGATGTATGATTTGAGGAATCACCTCCTTTCCAACACCACTCTCTCCGGTAACCAGAACAGACAAATCTGTATTGGCAACCTGCACAGCAACCTCCAGCGCCCTCATCAGGGCCGGATCGTTACCTATAATATCAAACCTCTGCTTTAAATTCTGCAATTCCATAATCTGCAAAGTTAATCATTTTCTACTGCATAAAGCCATTAAAGCAATTTTTGTTTACAGAAAACTTATGTAATTTAACATTTGAAGGTATCAAAACTGATCACTTTTTCCTATCTTTGCAAAAAAGTGTGGAAATTCAAAAACTAACTAAAATAAATCACATGAGAAAAAGTATCATTATTGCGTTGGCATGCTTGGTAATGGCAGCATGTAGCAACCCTTCAAAAATGGCAACTCTTGCTGATTCCATCAATACCGATATGGTAAGCAGCAAAGCAGCAATTGGCGGCAACAATGTAACAGCTTCAGTTGACGTTCTTGAGGCTGTAGCAGGTAAAATCACTGCAACATACTCTCTAAAATTCCCTGCTGAGTTCTTCCAGAGCGAGGCTATCCTTAACGTAACTCCTGTATTGGTATACGAGGGTGGTGAGGTTGTAGGTCCAGTATTGACACTTCAGGGAGACAAGGTTATGGACAACTACACTGTAATTTCTTACAAGAACGGTGGTGAGGTTTCAAAAGAGGTTACATTCAACTACAAACCAGGCATGGAGAAAGCTACTCTAGAGCTAAGAGCTGTAGTTTACAATGCAGACAGAAGCAAAAATTACAAATTCCCTTACAACTTCAAAGTTGCTGACGGTACAAACTGCACTTACATGTTGGTTAAGACTGAGGGTAAACCTGCTTTTGAGAGCGACGCATACCAGAAAGTGCTTAAAGAGAGCAAAGAGTCTCAGGTTCTTTATGTAGTTAACCAGTCTAACGTAAGAAATAACCAGCTTAAGAGCGAGCAGATCAAAGAGTTCCAGGAGTTCTTGAAAGAGGCTCAGGAGAACGAGCGCAAAACTATCGTTTCTAACGACATCATCGCTTACGCTTCACCAGACGGAGAGTTTGACTTCAACACCAAACTTTCTGAGAAGAGAGCAAAATCAGCTGAGACTGCATTTGTAAAAGTTATCTCCAAAAAAGCTAAAGTTAAAGACATCCCTGTAAACGTTTCTCAGATTTCTGAGGACTGGGAGGGTTTCCAGGAGCTTGTTCAGGCATCTGACATTAAAGACAAAGAACTTATCCTTCGCGTACTTTCTATGTATTCAGATCCTGCAGTCAGAGAGCGTGAGATCAAAAATATGAGCGCAGTTTACAAAACTTTGTCAGACGAGGTTCTTCCTGCATTGCGTAGAGCAAGATTCATCGCTAACGTAGAGTACAAGAACTGGACCGACGAGGAGCTTACCCAGATCATCAACGAGAACATGAGCCAGTTGGACGAGGAGGCTCTTCTTTACGGTGCAACTTTATTTGACAAAGATGCAGCTAAAGCTGAGATCTACAAGGCAGCAGCAACTAAATTCAACAGCAGCAGAGCTTACAACAACCTTGCAGCTTTGAGCCTAAAAGCTAAGAAAACTGCAGAGGCTAAAGGTTACCTTGCAAAAGTATCTGACAAAAACGCCATCTACTACAACAACATGGCAGTAGCAGCTATGCAGGAGGAGAACTTTGATGCAGCAGCTGAGAACCTTGCAAAAGCAGGCAACCTTGCTGAGGCTAAAGAGAACAAAGCAGCTTTGATGATCATTAACGGCGAATATACTGCAGCAGCAACTGCATTGGCTGGCACAAACTCTTACAATGAGGCTCTAGTAAACATCCTTACCGGCAACCTTACAAAAGCTTCTTCTGTACTAGGCAACGCAAAATGCCCTTGCAAATCTTACTTGAAAGCTATCATCGCAGCTCGTCAGGGCAACAACGCTCAGGCAAAAGAGTTCCTTGAGGCAGCTAAGAAAGATGAGAAACTTGCCAAGAGAGCAGAGAAAGACATTGAGTTCGCAAAACTATAATGTTCATCTGAACTTTTGATACCGAGAGGTGGTCCGGATTCCGGGCCACCTTTTTTTATTGCCATTCTCCCATATTTTCTGCAAATTTGCACTATACAGCAACAATAAAATATGAGAAAAGTTACAGTCATGTGCTGCGCACTGCTGTGCAGCCTTTTTGCAAATGCAGAGACCATGAAGATAAACAGATTCAAGTATGCAGGGCCCCATCAGGTGGTCACCCCATACATGACAGACAAAACCGATGTAAACGGCAAAGAGCTTGAAAGCAAGAACTTCCTGAACACATATATGTCGTTCAGCCAGCTGGAGCACGCTCCCTATATTAACGCAGCGGATATTCCGGCAACATCCGGTGGCCAGGCAATTGCCTTACTGGAGTTCAACCTTCAGAATGAGAAATATGCCAAAGGTGATATAAAGATAGGGGGCGTGGAATATTACGAAGTATATGTAGACGGGAAGAAACTGTCGGGAAGCAGAATTGAAGTGATTCCTGCAACCCATTCTGTTGTTGTGAAATACCTCATCACCCCTGAGCAGAAAGGGGCTCCGGAGATTACTGTTGAAACGGAGCAGGAAGGGGTATTTACCCTCAGGGAAGACGGCAAGAGACAGTACGCCCTCACAGATGTGCTCCATGGCAAGAGGTTCCAGGGAGTACAGGTTTCCCCTTGTGGAAAATGGCTTATCACCAACTACAACACATCGCTTGCAGGAGGCAAAAGCATACGCACCACAACCCTCACCGAGATAGCAACAGGTACAATTACAGTTCCAAGAGGCGAATGGCCAAACTGGATGCCAAAAAGCAGCCTGTACTGGTACACCAGAGAGGATGCCGGAGGCAGACATATCATTACCGTAGACCCAGCAACCGGCAAAGAGACCGTCTTTGCCAAGAATATCCCTGCAGGCTGGTTCCAGATTGCCCCATCAGAAGATTACCTCCTTTATTCAATAGAGCAGAAAGGTCCTGGAGAGAAAGAGGAGATTTATGAGGTTATTGTTCCCGACGACCGCCAGCCGGGATGGCGCAACCGCTCATACCTTGCCAAATATGACCTTACAACCGGCGTGATGCAGCCTCTTACTTTCGGATACCGCAACACATGGGTGGCCGACATTTCAGAGGACGGCAAGAAAATGATTTTCTTCACAAACCGAGGTCGCCTTACAGAGCGCCCTACCACCCTCACCTCCCTTCATATGATGGACATGGAGACACTCCAGACAACCACCATCATTGAGGATGACGGCTTCATCAGCGGCGCAAAATTTTCTCCCGACGGAGCATTTGTTGCCATCACAGGCACACCGGAATCTCTTGGAGGAATTGGCAAGAATGTGAAGGAGGGACAGACCCCAAGCATGTACGATTACCAACTTTACATTATGGACCTTGGCAGCAGGAAGATCAAGGCCGTAACCAAAGAGTTCAACCCTGCAGTGGGGTCGATTGCATGGAGCAGATACGACAACCAGATCTACTTCACTGCAGAGAACAAGGATATGGTGAGCCTATATAAAATGAATCCATCGTCGGGAAAAATATCACAGGTAAAGACCCAGGAGGACATGGTGAAACAGTTCACCATTGCAGATGCAGCTCCGGTGATGGTATGGTACGGCCAGGGGGCAAGCAACTCAGACAAGGCCTACATTGCAGACCTGAAGAAAGGGACCTCTGTACTTTGGGTGGATTTGAGCAAGGATATCCTTGAGGGTGTACAGCTTGGAGAGTGCCGCGGATGGAACTTTAAGAACTCCAAAGGGGATGAAATAAACGGCCGCTACTACTTGCCTGCAAACTTCAACCCTGAGAAAAAATACCCGTTGATTGTAAACTACTACGGAGGCTGCAGCCCAACAGAGCGCAACTTTGAGAGCCGCTACCCTCACCATCTGTATGCAGCTATGGGATACGTAGTTTATGTTGTGAACCCAAGTGGAGCAACCGGATTTGGGCAGGAGTTCTCTGCGCGTCACGTAAACACCGCAGGCGACGGTCCTGCCCAGGACATCATTGAGGGAACCAAACAGTTCTGCAAGGAGCATCCTTTCGTAGACGAAACCAAAATAGGTTGTATTGGTGCCTCTTACGGTGGCTTCATGACCCAATATCTGCAAACCCAGACCGACATCTTTGCCGCTGCCATCTCACATGCCGGCATCAGCGACCACACCAGCTACTGGGGAGAGGGCTACTGGGGCTACTCTTATAGCGAGGTATCAATGGCCAACAGCTACCCTTGGAGCCACAAGGAACTGTACGTAGAGCAAAGCCCTCTGTACAATGCCCACAAGGTAAACACCCCCATCCTGTTCCTCCATGGAGACAAGGACAACAACGTTCCAGTTGGAGAGAGTATACAGATGTACACCGCCCTCAAGCTCCTTGGCAAAGAGACCGCCATGGTACTTGTGAAAGACCAGGACCACCACATCCTCGATTACAACAAGAGGATCCAGTGGCAGAACACCATCTTTGCCTGGTTTGCCAAATGGTTGCAGAATGACCCAACCTGGTGGAATGCAATGTACCCGCCAAAGACATTGTAAAGTGACCATTGGGACGACGTCCTAAAGGGCATTTTTCATAGCCTGCTCCTGTACGGTAGTGACCTTTGGGACGACGTCCTAATGGTCACTTTTTCATAAAAAAGGGCCACCACAAACGGGCGGCCCTTGATATTTGATCCCCTATAGGGAAGACTAGTCAAGTTTAAGTACTGCCATGAACGCGCTCTGAGGTACCTCAACGTTACCTACCTGACGCATGCGGCGTTTACCTTTCTTCTGTTTCTCAAGAAGTTTTCTCTTACGTGAGATATCACCACCGTAACATTTTGCGGTTACATCCTTACGCACGGCTTTAACTGTCTCGCGGGCAATGATCTTGGCACCGATGGCTGCCTGGATTGCAATGTCAAACTGCTGGCGCGGGATAAGCTCCCTGAGTTTCTCGCACATCTTGCGGCCAAAGTCATAAGCATGGTCCCTGTGGATAAGGCTGCTCAACGCATCCACACCCTCACCGTTAAGGAGGATATCCAGTTTCACAAGGTCTGCATCCCTGTAGCCGGTAATGTGGTAGTCGAATGACGCATAACCTTTTGAGATGGATTTCAGTTTGTCATAGAAATCAAACACAATCTCGGAAAGCGGCATATCATAGTTCAGCTCCACACGGTCGCTGGTAAGGAAGTGCTGGCTCACCAGGGTACCTCTCTTATCCAGGCAAAGTTTCATGATAGGGCCAAAGAAATCACTCTTTGAAATGATCTGTGCCCTGATGTAA
>JAEIGA010013526.1_pt1 | contig 12424 bp, 7 predicted proteins | sample 9270691 | NCBI WGS metagenome assembly JAEIGA01 (sample SAMN17057246, study PRJNA624740) | gut metagenome | biome: biome; isolation source: fecal sample | host: Bos grunniens | place: China: Xizang | collected 2019
ATTAGTTCCATTTACGTCAAAGATATTCCTCTCACAAAAGATTCGTTCAAACGAAGAGAAAAAGCGTCTTAAGCGAGTTGCTGCTGCAGTTTTGCCTAAGAATTTCGGTGTGATAATTCGCACAGCAGCGGTAAATGCAACTGATTTGGATATCGAACAGGATATCTTGGCCTTGGTAGAAAAGTGGAATAAGACGCTTCAACAAATCCGTAAAAGTCAGGCTCCGGCTCTGTTGATGAGCGAGATGAGCCGTGCAAACACCATTATTCGCGACACCCTCGACGGTTCGTTTTCGCAGATTATAGTCGATGATGAAGCGATGTACAACAATATACGCAGCTATATCCGTGTAGTAGATCCTGAGCGTGAGAAGATTGTAAAACTTTACCGCGGAACGCTGCCGATTTTTGATAATTTCGACGTTGCCAGACAGATTAAGTCTCTATTTGCTAAATATGTGTCGCTCAAGCGTGGTGCATATTTGATTATCGAGCATACTGAGGCGATGAATGTTATTGATGTCAACTCTGGTAATCGTACCAAGGCGGAGGATAATCAGGAGCAGACTGCTATGGATGTGAATTTGGCAGCAGCAGCTGAAATCGCTCGCCAATTACGTCTGCGAGACTTGGGAGGTATTGTGATTATCGACTTTATCGATATGCATAAGGCGCAGAATCGCCAAACTCTCTATGAGGAGATGAAACGCTTGATGGCTTCGGATAAGGCTAAACATACAGTCCTGCCGTTGACGAAATTTGGTTTGATGCAGATTACTCGCCAGAGAATCCGCCCTGTAGCTGTGCAGGATATCAGAGATATATGCCCGACGTGTAACGGTACGGGCAAGATTGAACCTACGATTCTGCTCGATCGCAAGATTGAGAATCAGATATCGTTCTTGGCTCATGACCGCAAGAAAAAATATGTGCGATTGGTTGTAAGCCCATATGTGGCTGCATATCTGCGTAAGGGCATCTGGTCGCTAAGGATGAGATGGATGTGGCGTTACGGTGTGTGGGTTGATATCCGCTCGAATCAGAGTCTTGGTATTGTGGATGTGCGTTACCAGGATCGTAAGGGTAAGAATCTGTTTGAGTAGAGACTCAACATAGACTGCCGATTTTGTGATGTCGGTATGTAATTGTTGTAAGATAGACGTTTGTAAAGGACGTTTGATATGAATAACGCTTTACGGCTCTTTGAAGGTGCCAAGTCACTTGCAAAGTTGTGCCGCGAATTAAAACGAGAGAGTGCTACCGTCCGACTTGAGGAGTTGGTCGGCGGTGCTCTTTCGTCATATGCTGCGGCAGCAATCGCGCGTGTTGGTGGCGTGCATATCTTTGTTTCAGAGGATAGAGATGCTGCCGCATACCTTCTCAATGACTTCTATACACTGCTTGATGAGGAGTGTGTCTACTTTTTCCCTTCGTCATATAAACGCTCGGTAGCCTACCGTTCGGAGGATGCCCAGGGTGTGGTGCAACGTACAAATACGATTAATGCACTGCGAGGTGCAAGTGGAAAGGGATTTATGGTTGTCTGTACCTATCCCGAAGCTTTGGCAGAGGCGGTTGTTGAGCCAGAGGAGATGGCCGGAGGAATGCTCTCTATAGGTGTTGGCGATAAAATTAAGATTGTCGATTTGGAGGATATGCTTGAGGGTATGGGCTTCGTAAAGGTTGACTTTGTCTACGAGCCTGGTCAGTACTCGATGCGTGGAGGTATCGTCGATGTATTCTCATACGCTGAAAGTCGACCATTCCGATTCGACTTTTTTGGTGATGAGATAGACTCTATACGCCGTTTTGAGATTTCAAGTCAGCTCTCTGCCGAGCGTATTGAGAGAGCAGATGTTATCCCAAATATCAACACTCGTAGTGAGCGCAAGGTGTCGTTGGCTCGTTTTTCAGGTGCCGATACTACATGGTGGTTTACGGATGCAGATTATGCTTTGCGTAAGGTTGATGATCTGCGTCGCAAGATGCTGTCGGAACTTGACGAGCCTTCAGAAATAGATGGTCTGCTGACCAGTCGTAAAGCTTTGTTAGAGGATATGGAGCGGAGCAGAATGGTCACTCTGCGAAATACACTTAAGGAGCGAATGGCGGACGTTGTCGTGGAGTTTAATACGGTGCCTCAGCCATCATTTAATAAAAACTTCGAAATTCTGGCTGATGATATCATCGACCATACCGAGCTGGGTTACGATTGCTATATTCTATCGGAGAATAGGGCGCAAATCGAGCGTTTGAACAATATATTCCACCAGATTGGTCGTGCCAATGCTGAGCCAAAGGCTCTCCCGTTGACCTTGCACGAGGGATTTGTGGACCATAATCTGAAGTTGTGTCTATATACTGACCATCAGATTTTCGAGCGATACCAACGCTATCGCATAAATGGAGAGATTAAGCGTGATGAGCAGATGACCATTGCCGAGCTGAATGCTCTGCAGGTGGGCGACTATGTGGTGCATATCGACCACGGAGTAGGTCGCTTTGGAGGCTTGGTAAAGATTAACGAAAATGGCAAGGTGCACGAGGCTATAAAGTTAGTCTACAAGGATAACGATGTACTCTTTGTGAATGTTCACTCACTGCATCGCATCTCACGTTACAAGAGTGGTGAGGGTGAGCCTCCGAAGATATACAAACTTGGTGGTGGTGCATGGCAGAAACTCAAGAATGCCACAAAACGAGCTGTTAAGGATATTTCGCGTGAACTTATTGCTCTGTATGCCAAACGTAAAGCAAGTAAAGGTTATGCATTTTCGGCAGATACGTATTTGCAGCAGGAGTTGGAAGCTTCGTTTATGTGGGAGGATACGCCAGATCAACAAGCGGCAGCTGAAGCTGTGAAGCGAGATATGGAGTCATCGCAGCCAATGGATAGGTTGGTCTGCGGAGACGTTGGCTTTGGCAAGACGGAAGTCGCTATCCGAGCAGCATTCAAAGCTGCAGTTGATGGCAAGCAGGCTGCGGTGCTGGTGCCGACAACAATCTTGGCTCTGCAGCACTATCGTTCATTTATGGAGCGTTTGCGTGATATGCCAGTAAGAGTCGAGTATCTGAATCGAACCAAAACTGCTGCGGAAACTCGACAGATTATTGCCGACCTGGAGGCAGGTAAGATTGATATCCTGATCGGAACGCATAAGATGTTGGGTAAGAATGTACGTTTCCACGATCTCGGATTGCTGATTATCGATGAGGAACAGAAGTTTGGAGTGGCAGCCAAGGAGAAACTTACACAAATGAGTGTGAATGTTGATACACTGACTTTGACAGCTACACCTATTCCTCGTACATTGCAGTTCTCGCTGATGGGTTCGCGAGATCTCTCGGTAATCTCGACTCCGCCACCCAATCGCCGTCCTATCGTTACCGAGTCGCACGTATACTCTGAAGAGATTATCCGTGATGCGATTGAGGCAGAGTTAGCGCGCAATGGTCAGGTATACTTAATTCATAATAAGGTCGATGATTTGCCAGCGTTGCAACGGAAGATTAATGCCCTATGCCCTGCCGTTCGTACACGCATAGCGCACGGACGTATGCCTGCGGCGGAGGTTGAAAAGCTGATTATGGATTTTATCTATGGGGACTTCGATGTGCTTATTGCAACAACCATCGTTGAGAGTGGTATTGATATCCCTAATGTAAATACAATTATCATCAATGATGCACAAAACTTTGGACTGAGTGATCTGCATCAGCTTCGTGGACGTGTGGGTCGTAGTGATAAGAAGGCATATTGCTACCTGCTTACACCACCCGATGAGATGCTGTCGAGTGATGCTCGCAGGCGTATGAGGGCTATCGAGGAGTTCTCTGATCTTGGTTCGGGATTCAATATTGCGATGCAGGATTTGGATATTCGCGGTGCTGGAAATCTGTTGGGAGCCGAGCAGAGCGGATTTATTGCCGATATAGGCTTTGAAACCTACCAGAAGATTATGCGTGAGGCGATTGCCGAATTGCGCTCGGAGGGAGTTGATGTCTCGGCTATGAGTACGGGCGAGGCGGAAGTTGTCGAGCAGATGAATTTTATTGAGGATTCGGCTATTGAGATAGATGTTCCAGCTGAGTTGCCTGAATCGTATGTTCACCAGCAAGCAGAGCGTTTGCGTTTATATCGAGAACTTGATTCGTTACGTGACGAGGAGGCGCTGCAAGGCTTTGCTGCAAGGCTTGAAGACCGTTTCGGTAAGTTGCCGCGAGCTGCAGAAGAGTTGCTGAATGTTGTGCGTCTGCGTTGGGAGGCGGTGCGTCTCGGTATGGAGAGAGTTAAGGTGAAGAATGGCTTGATGATAGTACACTTTGTCGGAGATTCGTCATCGCCATACTTCAAGAGTGAAATGTTTATGAATATGTTGCGATATGTTACGCAACACCCTGACAGATTTGTCTTAAAACAGCATAATGACCGCTTGGCAATGACCGTGCGTAGGGTGGCAGATATTGAGCAGGCGTGGAAAATATTGAAAGAGTTATGAATTTAATCGTTGACATAGGCAATACGACAACCAAAATCGCCGTTATGGATAGTAACAACAATGTTGTTGCTCACTATCGTGTAGAGAGCCTCACTGCGGAGATGACGACTGCGCTATTGGCAGAGTATCCGTCCATTGATAAGGCGATATTGGCATCGACAGGCCGGTGTGACGAGTGTGTGTGTGGAGTGCTGCGCGAGAAGATGAACTGCTTTATAGAGTTTGACTCCGCAACAGATATTCCGCTAAAAAATGGTTATAAAACGCCAGAAACCCTCGGTGCCGATCGCCTCGCAGCCGCTGTAGGAGCGTGGGAATTGTATGGTAAAAGAGATATGCTGATAGTCGATTTTGGAACGGCTATTACTTACGATTTGGTAACGGATGGAGTGTTCAGAGGTGGTAATATATCGCTTGGAGTGGGAGCTCGTTTTCGAGCATTGCACGAGTTTACAGAGAGACTGCCTTTGTGCGAACCAACCGATGAAAAATTAGAGCTTGGAGGCTCTACTCGCGAAGCGATAGAACAGGGCGTAATGAGCGGTGTTGAGTATGAAACTGCGGGCTATATTGGCGAATTTTGTAAAAAATATGACAATTTGTGCATAATTTTTACAGGTGGAGACGCAAAATACTTTGCTAATCGAATTAAAAATACGATATTTGCAAGTTGTGAATTGACTCTTTACGGATTGAATCGAATTTTGGAGTATAATGCAGCAAAGAATGATGATGAATAGAGTGGCGAAAATATTATTTTCGGTGGTGGTATTTGTGATGGTTTCGGTGGTTAATGCCGTGGCCCAAACGAATGCGACCAATGCCTTCTCACCCTACTCAATGTATGGCATCGGCGAGATAAATACGCAAGGCGCACTTCCGATGAGATCGATGGGTGGTATGGGTGTCGCTTGGCGTTCGACATCAATGGCGAGTCTGCTCAATCCGGCAGGATACAGTGCAACGTTGCGAAAGAGTGCAATTTTCAATTTTGGAGTTGAGGGTATGCACGCCATCAATTCTCAAAATCGCTATGATGCAACTACGGGTGCAGATGCTGGTTCGGTAAAGAGTTCGAAGACATCGGTCAATTTCCATGAAATAGCACTGCAGCTGCCTTTGGCAAAAGGTCTGGGACTCGGCTTGAGTCTTACACCATATAGCAGTGTTGGTTACAATATGACTGCAATTGAACAGGATGAGAATGCTTGGGCGGATGTTGGTCAGGTTAAGTATAATTATCAGGGTGAGGGCGATATTACAGAGGTTAAACTTGGTGTTGGCTGGGAAATCTTCAAAGGATTCTCGCTCGGTATTGCAGGAATGTATTATTGGGGCGGTATAGATCGTCAGTTCACCACCAGAATAGTCAATAATGTTGTAGGTGACGGCTCGATGCTCTCGACTATAGGCTCTAATAATTACAATGTTTCCAACTTTAAGTTCCAGGCGGGAGTGCAGTATAGTGTCATTAATACAGACAAGCGTTCGTTAACTATTGGTGCAACATATGATATTGGCGGTAGTTTGCGCCCGAAGGTTACGCGTCTGACCTATATCAATGATAACCTCACTACAGTAGTTTACAAGGATGACTATCGCAGCGAGATACGCTTGCCAATGCAGATTGCAGGTGGTATCTTCTATCAGGATGTGAAGTGGTCAGCCGGTTTTGACTATGTGTTCCAAAATTGGAAGGGTAAAAACGCAAAACTTGCCGATCTTATTGAACAGGGTGTAGAGGTGGCATATGCCAATACCAGCACCTATAAGGTTGGAGTGGAATATACGCCAAACCGATTTGATGTCCGCCGATACTATAATCGAATGTCCTACCGTGCTGGTTTGCGATATGGCGGATATTACCAGACATTTGGTGGCGAGCATCTAAATCAATATGCCGTAACCATCGGAATAGGATTTCCACTAAGATTCCTTGGAGCCTCTTCGGTAGATGTGGGATTCGAGTATGGTGCCAGAGGTTCTCATAAACGTATTGCCGGAGGAAGTATTGGACTTATCAAGCAGGACTACTTCAAGTTTGCTATAGGTTTGTCTATGTTCGGTGAGGATTATTGGTTTGTAAGACCCAAGTATGATTAATTGAATAACTCAAAATATAACTAATAAAATGAAAAACATTAAAGTTTTGTTATCTGCAGCATTTGCAGTGGTAAGTATGACTGCCGCAGCGCAGGATTTCAGTGACCCCCAGTATGCAAATTGGGGCGAGACTCCCGATGAACGTCGTGAGAATATCGTAAACAGCCAATTCTTGAAGGAGTCTATCGACAACCAGCAGTATGATCAGGCTTCTGTCTACTTCAAGAATCTTGTGGCTAAGTGTCCGACAGCTTCGCAGAACATCTATGTAAACGGTATTAAACTTTACCAAAAGCGAATTGCGAAGTCGAAGAGCCTGGCAGAAAAGAAGGCGAATGTTGATTCGTTGATGTGGGCATATGACTTGCGTAACCAATACTTTGGTTCGCACCATAAGTACGGTTCGGCTTATATCCTTGAGCGTAAGGCTCGTGAGTTGCTCACCTTCAATCAGTCGGATCGTGCTGGAATCCGCAAGGCTTTTGCAGAGGCAATTGAGGCTGCTCTTGCCAAGAATGGTGCGGTAAGTTCGGAGTTGGTTGCGATCTACTTCAAGAACCTTTGTGATGACTACACGAACGAGGAGGTTGAAGCTGATTTGATTCTTTCGGAGTATGAGCGCTTGTCACCGATGTTTACTGATGCAACAGAGGATGATAAGAAGAATAAGGAGCAATTTGAGACAGCATTCGGTTTGAGTGGTGCTGCAAATTGCGAGAATCTTGAGAAACTATTCGCAAAGAAGTTGGCCGCTAATCCCGATGATGTTGAAGTTTTGGGTCAGGCTGTGGCTTTGATGTCAAGAGCCAATTGCGAGTCGGATTTCTTCTTCCAGACAACAGAGAAGTACTATCAGGTTAAGCCTTCGGCAGAGACCGCTCTCTTCCTTGCTCAGGCTTTCCAGAATAAGAAGGAGTTTGATAAGGCTAAACTCTATCTTCACGAGGCTGTTAAGGTGGAGGAGATTCCTGCAGAGAAGGTTAAGCTCTATGTACGTATTGCTGTTGTTGAGTTGGCTGCGCAGAATTTTGTAGAGGCTGCCGCTGCTGCTAAGGAGGCTATTGCTATCGAACCTGAAAATGGTTACGCATACTTTATCCTGGCACAGACATATGCGCTTGGCAATGGTAACTGCTCTGGTTTGGCAAAAGATGCTACTTTCTGGGCTGCGTACGACACAATGAACAAGGCGGTTTCACTGCTTGATGCACAGCCTGATGTTAAGGCAGATGCACAGAAATTTATGGCGACATATCGTAACTTCTTCCCGACTGCCGAGGAGTGCTTCTTCAATGAGTTGAAGGAGGGTTCTGCTTACTCGGTAACATGCGGTGTAGCTCGTGGAGTGTCGACTGTTGTACGTTTCCGTCCACAGTAGTTATATGAAGATTATCACCGTAAATAAATATGCTATGGTAGCACTTTCCATTATGGGAAGTGCTATCTTGCTATTCTCTTGCGGTAAGGCAAAGTCGGAGTCCGACTCTGCAAATAATGAGACTCTGATGACAGAGCGAAGTGAACATCTGACAATTCTAATGTCTGAAAACGGACGAAGATCGTATCACTTCAAAACACCTCTGTTGGAGGGCTATACTATGGCGTCAGATCCCTATCGTGAATTTCGTAAGGGTATCCATATCACAACATATCAGGATGATTCGCTTACAACAGTTAATGCTACGTTGGTGGCGAATTATGCAATCTTTTATGAGGAGCGTGAGTTGTGGGAAGCAAAAGGTGATGTTGTGGTAGAGAAGGCTGATGGCACAAAACTCTACACACAGCAGCTCTATTGGAACTCCAAGACGGGGCGTATATATTCGAATGTTGACTCTAAAATAGTCAAGGGTACCGATACCTTTATGGGTGAGGGTTTTGAATCGGATGAGGAGCTGAAAGAGTGGAGATTCCGCCGAATGTCCGGTAAGATGTTCGTGAATATGGAGCCTACGGAGCCTTCAGACTCAACAGCTATGGCAAATGTAAATGCTGCTGAATCTACATCAAGTGATTCCGGAGCGGCAGGTGCCGTTGAGAGTGTTGATAAAGCAACAAACTCAAAGTCTAAGCAGTCGGAGGATTTGGATAAAACGCATCAAACAACCCAACGCGAGGTATCTGAGGTGAGCAGCGAACGACCTTCGGTGCATAAACTTAATGACCGTCAGAACTCATCGGAACAGAGCGAACAGCATCATCGTCCAATTCCGAGAAAAACGGATAGGAAGAATAAGACTGAGGGGCTTAAAATGCAGATGCGACAAGCCCAAAATGAGATGCTTATTGAGGAGTAAATTGGAGAGTGGGCGATGCGGGATATGATTACATCTGTGGCCATAATTATGGTAATGTTGCTGCTGTCTGCATTCTTTTCAGGAATGGAGATAGCGTTTATAAATAAAAATCGACTGAAGCTCGAAATCGATCGTAAGCAGAGTCGAATGTTCGATTTTATAGCTGATATCTTCGCTCGACACCCTGGTCAGTATATTACAACTATTCTGGTTGGTAACAATATCGCGCTCGTCATCTATTCTCTGTGTATGTCGGTGGTGTTGCGTACTATGGCATACGTGCTTGGATGGACTGAGGTGGCAGAGAGTGGCTCATTTGTGCTTGAAACGATAATTCCGACTATCATTGTCATCTTTGTAGGTGAATATATCCCAAAGTCTGTATTTCGCAGCAAACCCAATTTCTACTATCGCTTTTTCGCTCCGATAATCTATCTTTTCTACTTGATTCTTTATCCGGTGGCACGCTTTACGACGATGTTGTCGTATGGAATATTGCGTCTGTTTGGTCGAAAGAATGAGGCGGGAGAGGTCGATATGCAGTTTGATCGCAGTGATTTGGAGCATTTGCTTGACAGTAATAACATAGATGCGCAACATGAACCTGCAGATCAGGAGATTAAGATCTTGCAGAATGCTCTTGATTTTGCAGATTTAAGGGTGAGGGATTGTATGATTTCCCGCGTGGATATCGAGGCGGTAGATGTAGAGGATACGACTATAGATGAACTCACACAACGGTTTGTGGAATCGATGTATTCCCGTATCTTCGTATGGAAGGATTCTATTGATAATATCGTCGGCTATGTTAATGTAAAGAGCCTTTTTCATCAACCTAAAAGTATCAATGAAGTGCTTATAGAGGTTGATTTTGTGGCAGAGACAATGCCTCTACAGGAGATGCTTGAACACTTTATGAAGAGTAAAAGTAATATTGCTGTTGTTATCGATGAATTTGGTGGTACGGCAGGAATTATTTCGTTAGAGGATGTGCTTGAGCAGATTTTTGGTGATATTGAGGATGAACACGACAAACCAGAAATGGTGGAGAAGCAGGTGGGCGAGAATGAGTATGTATTCTCGTGCCGTTTGGAAGTCGAATATTTGAATGAGAAGTATTCGCTTGATATAGAGGAGAGTGAAGAGTATGATACGCTTGCGGGATATATCATTTATAACTATGGCGGATTGCCCGTGGCAGGAGAAATAGTGTCGGTGGATAATCTGCGAATTAAGATATTGCGTACTACGCGTTCTCGATTGGAATTGGCAAGAATCGAAATATTGCAAAAAAAATGACGATAAAGTGTAACTTTTCGGAATAAAATTACTACCTTTGGAAACTATTTTTGACTAATTATAAAATATTTAAGTAATATGTTCAGTCTAAACACTTTAAGAACCAAGTTCGGCATTGTGCTTTCAGTTGTGATTGCACTTGCTTTGTTGGCATTTATTTTCTCTCTCCGTTACGAAATGGGTTTCGGAGGCAATGATCCGAAAGTCGGTGAGATTAACGGAGACAAGATTCTCTACTCGGAGTATTACAATGAGTATGAGGTAACTAAGAACAATAACGGCGGTGCTGAAGCATATGATGAGGCTGCAGATGAGCGTTTCTCGTCGAGTGCTTGGCAGTCGTTGATTGCAAAGCATGCATTGATCCCTGGATTCCAGAAGATGGGTGTTGCAGTGTCGGAGGCAGAGCGTTTGTCGATGCTCTCTGGTGAGCACACTTCGAGTGTCTACTTCAGCGCATTTGGAAATCCTATGACCGGCGAATATGATGTTAAGGCTCTTTCGGAGTTCCTTGCACAGTCGGAGGGTAATCCTCAGATGCAGCAGCTGTGGAATTATATCAATTCTCAGGCTCTGCTTGAGCGTCAGATTGCAAAGTATTCGGGCCTTGTAAAGGGCGGTGCTTATGTTAATGCATTGGAAGTTGCTGATGGTGTACGTAATGCAAACAATACTTTCGCAGGTAAGGTTGTTTCACGCAGATACACTTCACTTCCCGATTCGATTTTCTCTGTAAGCAAGAGCGAAATCAAAAAGTACTACAACGAACACAAGAATATGTACGAGCAGCAGCCTTCGCGCACTATGTCGTATGTGTTGTTTGAGGTTGAGGCTACTCCTGAGGATATGACAGCAATCGAGAATGAGGTTAAGGGTGTAGCAGCAGAGTTTGCTGTAGCAGATGATGTGAAGGCTTTTGTTCGCCAGAACCGTCACGGCTCTATCGATGACCGATATGTAAGCAAGGATGAACTTTCGAGTGCAGAGTCGGCAGCGTTGATGGCTGGTAAGACTTATGGTCCTGAGTTGGCAAATGATGTTTGGACAGTTGCTCGCGTACTCGATAGCAAGATTGTAGCTGATTCACTTAAGCTGAGCCATATTGTTGTTTCGTACAATGAGGATAAGTTGGCAGATAGCCTCTATCAGGTTGTTAAGGGCGGTGCTAACTTTGCAGAGGTGGCACGTAATCACTCGATGGTTGAGACCGCAACTGCAGGTGGTGAGATTGGTACACTTCCTTTCTCGGCTCTTCCTGCAGAGTTCGTTGCTCCGCTTGAGAATGCACGCAAGGGTGATATCGTAAAGATCGTTTCGGGTAATGCTATTCAGATTGTTAAGGTAGATGGTGTTAAGGGTCGTTCGAAGCACGTTAAGGTTGCTCGCCTGGAGTATCCGGTGGTTGCATCGTCAGCAACAACCCGCAATGTACATAACTCGGCAAGCTCGTTTGCTGTAGCTGCAAATGGCTCGGTTGATAAGTTTAATGCTGCCGCTACTGAGGCTTCTGTAACACCTCGTGTTGTGGACGTTATGAGTGGTGAGCGTACTGTTCGCGGTTTGGAGCATTCGCAGGAGGTTGTTCGCTGGGCTTACAATGCTGAGGTTGGCGATGTTTCTGAGATTTTCAAAGTTGATGGTGACTATGTAGTGGCTGTTTTGACCGGAATCGACAACGATGAGTTCAAACCAGTGTCGGAGGTTGAGTCGCAGATTAAAAATGCGATTATGCGCGATAAGAAGTATGCACATATCGTATCAGAGATGTCAGGTGCTACTATCGACGAGGTTGCCGCATCGTTTGGCGAGGAGGTTACAGATTTCGATGGTGTTACATTCGGCTCGTACTATATTAATGGCGTAGGTGTTGAGCCTCGTCTTGTTGGTGCTATTGCTGCAACTGCAGAGAAAGATGTGGTATCGGCTCCTGTAAAGGGTAATATGGGTGTGTACGTCTATGTTGTTACCGATATTGCAAACGCTGAGTCGCAGAGCGCTGAGGCAGAGAAGGTGCGTCTTCAGGCTATGGCTGAGGGTATGGCTCCGCAGACAGCTTTCTTCGCAGTACAGCGTATGGCAAATGTAGTAGACTTGCGTAGCAAATATTTCTAATCAATATATAAGTAGTGCGGGGTATCTCGTATTGCTGATATCGAAAAATTGGGGATTGACATATAGAGGTCAGTCCCCAATTTTTATCTATTTTTGTTTGTATGTTATTAGTGGA
>JAEIGA010013527.1_pt1 | contig 12424 bp, 7 predicted proteins | sample 9270691 | NCBI WGS metagenome assembly JAEIGA01 (sample SAMN17057246, study PRJNA624740) | gut metagenome | biome: biome; isolation source: fecal sample | host: Bos grunniens | place: China: Xizang | collected 2019
CAGAAACAAAAATAGGCCTATTCATCGGAGTTTTCAGCCTTCATTGCGCGCCGCAACTGCCAACTGTTGACTACATTGTGCCACACGCTGTAGAAGCCGCCGGCTAAAGCTGTCACCGGAGAAAGGAACGTGTAGGCCAACCAAATGGCAAAGACCGTATTCTTCTGACCCAGCGCCTGGGCAGCAGATATGGGTTCTCCGTAGCTCACTCCTACCAGCCTTCCTATAAGAAATTGCAGCAAGCAGGAAAGCAGAGATACCCCGGCAATCAATAGTACCCAATCCATACCGGCACGGGTGTTTACCAAGGCTTGCGTACTCAAGGCTATGGCAAGGGCCAAGGCAAAAATCCAGATACGGAAAGCCAAGTCTCTTTTACCCAAAATATATCGATGAAATCGGGAAAAACAGCGTCTCACAAAAGCCGCAGCGAGCAAAGGGCATATCAGCAGGGGGAACACTCTTGACAAGATTAAAATGAGTGCCGGCAGAAAATCGGTACCACCTTGTGTCTGCGCCAAAGGGAGCAGTAAAGGCACTGCTACTGCTGCCAGCAGATTGGAAGCTATCGTGTAGCTCACCAACGAAGCAGCATTGCCCCCCAACTTAGCTGTGACCACGGCTGCAGCAGTGGCCGTGGGACAGATAAAGCAGAGCATCAAGCTCTCAAGCCCTATGCGCCATGCATCATTGCTGCTTTGGGAAAGAGGCACCACTGCACCTGAAAATACAAGGAACTGCACCAGCAACAACAGCACATGCCAACGCTCAAGCCGCAGTGCGGAGATTTCCACTTTACAGAAAGCCACGAACAGCATACAGAATATTAGCAAGGGCTGAACTACGTCTAAGACGGCGCGCAGAAGCGGGCCCAGACATTCGTGGCCAGGCACGGCTGAATAAAGAAAATAAGCCGCAGCACCAGCCAGCATTGACAAGGGCAAAGACCAGTGACGGCAGAAACGAGTCAGGCGCTCGTACTTACTAAGAGGAGTAGATTGATGGTGTGCCATTCTCCCAAGAAAATCTAATGCAAAAATACAGAAAGCCCCTGAGAGCACCAAGTATTTAAGCGAGGGAGAAAATACAAATAAAAAAAATGGTACCTTTGCACCTATGAAAAGCAAGTTCCGCACGCTCCTCCCTCATTACAAAGCCACTCTAAAATTAGGAATACCTATTGCCATCGGGCAGTTAGGTGTCATCATCTTGGGATTTGTTGACACCATGATGGTGGGGCAATACAACACGGAGGCCTTGGCGGCCGCCTCTTTTGTAAACAACCTCTTCACGCTCATCACCTTCTTGCTGATGGGCTATTCTTACGGACTCACGCCCTTAGTCAGTGCACACTGCGGCCGCGGCGAGAAAGAAGCAGCCGGCGGCATCTTAAAAAGCGGAATGGCAGCTGGCGGCATCTTCGCTGCTATCGTACTGAGTGTCATGACCCTCCTTTATTTCTTTGTCCATAAGATGGGGCAACCGGAAGAGCTCCTCCCCTTAGTGAGGCCCTACTATTTGGTGATTCTCCTTTCCATGATCTTCGTGATGCTCTTCAATACGCTCCGTCAGTTTACCGACGGCACAACCGACACTGCCAGCGGCATGTGGTGCTTGCTGGCCGGTAATGCCTTGAACATCTTGGGCAACTGGCTACTGATTGGGGGCGTCGGTCCCTTTCCGGAGTGGGGACTCTTTGGCGCCGGCGTCGCCACACTGGTTTCGCGCATCTTTATGTTCCTACTCTTAGCCGGCATTGTGTTAGGCCGCCGCAGCTATACACCTTACCGCCGCGGATTTATGCAAAGCCGTATCAAGAAGGCGCAGCTACTGCATCTCAACCGGCAGTCCTTTCCTATCTCCATACCGATGGGTCTGGAGTCGGGCTCGTTTACCTTTAGCGCCATCATGGCCGGTTGGATAGGCGCTATCGAGTTGGCCGCCTTCCAGGTGCTTGTAACCATCGGCACATTAGGTTTTCTTTTCTATTACAGCTTTGGGGCCGGAATGAGCATCCGCATCGCCTCGTTCGTAGGTTTGAAAGACTGGTGGCAAGTGAAGCTGGCCGCAAAAGCCGGTAGCCACCTGCTCATGCTGATAGCCTTTATCTCTTCCGTAGGCATTTATCTATTTGCACTCCCCTTGGTAGAATTTTTCACGCCAGACGCTGCGGTGATTGCCCTGTCGCTCTCGCTCATCGTGCCCTTGCTGCTCTACCAGTTTGGCGACGCCATGCAAATCTGCTATGCCAATGCCCTGCGCGGCACGGCCCAAGTGATGTCCATGATGAAGATTGCCTTCATCAGCTACGTGATTATCGGCATACCCACAGGCTATCTGTTAGGCTTTCCCTTAGGTTGGGGCATACATGGTATTTTCCTGGCATTTTCTGCCGGACTTTTCTCTGCCGCAATTCAGTTTTACCTAGAATTTAGGCGCGTCATAAACGCAGAAGACAAGAGATAGAAATAATAGGAAATTCTACGATGAATCCGTCTATTTTTATCATTTCGGCATGAGCCTCATCCAGGGGCTCATGTTCTTTTATAGCCACAAGATTTAAGCCTCCTGCGCCTAGCGGGTATTCTTGTTTATTGCCACAATAAAGACAGAAGAATTTTATGCAGCGTTTATGCCTTCCTACACCTTTCTTAAAAAAACAAAGCCTTTGAAAATCTTGTGTCAAATGCAAGAAACTTTTATGTCAAGCACTTGATTTTTTTGTGTCAAGCGCTTGAAATTTTTGCTACAAAACTCGGAGATGCAAACCAAAGTGATGTGGCAGCAAGAGTAGCAACACCCATTTAAGGAAACCCTTGAGTTATCTTCTTCCCATCAAGTGGCATATTTTTTCTTCCAAAAATCCATAAATAGCGCTTTGGCCAAACCTATTTTTCTAAGAAAGCATTATCTTTGCACATCTATTTAATATAACAGAAACATTTATGGGAGGTTTTTTTGGTACCGTTTCAACCCAAGAATCTGTAGCCGATTTATTTTACGGAACAGACTACAATTCCCACATGGGAACCCGTCGTGGCGGTATGGCCATGTACAACAACACAGAAAAGAGTTTCACTCGCTCCATCCACAACCTGGAGAGTTCTTATTTCCGCACAAAGTTTGAATCTACTCTCGGCCGATTCAAAGGATGCACTTCCGGTATAGGAATCATCAGCGACACCGACGCCCAGCCTTTGGTAATCAACTCCCACTTAGGGCGCTTTGCCATAGTGACCGTGGCCAAGGTGAACAACATGGAGCAGCTCACCGAAAAACTGCTCAAGCAGAATATGCACTTTGCCGAGCTGTCTTCCGGCAAGACCAACCAAACAGAACTCATCTCCCTGCTCATCATCCAAGGCAAGAATTTTGTAGAGGGCATCGAGAACGTATTCAACAACATTGAGGGCTCCTGCTCCATGTTGCTGCTCACAGAAGACGGCATTATCGCCGCCCGCGACAAATGGGGCCGCACACCCATTGTCATAGGCAAAAAGGATGGCGCCTATGCTGCCACCACCGAAAGCACGGCCTTCACCAACCTGGATTATGAAATAGAATCCTTCATCGGCCCCGGAGAAATTGTCCGCCTAAGAGCAAATGGCATAGAACAAATGCGCGCTCCGGAGGAAGAGATGCAGATTTGCTCTTTCTTGTGGGTGTACTACGGATTCCCCACTTCCACCTACGAAGGCCGCAACGTGGAACAAGTGCGCTTTGAATGCGGTCGCCTGATGGGCGAAGAAGACCCAACGGAAGTGGACTGCGTTTGCGGCATCCCCGACTCGGGCGTCGGCATGGCTTTGGGATATTCCAACAGTTCGGGCAAGCCTTACCACCGAGCCATCTCGAAATACACACCTACCTGGCCGCGCAGTTTTACTCCCGTGAACCAAGACATGCGCTCGCTGGTGGCTAAGATGAAACTCATCTCCAACAAAGCCATGCTACGCGACAAACGTATCCTCTTTTGCGACGACAGCATCGTACGCGGCACGCAGCTCCGCGACAACGTAAAGGTGCTCTTCGACGATGGCGCCAAAGAAGTACACATGCGCATCGCTTGTCCTCCCCTTGTATACAGCTGCCCGTTCATTGGATTCACCTCACAGAAAAGCGACTCCGAACTCATCACCCGCCGCATCATTGAAGAGATAGAGGGACCGGACTTCAAGGACCTATACAAATATGCCCAGACCGGCTCGCCCGAATACAACAAGATGGTAGAGATTCTACGCGAACGGCTTGGGCTTACCTCCCTGCAGTTCAGCAAACTCGAGACTCTTGTTAAAGCCATCGGACTCCCTAAGTGCAAGCTCTGCACCTATTGTTTCGACGGTTGCCGTTGCCATAAATAATTCACAGATAAATCAACCATTCTTTTACCTCACACCCACCTTCTACCACTTATGAAGAAAATAATTTCGCTGCTCCTCCTATTTTGCCTTGCAGGCTCCTTCGCAAAAGCAGAATCTGCTCCTAAAAGAGAATTCCGCGGTGCGTGGATACAAATTATCAATGGACAATTTCAAGGTATGAGCCGCGAAACGATGCAGGCCAATCTGACCAACCAGCTCAACAAGTTGCAAGACTGCGGTGTCAACACCATTCTCTTCCAAGTGCGTGGCGAGGCCGATGCCCTTTATGAAAGCCCCTACGAGCCTTGGAGCCGTTTTCTCAGCGGCACACAGGGAGTGGCGCCCAATCCCTACTGGGACCCCCTGGCCTGGATGGTAAAAGAATGTCACAAGCGCGGCATGGAAATCCATGCCTGGATTAACCCTTACAGAGCTAAAACCAAAGGCACTTCAAAGCTATCAGGAAGACACCCTTATGTAAAAAATCCGGAACGCTTTTTCTCTTACGACGGATTACTACTATTTGACCCCGGCCTACCTGAAAACCGAACCTACATCTGTCAGGTAGCTTCTGACATAGTGCGCCGCTACGACGTAGACGGTCTGCACATCGACGATTATTTTTATCCCTATCCTGCCGGCGGTCTTGAGATTCCCGACGATGCTACCTTCCAGAAATACAAAGGCAACTTTGACGACCGCGACAATTGGCGCCGCCACAACGTAAACCTCTTTATAGAAATGCTGAACGACTCTATCAAAGCCGTTAAGCCCTGGGTAAAATTTGGCGTCTCTCCCTTCGGCATCTACCACAACCTGAAAGTAGGCTCTAACATTCCGGGTAGCAAGACCAAAGGCCTGCAAAACTACGATGACCTCTACGCCGACATACTCCTTTGGATCAAAGAAGGATGGGTGGACTACAACATCCCACAAATCTACTGGGAGATTGGACACAAGGCCGCAGACTATGATTGCTTGATTCATTGGTGGTCACAATATGCCTCACGCCGCCCACTTATCATCGGCCAAGACATAGAGCGCACCGTGAAAGCCAAGGACTTGAAGCAGCCCCACAAAAACCAGATGGAAGAAAAATTCCGCCTGCAACGAACACTCCACGGCATTGATGGCAGTTGCCTATGGTACTCTGCAGCAGCCGTACGCGATGAAGGCGGATACGCCACTGAGCTACGCAAAAACTACCACCGCTATCCGGCACTCCAGCCTGAGATGCCCTTCATCGACGATAAGGCTCCGGGTAAGCCAAAGAAACTTGAAGCTATCTGGATGGAGGACGGCTATTATTTATTCTGGACTGCTCCCAAAACAAAGAAGGCCGGCGAAATGGATATCGCCAAGCAATATGTAGTATATCGCTTTGCGAAGAAAGAGAAAATCAATCTCGACGACCCTGCTCATATTGTCGGCATCACCAGCAACACCTTCTACAAACTTCCTTACGAAAAAGGTAAGCAGAAATACACCTACGTAGTGACAGCCCTTGACCGTCTGCAAAACGAGTCGAAGCCAGGTAAAAAGAAGGTGAAGCTGTAAGTCATAGCAGAGTAAGAACAACCACTTAGACTAAACCACGCACTTATGAAAGTTCTAAAATTCGGAGGCTCATCTGTTGGTTCAAGCGCCAGTATTCTCAATGTAAAAAAGATTGTAGAGTCAACCTCACACCCTGTGGTTGTCATCGTCTCGGCCCTTGGCGGAGTTACCGACCAACTCATTGACATTTCTGCCAAAGCTGCCGAAGGCAATGAATGCTATAAAGAGGCAGTAAACCTGCTTGCAGAGCGCCACTTCAAGATGATAGACGAAGTGATAGCCGCCGACAAGAAAGACAAACTTTGTTCCGACATAAATATACTATTAGAGGATTTGAGAAGCATCCTCCACGGAGTTTTTCTCATCCAAGACTTGACTCGCAAGACCGCCGACGCCATCGTAGCCTACGGCGAGCGCTTGTCATCCTTGATTTGTGCGGCACTCATAGATAATGCCTGCCACTACGACTCGCGTACCTTTATAAAGACTACTCTTGAGAATGGCAAGCACGTAGTTGACTTCGATTCCACCAACCGCCTCATCCTCGATGCCTTTGCTGAGCCTCGACAAATCGTTGTGGCCGGCGGATTTATCTCTACCGACTTGCAAACCGGCGTGACCACCAACCTGGGTCGCGGCGGCTCAGACTACACTGCCGCTATTCTTGCTGCAGCCCTCGGCGCCGAAGCGCTTGAGATATGGACCGACGTGGATGGTTTTATGACTGCCGACCCAAGAGTCATTCCCACAGCCTACACTATAGATGCTTTGAGCTATAGCGAGGCTATGGAACTCTGTAACTTCGGAGCCAAAGTAATCTATCCGCCTACCATTTATCCGGTGTGTGTTAAGAACATACCCATCTTTGTTAAGAACACCTTCAACCCCGAAGCCTCCGGCAGCATCATCAGCCGCGACGCAGCAGTTTCCGACCGTCCTATCCGAGGCATCTCTTCAGTCAACGAGATGAGCATGGTAACGGTGTCGGGCCCCTCCATGGTGGGTGTGATTGGTGTGAACCGCCGCATTTTTACCACGCTGGCTTCCGGTGGCATCAGCGTATTTATGGTGGCACAGACTTCCTCTGAAACGAGTACGTCTATCTGTATGACGCCCACCGATGCCCGCAAAGCATGCCAACTTCTCGACGAGGAATTCTCCAAAGAGATTACCGACGGGGCTATGAACAAGGCCCAGTTGCTCGATGGTTTGGCTACGGTGGCAGTGGTTGGCGAGCGCATGCGACAGACCCCTGGCATCGCCGGCAAGCTCTTTAGTGTGTTGGGTCGCAACGGTATCAGCATCTGCGCCCTGGCTCAGGGAGCGCCCGAGATGAACATCTCCTTTGTCGTAGAGCGCACGCAGCTCCGTAAATCGCTGAACGTTCTGCACGACAGCTTTTTCCTCAGCGAGCACCAAGAGCTCAACCTCTTTCTCTGTGGTACAGGCACCGTAGGCGGAAGCCTCCTGGAGCAAATAGCCTCGCAGCGCGAATTGCTGATGAAGGAGCGCGGGCTGAAACTCAATCTTGTCGGAGTCAGCGGCCGCCGCAACGCAGCCTTCGACCCTAACGGCATTGACCCCGCCGTTTATCGTCAAGCCATGGAAGAGGGCGGACCGGGCGGTGTGGACCGCATGATGCGCGAGATTCTTGACATGAATATTTTTAACTCCGTCTTTGTTGACTGTACAGCCAGCGAAGAAGTGGCCTCGCAATATGAGAAATTGCTGCGCCACAACGTGTCGGTCGTAGCAGCCAACAAGGTGGCAGCATCTTCCTCTTACGACAACTATCAGCAACTCAAGCAGACTGCCCGCGAGCGCGGCGTGAAATACCTCTTTGAAACCAACGTAGGAGCCGGCTTGCCCATCATCAATACCATTAACGACCTCATCAACTCCGGCGACCGCATCTTGCGCATAGAGGCTGTGTTGAGCGGCACGCTCAACTACGTATTCAACACCCTTTCAGAAGAGGTATCACTCAGTCAAGCCGTGCGCTTGGCTCAAGAGAACGGATACAGCGAGCCCGATCCGCGCATCGACCTCTCCGGAAAGGACGTCATCCGTAAGTTAACCATCCTGGCACGCGAGAGCGGCTATCGCGTAGAGGCCGAACAAGTGGAGCGCAAGCTCTTCATCCCCGAAGCGCTCTTTGAAGGCTCGCTCGACAACTTCTGGAAGGAACTCCCCACCCTTGATGCTCACTTCGAAGCGGAGCGCCGCCGACTTATGGAGGAGAACAAGCGCTGGCGCTTTGTGGCGCGCTGGGCCGAAGGTAAGGGCAGCGTGGCGCTCGAAGAGATTTGCCTCGGCCATCCCTTCTACGATTTGGAAGGCTCTAACAACATCATTCTGCTCACCACCGAGCGCTACAAAGAATATCCCATGCTCATTCAGGGATATGGTGCCGGAGCCGACGTCACAGCCGCCGGCGTATTTGCCGACATCATGCGCATCGCCAACATTTAATAGAAACAACAACGACCGGACAGGTAGCTACCCGTAGCCCTTGTCCGGTCTTTTCTTATCATTTTCCCGTAGCATCTATTTACTATGAAGCAACACGTACTTATTATCTGCCTCGCCCTCATCGGCTCCTTCTTCACAGCAAAGGCCCAGCAGGTGAACTCCATCTCGCAACTACAACCTGAGCAAAAGGCTGCAGCAAAAAGCATTGTCCTCACCGGCACACCTACCCTCTCCGGCAATTCCGACTTCCGCCAGCTGCGCGACCTCTGCTTTAGGCTGAACCACCTCGACCTTAGCCGCGCCAACTGCCCTGTCATTCCTAAGAATGCGCTCTACTCCCACCACCGCCTGCAGACTTTACTCTTACCACAAGGTGTGGAAGAAATTGGCTCGCAGGCTTTCTTTGCTTGCGACTCCCTGCAAACGCTCCGCCTGCCCGCTTCGCTACGCACCGTAGGCACTGCGTCATTCTCCGGTTGCAAGCGCTTGAGCGAGCTGCACATTGATGGCAGCCCCGAACTGGGCGCTTACGCCTTTGCCCATTGCTGCGGGCTACGTCGTATAGTGGTCAACTCGCCCGTTCCTCCCACGGCCCAAGCCACCACCTTTGCCGGCATCGACCCCAAGCGTTGCCAACTCGTTCTGCCCAAAGGTGCCCGCAAAGCCTATCGCACAGCCGAGGGCTGGCGCCACTTCTTCCAAAAAGAAAGCACCGCCCTGGTAGCCGACTCGCTCTATCTCACACCGGCACCCCAATCTTTGCGCTACACCGGCCGTGAGCCGCTGCTCTGGAAAAACGTGGGCCGCATCGTCGTAGAGGACGGTTTGGAAAACGAGCGCACCCACTTGGAGCGCATTCTCTCCGAGCGCACCCCCTTCAAGTCCGGACGCGGCAAAGGAACTATACGCCTCAGCCTCAACCCCTCTTTGGAGAACGAAGAGGCCTATATATTAAATGTGTCGGCCTCCGGCATCACGCTACAAGGCTGCACGCCGCAAGCCGTGTTCTGGGGGTTGATGACACTGGAGCAGATGCTCATCGTAGGCGATGGAGAAATCTGCGCCGGCCTTCCCGCCGTCGAGATTGTCGATGCACCGCGCACCCGCATGCGTGAGTTGATGGTAGACCCAGCCCGCATCTTCATCCCGCTACAAACACTGAAGGACTTTGTCGTGGAAATGGCGCGCTACAAATTCAATGCGCTCCACCTGCACTTGGTGGACGACCAGGCCTGGCGCATCGAGATAAAGTCCTACCCTCTGCTGACAGAGCTGGGTGCTTCGCGTGTGGGCATGGACGACATGCTGCTGCCCACCTCAGGCTTCTACACACAGGCCGAGATGCGCGAACTGGTGGACTTCGCCGCGCGCTACCACGTAGAGATTATCCCCGAAATAGAGATGCCCGGCCATGAGGTGGCAGCCATCCACTGCTATCCGCAACTCACCTGCGGCGGCCGCCAAGTGCCCATCCGTCTGACGTGTGGTGTGTCCAACGAATTGTTGTGCCCTGGCGAAGAATTTGTATATGAGTTTCTAGGAAATGTGTTCCGCGAGTTGGCCGATGTATTCCCCAGCCGCTACATCCACCTGGGTGGCGACGAGGCCGGAAACCCAGCGCTCGACTGCTGGACGCACTGTAAGAAATGCCAAGCCCTCAAGCAGCGCCTCGGCATCACCACCACCGACCGCAGCGAGAACTGGCGCTTGCAGGAATATATGTTCCAGCGTGCCATTGACACGCTGCGCACCCGCCACGGCAAGACGCCGATGTTCTGGTACGAGACTGACTTCAAAAACATACCCGAAGGCTGCATCACCTTTGCTTGGCGCCACGGACTGACCAATGCTGCCATCGACGCCGCTATGGCCAACGGCGCACACATCATGCTCTGCCCGGGCGAACATTGTTATCTGGACTATCCCATGGCCCACGGCGACATGCCCGAGGTGAACTGGGGAATGCCCACCACCTCGCTGAAACAAACTTACAGCCTTGAGCCTTCATGGGGCAGAGAAAAGAAATTTGAAGAGAGCCATCTCTACGGAGTGGCCGGCACGCTGTGGAGCGAATGTATCACCTCGCCCGAGCGCCTCTTATATCAGGCCTACCCCCGCGCCATCGCCCTGGCCGAAGTGGGTTGGAGCCAACCCTCCAAGCGCTCGTGGACCTCGTTCTGCAAGCGTCTGCAGCCTCTGCTAGCCGACATGATGCAACGCGGCTTGCCCTTCTCCATGCAATACGAAGGGGGAGAAAAGGGCCGTAAGCATTGAGCCACGAAAAGTGGGCCGCTTTTGGGCTTCGTAACCTTCTGAAAATCTACGGTCATCTTGAGCCGTTACTTCGTAGCTCGCTAGGAGAGAATTTGTAGCTTACTGTTTTTTCCTAGAAAGCTACAAAGAGACGAGGGTAATGTAGGGTGAAAAAAATTCCTCCCCTTTTAGGGGAAGTTTAGGAGGGGGCTTCTCCTTTCCCTTTGCTTATAAAAGTAACACGGCGTGTTACAACTTGTAACATGGCATGTTACACTTCGTAACATGGGAAGTTACACATTGTAACATGGCTCGCTACAAAATTTCATAAACGCCTGCGAACGCCGCCCTGCGGACCCCGTTTTCGAAAGTCTGATCTGCGAAAAATTCCGCAAGACCTAGGAAAAATTTCTTAAGACCTAGTTTTTCCTAGATCAGACTTTCGAAATGGGCAGTGGTCAGCGAGGTGTGGGCCGTGAGGTTTTCCACTTTCTCTACCACCGGGATGCTTTACTCCCCAAACTTACCTCAGCGCTCAAAGCCTCTCTCTATTAAGGGAGATTGGCCGGGGCTTTCATCCCCCATCTTCTCCATACACAAAAAGAGAGGGAGGTGTCCGTACATGTACAGACACCTCCCTGTTTTATTCTCGGAGTCTAAGTGGACTTAGAACATCTTTTCGGGATAAACGCCCTCTTCACCGAGCTTCTTGAATTTTTCTACCACTTCGGGGCGGTCTTCGGGATAGGTAACGCCGAACCACTTAGAAGTAGTGTCGAGCACTTCGCAAGTAGCTGTGCCGTCGTTGATGAGTTTATCTACCATGAGGGGGATAAAGAACTCGCTCTTCAAGTTCTCCATGTTCTTAGGATCAGAAAGGAAAGTCTTGAAGTACTCAACGCTGTGCTCGAAATAGTCGGGGGTGAAGCCCCAGAAGTTCATAGAAACGGGAGTGCTATCGGGGATGGCAACCCATTCTTCGTTCTCGTCGAGGTATTTCACTACACCGTCGAAGCGCTGAATCTTGGTGCGCTCTACTACGCTGGTGAGGAGGTTTTGGTCGTTGGTTTCGCAAACACCACGGCTCACAGTACCGCTCTCAGAGAGGGTGTTGCCAACACGGAATCCCACCATGGCATATTTTCCGGTGCTACCTTCGGGAAGCTCGCTCAAGAACTTACCCATCACCTTGAAGGCGTCGCGATCGTAGAAGTCATCGCAGTTGAGCACTGCAAATGGCTCCTTGATGGCATCTTTACCCATCATCACAGCGTGGTTAGTACCCCAGGGCTTCACACGGTCGGCAGGACAGGTAAAGCCTTCGGGCAGTGCGTCCAAAGCCTGGAACACCAATTCGCAAGGGATATGGCCTTCGTACTTAGAGAGCACGATGCGGCGGAAATCTTCTTCGAAATCTTTACGGATAACAAATACGAGCTTGCCAAAGCCTGCGTTGATAGCGTCATAGATAGAATAGTCCATGATGGTTTCGCCATTAGGGCCAAGGCTATCGAGCTGCTTCAAACCGCCATAGCGGCTTCCCATACCGGCTGCGAGGAGAAAAAGAGTAGGTTTCATAGTAAATTATTTTTTAGATAGTAATTATTGTATGCTGTACTATGGTTTTGCAAAGCTACAAATAAAAAAGATACGGGCGCCTTTTTTCTTTGAAAAGTTTGACAGACAGCCCTTTGTTTTGCGCTCCGGCTAAATTCCGCTATACCTTGCCACGGCCTCAGCACAGCGCTCGCCGTCGATGGCTGCCGAAACAATGCCGCCTG
>JAEIGA010013528.1_pt1 | contig 12423 bp, 10 predicted proteins | sample 9270691 | NCBI WGS metagenome assembly JAEIGA01 (sample SAMN17057246, study PRJNA624740) | gut metagenome | biome: biome; isolation source: fecal sample | host: Bos grunniens | place: China: Xizang | collected 2019
CCTCGGCTATGCTGCGACGGCGGACCTAAGCAATTCGGAGAATTGCCCCGTTCCTGTCGAAGACGGGAACCGCACACCCCTTCAGGGGTATAGTGCGCTATACCCTCTGCGTGACAAGGGTCGCTTGCGTTGCCGACGGTCATGTTCTGATGAAGAGGAAAACCTTGAAATGATGCTCTGAACAAGCCTTGTCGTAGATTTTCCGACTGTGTGAGATTTTGAGACTTTGACATTTTGAAAGTCTCAAAATCTCAAAGTTTCACAGGATGCGGTTACTTCTTTTCATATACTCCGTGCCCCATTTTCCTGACGAAGATATCGTCGGAATCGCCTGTAATATGGCGGAATATCGTGCTGCGTGATATGCCGAGATTTTCTCCGACTGCCACAGCCTGTGCACGTGTAAAACTGTGAGGCAGCATATCCAGAAGTTCAGTTATCCGTGACAGATCTTCCTTGCCGGAGTACTGTATAGTCTCATATACATTCTTGGCATTTTCAAGAAAGTATTCTGCCAGACTGATTGCCCTTGCCACGCTTATCCCGTCAATCTTGCGGGATTCTTTGGCTTCTCCGGATATCTCCCTCATCACTTGAATAGGAAGGCAAAAGCGTAAAGCGTAATCCTGTATCTTTCGGAATATTGCGATTATGTGATCTTCTCCGTTGTTGCTGAACTCGATTTCCTTGTCATTCTGCCAATGCCTGATGAGCGACCAAGCCTGTTCATCAAATGTGTATTCGGCTATGGTTTCATTATCTTCGATCTGTTTTGAAGAATAGAGAATGTTCATCAGGAAATTGTTCCACTCTTCACCGGCATTAGATGGAAGATCCTCATCATTCCAAAGCACAGCTGCACCATCTGAGGAGTTTTCTACGAACAGTATTCTGAACAGGAAGCCATTATCAGTCTTCTGACCTTTGAAGCGTTTGATCAGCACATTAGGCTGAATGGATCCGATAACGCATACAAATGGGTCAGGAACTGAAATCACATCATCCAGGGTCTTGCGGTTTACTACAATTGAATCACCACTATAAAGACTTAACCATTGTTCTTCGTCGCTGCCTGATTTGTGATATCTGTTGAAAGAACCGAACCAGCCGTTGAGTTCGTCGAAATGGATGCATATGCCGTGTCGATTCGATAGCAATACCTTTGCTATGGCTTCTATAGTAGCATCCTTGACTATGATCTGCCTGGCTTTAGGCTTGTCCGTTCTTTCCGTTACAGGAGTCTTGCGGTACTCTTCCAGCTCTTTTGCATATCTTGCCAATGTTTCATTGTCGGACTTCTTCAATGGAGCAAGAGCATAGTTTATGGGATGTGTCTTCACTGCTCCGGGTCTTCCGAGCAAGGCCATATATAAGATAGGCTTTACTTTCCACCCGTCTCGGACTTTCAGGAGTCTTGAATTCCCGACGGCCACCGAAACGGCAAGAAACAAGGATGCCGCAATGTAACTTGTCGGGAAATTCAGATCCTGACAGGTGTTTTCAATGATTCTCCTGATCTTTTCAGGAAAGACCATTACCGGGAATGCCCTACCGCTCATAGCACTCATTTTTTCTGTCTTTGGTCGGACTGGTATTCGCTTGCGAGAACTCTTGCCTTTTCTGCATCAAATACGATTTTCCTGCCGACGTGTGAGACAATTGCTTCATCAAGGACACCTTTCTTCTTGAGATCATAGATGGTGCTCTGGCAGCAACCGATATAGTCGCTCAGCTCTTGAATGCCATATGCATACTTCGTATTGGGCTCTTCTGTCGCTTGTATGCCTAATGCATTTCTTTGCAACTCGAGGAATTCCTCTCCAGTCATTTGCCAAAGAGGTTTGGCTAAAAGTGTTGAAAATTGATTATTCATGTTTTAAAGTTATTTGGTGTTATACATAATTAAGCCATGGATCCAAGCCGTCGCTCGGAATGCCATGGCTGCAAATGTATACAAATAACTTTGTGCAAATAACTGATATACAAACGAGTAAATAGTTGGTTCCATTATTTCGTTTGTGTCGTCCCAGTAATGCCTAATAAGGCAGTAACAGTTGATTCTATGTCTTTAAAGGTTTTTCCATCGGCGACACTTTTCCCGCTGGTAAATGAGCATAATAGTCCGTATTGTTTAATTATAAGTGTCCCGAAATGCTCCATTGAAACGCGGTCCTTTAAGATGCCAACTTCAGGTCTGTTGATTGCAGTAAAAATAGATTTCGCCTCACTTGAGTTTATCGTTCCCTTTGTACGAATGTATTTATCAATGGTCATGAAGTGATCATAGTTATTGAACATATCCTCTAAGGAGTCGAAGACACCCAGTGGTCGTCTTCCTGGCAAACCTTTAGTTTCATTGGAACTGTTCTCTCCGACAGTCGAGTCCTTGGACTTCTGTAGGTGCTCTAAATATGGCCATAATAGAGTTGCTACATATTGATGCATGTCCTTTTTTATTTGACTCATTAAGCGATGCCTATCTTCTTCATTGCGCTTATAGGCTTCTGATAGTTGCTTTTCTATTTCTTTGAATTCAATGTAAGACTTGTTGTGAAAATCTTCGTACATTTTAGGAAGATCAACGCTAGTTACATTGAAATGTTTTTTATAATCTTCGAGAGCCCCATCAATGTATTCCTTGTCTTCTTTCTTGAGTTCATGGTATTGAGATTCGTGTCCGCTAATTGCACCATATGCGCGTGCAAGCATATGATGTATGTGTCTATCAGTTCTTGCTATTTCAGTCTTTTTCTTTGCCTCTTCTAGTTCTAATCCGGTCTTAATGTGTGGCAGTATAATATGCACGGCATTATATATTGCACCAAAATCAGTTAGCTTAATCACTCTTTCTCGGTTTGTGTTAAACCAATCTATGTATTCTTTGAGTTCATTGAAGAATGCCCGAATCGTGTTTTCGTAAGCACTTTGAGAAGATATAGTGCATGTAATCTCTAGAAAGAATAAGTCTGGTTCAAAATCAGCCAGCCACTCCATCTTCTCGATTGGTTTAGAAAAGTTTTCAAGTATGTAATACGGTAAACTTTCTGTATCGGGTAGAATATCTTTGCAATATGAATTGAATTTTCGGATTGCTTTAATAGTTTCAAATAGCCTGCTGATCTTATCCATGCTTCTATAATTCAAAGTTCTCCTTCCCACCTCTAGAAGAGGTGATCATTCAGATAAGCGTTATTGTGAGATAAACTATATTTTATTTATGATATCTCCTATCGGTATAATCTTGTTGCTTCCGTCACTCAAATAATCTGTCTGTATTAACTGATACTTTCCAGTTGGTTTTGAGATAACGTAAGAAAAAATCTTAGTACATTTACAAATAGCACAAACACTCTTAATAATAATCCTATGATCTTGATAATAAGGGATCTGTGTTATTGTACGTCTTGTAATGTAAGTCTCAACAATATTAGCTGGTTGCTCAGGAAGTTTGATTTTTCTGCTAGAGCGTTCTTGAATATCTGTTTTCTTGTTGTCAGTAACTTTATATTGACCAGAAATAGTCGTGTTTAATTTTTGCTCCAATATTTTAAGAGCACTATTGGACAATGAAAGATTTGAAACAAGTTCTGCTTCAACAGAGCTTTCGATAATCAAGCTGTTACTCAAGGATATCCCTGTCTCATACTCTTTTTCTTCGCCTGCCAGTATTTCTGCAAGTTGAGTTGACCTAGAATTGTCAAGCCTTTCTCCCTTAATTGGATCACAACTAATTAGAAAATGTTTTACAACTCCTATCTTAGATTTTATGTCTATGTTGAGCTCTATGGGAGATTGTATATTATATTTTGCTAATGAGTCTAATTCGTATTGCTCATACAGCTTCAATACCAAAGGGCATAATTGTGCTAATTGGTGCTTACCAAGATAATGATTGAAACCAGCATTAATCGCATTTCCAAGCTGTTCATTTGATGCTTCTCCGGTTAATAATAGTGATTTTATGTCTGGTTTTAAAAGAAGAATCTCTTTAAGTAACTCATTGCCACTTTTATTCGGCATAACTTGATCGAGGATTACAACTTTGATATTATAATTCCTAACCGCATTTGTGGCTTCATCGGGATCACTAAATGCTACAGTATTAAGACCGAGCTTATTTTTAATCAACTTGGCATAATCTTTTGCTGCAGAGTCAATATCATCTACAACTAGTATTTCTGGAGTATTGTTCATTTCAAATGTAAATTAAGTAAGATTAATAGTAAATGTAACAATATTCTTGTTTACTGTGTGACTCAAAGTTCCATATCTACTGAGCTTTAATAATGTTCTAACAGTTTCAAGACCTATGCCCTCATGATTCTGTTTAGATGAATATCCGATTTTATCTAATGCATTATTGTCAGGAGCGTGATCACATTTATTTATAACTCGTATTTGCTTTTTTCCATTGATAATAACACCTTCAATTGTTACTAATTCACTGTCGGGGGAAGCTGTTACTGCATTTTGTAGTAAAGGACTTAGTATATTTATTAATAATTTTGATGAATATCCTTCAGAAATATTATTGAGTTTTAGACAGAATGTAATATGTTGTTTTTCGGATGCGTGTTTGTAAACTTCAAAAGCATTCTGAAGCATATCCGAGACACTTGTTGTATCATCCGGGTTCAGAGGTGAAACCAAGTCTTTATAACCTTGTATTATGCAATAACATAATTCAATATGTCTCTGTATTCTTCCTACGTATAAATTTATTTCCTTTTTATGTTCTGCACCTTTGATAAATTCGCAATTGCTATTTACTTGCGATAATGGTGTTGCTATAGAATGATTAATATCATTAATAATTTGAGGAGATTCTATTTTTGTTGCATTCGATCCTTGTTCTTTAATTGTCTGTATTTGTTTTAAAAATTTAGGGAAATCCTTTAAGAAGTTATTTAATGTTATATAAAGTTCTGGATTTGAGCCCGTCGCTGGCTGAATTTTCTTGATGTTTGTGTTTAATGAATGTAGCTGATTAGATATGCCAATATAATTATTTCTAGAAAATTGCTGCGATTGTATTTCCTGCTCACTTAATCGTTTGTCAATATGTGATTTCAGGGAGTTGTCCCTAGTTACTGTAAGGACAACCAATAATGCAGCTATTAATAAGCATATCACAGAAATCATAGACATTAGAGAATCTAATGTGTAATTGTTGATGAAGTAGCTTACATTTAATTCTTGTACTGGAATATCGAACTTAGCGTTAATTAAAAAAGGTACAGAACCAAAAATTGTGTTTAAAACGAAGATGATATATTTATGTGGTGATCTCCCTTTGTAGAAGAAAAAAACAATAGATAGGGCCCATGGGATGCCAACAAGAATCTTCCACGTTATAATGCTCGCCTTGATGCTTACTACATCTTTCAATGATATGAAAATAATAGTAGCAAACAGATATGATAATATGTGCAGATAAACATTCTTTACATTGTCTTTCACTACAATTAAAGGCATAATTGTAGTGAAAAAGTAAAGGATTCCAAAGAAGGAAATAAGTATCCAGTTGATGATAGTAAAGTATAGCATCTAATATCAGTTTTGTTTGTACGCAAATATACATAATTCATATTATATTGCGACTTTCTTAGTCTTCATCTAAGATGTTTATCTTGCTCATTTCAGCAGCTTTTGCCTTATCGACAATGTCGATGTATGGCTTCATTGCACTGTAATCAGAGTGTCCTGTCCATTTCATCACAATCTCAGCAGGAACACCTAATGAAAGCATCTGACAGATGAAAGTTCTTCTGCCTGTATGTGTGCCTATAAGTTCATATTTGGGCTTTACTTCGTCAATTCTTTGGTTGCCTTTGTAACTTGTCAATCTTATCAGTTCATCTATGCCAGCCATCTTGCAAAGTTCCTTAAGGTAGAAGTTCATTGTCTGGTTACTGATTACAGGCAATGCTTTGTTGTGTTCCAAAGGAATATCTTGATACTTGGCCAAGATTCTTGAAGTCACATTGTTTAACTCTATTGTAAGACTGTCTGCGGTCTTGACGGTAGTAATTATGAATTTGCCATCTTTGATATCCGATTTCTTCAGGTTGTATGCATCGGAATATCTGATACCGGAAAAACAGCAGAACATAAACACATCACGAACTCTGTCGAGATATTTCTTCTCTTCCGGAATTTCAAGTTTCTTGATTTTATTCAGTTCTTCCTTTGTCAAGAAAATAATAACTTTCTGTGTGGATTTTAGTGTTACTTTGAATGTCTGATAAGCCAGATTGGTATTGTACCCCTTAATAGTCGCCCATTTAAGGAACCATTTTAAATAGCTGAGCTTCTTCTCAATGGTAGAGTTCTTCAGTCCGACCCTTTCCCCATTCTTCTTGCCATTTTCATCTTTTCCACTTTTCGGTGGAGCTATTTTCTTCTTGTCACGGAGATAACATACAAAGCCAGTCAAACCTTTCTCTGTTAGATCTTCGAAGCAAAGATCTTTCTTGTACTTCTTCAGGTCTGCTCTCATCGCTGCAAACTTCTCGTATGTTGCTTTAGTCCAAGCGTTCTTTAGACCATTCTCCTGAATAAACTCATCGTATATTTCCCAGAAGGTGCGAGTTTTCATGACTTCGACAACTTCTTCTTTCGGATCTTCAGTTAAATATTTGCCGATTATCTGTTCCTCAAAATACTCTTTCAGTTGTTTCGGGGTAGGTATGCGATTCTGAACTTCAAAGAACTTGAAACAATCATCCATTATACTGGTCATCTTTTCCAGTTCTTTGTTCTGAACTTCTGCCTTTACTCCTTTAACACTCAGGTAACCTTTCTTTATCCTTTGAGTGTCTGCATTCCACGCATCTTCAGATAGGACATTGCATCCCGTAGAGAAGTCTACACGATTGCCAGGATAGGATACTCTCAAACGAATCAGATAATATTCCTTATTCTTTCCATAAGGCTTGAGAGAGAAGTTGTATTTACGCTTAATCTCCATATTGGGGCACTTATTATTAAAATAGTTCCCCAAAAGTACCCCAAGTTTTTGTAACTTCAAATACCTGTATGTGAAAAACTGTATTGATGCTCAATGTGTTCTGGAGGCTACTGGAGTTTATATTAAAATCCCCCTCTCACCGCTAACAAAAAAAGAGAATCATGAGCTTGCTCAAATGGTTCTCTTTTTTTTCGTTAGCACAGCCCGCGGCAAGCGTAAGGGGATGTGCACTCAAATAAGGTTCCCCCCCCCTCTGGCACCTAATCCTCCAGTCGATAAACTCCTACAGGTAAATAGCGTCCATCCTTAAAATTGATGCCGTGGATATCAATATGGTTCTCATAGACCTGTACTATTGCTCCTTCTGAATCTTCTTCAATACCGACTCTTGTGGTGCCATCAGACGTGATAGGGTATCCGCACGAAGGAACATGTACACACCATCCTGTGACTGGCTCGGAAAAGAGGTACAGTCTGTGGACATTTGCTCTTCTCTGGTACTTCTGCAGATCCCATTTCCAATGAGAATGACCGCTGAACCAGATGGAGTTGGTATATGTGTCACAGAGATTTTCGAGTCTCTCCAGCTGTTTGCCCCGCAGACAGTTTTCAGCTGGATATATATAATTCAGATTGCCAGCTCGATCAGGGAAAAACAGATGTGTAAACACAAAGCATCTCTCGTCCTTATATGCCTCCAGCTTGTTTTCCAGCCACGTGAGGCTGCTTTCGAGGTATGGTGTCTCAAAATTATAATAAGACATACCTAAAAACAGAAAATGGTCTGTTTTATTGTTCATTGAGACAGCCTGTTCATATACGATTGGCTGACCGGTGTACGTGGTCCAGAGTTGGGCGTTGATGCCCTTGCTGCTTGTCGTACAGTCATGATTACCTGTTGTAACATAGACCGGCCACTCTCTCTTGGATACAATATCCTTAAACATCTTAAGTTCGGTCTCTTTTCCTTTCTGGGTGATATCTCCGCAGATGCAGGTCCAGATGACTCCCTCAGACTCAAAGAAGTCAAGGGCATTCTTGAAATCTTCTTCTGGAAAGACCTCTGTTTTTCCCAGATGTACATCTGAGAGTAAACCGAAGCTATATGCTGGTTCCTCGGAATAATCAGGCTTGAAAGAGGATATGTCAATGACTCCGCACCTTGCTCCTTTGGAATCATATATGCCGATGGATTCAGCCTCGCGCGGAGCAATATTTATGTCGATGAAGTCCCTGTAATACTTCATCCTGCTGTAATCGAGTTCGCAGATCGGGGCGAAATCAGCAAGAGGCTGACCTGCATATCCTTCATAAACCAAGGTATAAACATCCGGTTCTTCAGCAGTGATCTCGATACGATTTCCCTCAAGAATTTCTCCGGTTACGATATAGGACTCTGCCAAAGATCCGTTGTCCGGACTTTTTGCGCAACTTGTTGCGATGAAAGCAATAAGTGTCAGATATTTGAAAATGCTCCTCATTAGTGTTGAGTGTCACTTTAGTGCTTCGACAAAATTTCAAATTATTTAAAAGCCTCCATGATAGCTGTCGGCTTGCCGTCATTTGTGAAGGCTCCGAGGCCGTAACCATCTGCCGGACGGCACTCAGGTTCCCAATAGAAGACTCCTTTGCAGCGGCCCTGGGTGTTTCCCTGGCACTCCTTTATGAGTCTGCTCATAAGTCTCTTGCCCTCCTGGATTACCTCCTGAGGTGCATCATTGCCAGTAAATTCCTCGACTCCGTTCTTTATGACAGACTCGCTGCACTGCATGCCTGTCTCAACAATCATTACATCACAGAAATATCTCTGAGCGACATAGTTTACATTAGCAATGCACTCATCGATTGTTCTGTCTCCGGTGTATTCTGGGTGCTCCAATTTGGTCCAATAAGGATAGATTGACATGCCGATCATATCCCATCTTCCACCATTATTTTTAAGCTCATCAAAGAACCAGGTATAAAGATCCTTATCATATCCGTTATCAAGGTGAACAATCACAATCGCGTCTGCAAAGACCTCTTTGACTGCCTTGTATCCTGTGGTGATAAGTCCTCCGAGTACAGCAAAATTCTTCGGATACTTCACCTCTGTTGAGGTCCATCCCATACCCTTGACATCGCAAGCTCTGATATCATACGAAGCGCCGCTTACAGATGCGTCCTCATCCCAAAGCATACCCGGGCGGATTTCATTGCCAACCTGTACCCACTTTGGTGTGACGCCGGCATTCTTCAAGGCATTAAGTACATCCTTTGTATGGTCTGCGAGAGCCTTTTTCAGACCTGCGAGATCAAGTCCTCTCCATGCCTGAGGTTTGTGCTGCTGTCCCGGGTCAGCCCACCAGTCGCTGTAGTGAAAATCAACCATAACATCCATTCCCAACTCTGCCGCACGCTTAGCTTTGACGACAAGGTCCTCTGTGTTGCACCAGTTTCCGTGTTCTTTAGGGTCTACCCAGACGCGAAGACGCACAGAATTCAGTCCAAGCTCTTTCATCAGGGCTGTGCACTCCCTCTCCTCTCCGGCAGAATTATAGAACTTGTTTCCTTTCTGTTCCATTTCAGTAATCCAGCTGATGTCGGCACCTTTTGCAAAGAGATCTTCTTTCTCCGGAACCTCATCGTTCGTGTTTCCTGTGCATGACGCAAGCAGTATTCCTGTCATTGCAAGTGCAGATAATATTTTCATAATCATTTTTTAAAGTTTAGGCAAATATAAGAATTTGATATAAATTTGTGTTCCAAAATAACAGCGTTTTCGAATGAAAAGATTACTAGTAACCGCAATAACCATAGGTCTTGCACTCTCTGCAATTGCGCAGAATATTCGCACTGAAACACTACTTAAAGAGTGGGATTTCCGTAAAGGGCATGATATAGAATCTACATCTGGATGGGAGAAGGTCTCAGTTCCTCATGATTGGGCGATATATGGACCGTTTGACAGAAGTCACGATCTCCAGACGGTCGCTGTCGTGCAGAATAAGGAGAAGGTGGCAACTGAGAAGACCGGCCGTACCGGTGGCCTCCCATATATAGGAAAAGGAGCATATAAAAGAACTCTGGAGGTTGCACCGGGAACATTGGATGGTCGCAGACATGTGCTATTTTTTGATGGTGCGATGAGTGAGGCTCAGGTCTTTGTCGGGGGAGTGAAGGTATGCTTCTGGCCTTATGGCTATAATTCATTCTGGTGCGATGTCACAGATGTAGTTAAGGAAGGCCAGAATGATTTAGTAGTTCTTCTTGAAAATCGACCTCAGTCATCCAGATGGTACCCTGGTGCCGGATTATATAGAAAGGTGCGCTATATCACCCTTCCGAAAGTTCATGTACCTGTATGGGGAACATATGTCACTACGCCTTATGTGGGTAAGGACTATGCAACCGTGAGCGTCAAGACCAAGATTGAGGGTCTTGGAGCAGATGAAGCGGTAACGCTGAAGACCCGCGTCCTTAATGGAGAAGGAAAGGTGGTTGCAGAGTGCCTGGACACAAGAAAACCGTTGAAGGGAGAGGTTGAGCAGTTATTGATTGTACCATCTCCAGAATTGTGGTCACCAGAGTCTCCTGTGATGTATCATGCTGAGACAGAAGTTTATACTGGTGGAAAAGTTTATACAGAATGGAATAAGGAGAACTTCAGAAAGAATATCACGGTCCGTGTTGATGGCTCTGACCTTCAGGATGTGGTTACTACCCGTTTTGGAATCAGAACAATTGAGGTGCGTCCGGGAGTCGGCTTCTTCCTGAATGGAGAGAAACGTAAATTCCGCGGAGTATGTCTGCACCACGATTTAGGTCCTATTGGTGCTGCAATCAATAAGGCTGCCCTTCGTCGTCAGCTGACGATTCTTAAGGATATGGGATGTGATGCTGTCCGTACATCGCATAACATGCCAGCTGAGGAGTTTGTTGAACTTTGCGACGAGATGGGCTTTATGGTAATGGCAGAGAACTTTGATGAGTGGGATGTGGCGAAATGCAAGAACGGATATCATCGTTGGTTTAATGAAGATAGTGGTGATGGCCGCATATGGGCAGAGCGAGATATGATCAATTTCATACATCATTACCGCAATAACCCTTCTGTGGTGATGTGGAGCATAGGAAATGAGGTGCCTTCTCAGTGGAAGGAGGGTGGCCTTGAGGTGGCTGCATGGCTCCAGGATCTGTATCATAAGGAAGATCCGACAAGACCAGTGACTTGCGGAATGGATCAATTCGATGCAGTCGTGACCAATGGTTTTGCTGCGCAGCTTGATATTGTCGGATTCAACTATAAGGTAGGAAGATATCAACAGGCCTATGACGTGCTTCCTCAAAGGTTGATTCTTGGAAGCGAGACTGCGTCAACAGTAAGTTCTCGTGGAGTATATCATTTCCCTCCGAAAATAGCGGCAGACCAGGTGACAGAAGACCATCAATCCTGCTCATATGATATGGAGCACTGCCGTTGGTCAAACATTCCGGATGATGATTTTGCGGCAGATGAAGACTATGATTGGTGCATGGGACAATTTGTCTGGACAGGCTTTGACTACCTCGGTGAGCCTTCCCCATATGATACAGATGCATGGCCAAACCATTCATCCGTGTTTGGAATAGTTGACCTTGCATATATCCCGAAAGATAGATTCTATCTCTATAGAAGTCTATGGAATAAGAATGAGGAGACTCTCCACGTGCTTCCGCATTGGAACTGGAAGGGTCGCGAGGGGCAGGTTACCCCGGTATTTGTGTATACATCATATCCTTCTGCGGAGTTGTTTGTTAATGGAGTTTCGCAGGGAGTCAGAACATTTGCTAAGGCTGACGGCGTGACTCCATGTCTTGGTGAAGCGGCAATGAAGCGTTTCCGTCTGATGTGGAATGAAGTGGTTTATCAGCCAGGTGAGTTACGAGTTGTGGCATATGATGTCAATGGAAAGGTAGCAGAGGAAAAAGTTGTACGCACAGCAGGAAAGGCTGCCGCCTTGAAACTTACACCAGATCGTAAGGTCATAAATGCTGATGGTGAGGACCTCTGCTTTGTAAATGTCTCAGTTGTGGATAAGGATGGAAATCCTGTGCCTGTGGATAATCGTCAGATAAAGGTGAAGGTAAAAGGAGCAGGTAAATTCAGAGCTATGGCCAATGGAGATCCGACCTGCCTTGAGATGTTCCACCATCCTCAGATGCATCTTTTCAACGGACAACTCACCATTCTGGTTCAGAGTAGTACTGAGCCGGGGGACATTAAGGTAGAGGTAACTGGAAAGGGTCTAAAAAATGGATTCCTCAGTATAAGTAGTAAGTAGTTCGAGAGCCTTCATGCCCATCACGGAATTTCCTTTCGAGTTGAGGCGAGGGCTCCATACTGCAACGGAATAATGGAGGGGGTGTACGGCAACGATACCTCCTCCAACTCCACTCTTTCCAGGAAGTCCTACGAGGTAAGAGAATTCACC
>JAEIGA010013529.1_pt1 | contig 12423 bp, 13 predicted proteins | sample 9270691 | NCBI WGS metagenome assembly JAEIGA01 (sample SAMN17057246, study PRJNA624740) | gut metagenome | biome: biome; isolation source: fecal sample | host: Bos grunniens | place: China: Xizang | collected 2019
CTGTAAATGATAAGGTTATACCCCTTATGAACGGTGACTTACACATTGGTAAAGGCGAGTGGGTATTTAAAAAGGATGAGAAGAAACACGCACCTTATAGACTTTCCGTAAACTACACACCTGTCGAGAAACCTATGCCATTATTTAATAAGTGGCTCAATGATGTATTCGCACCAGAAGATATACCGATAATCCAAGAGATTATGGGATATTGTCTTGTACCCACAACGGCGGTAGGTGAGGCCTTTATAATCGTAGGTGATGCCGAGGCTGGTAAATCTGGTCTAGGTACAATCCTAATGGGTATCTTAGGTAACGCATCAATGACTATGGAAACACAAGACCTTGTAACCAAGAGATTCCAAGTAGCAGACGTTGAGAACAAACTACTTGCTTATGATGATGACTTAGGTTCAGCGGCACTCACCGAAACGGGATTGCTCAAGAAACTCATTACAGCAGATACACCAATTAGGGCAGAGAGAAAATATGCTGACCCACATCAATTCAAATCGTATTGTAAAATCTTAGCAAGTGCCAACTTTATGCTTTCATCACTCTATGACGATTCTGACGGATTCTTCCGTAGGCTACATCCTATCTTGGTTAAACCTAAACAACCTGATAGAAAGAGAATAAACAAGTTTTATGAGATGATACTAGAACAAGAGAAAGAGCAGATATTCAAGTGGGCGTTGATAGGATTAAGACGAGTAATGAACAACGGCTGGAAAATAGATTGGTCTGAGAGGTCCAAGAATTATATGAAGGCTAACAAATCTAATGCCGTTCACTTCGAGGACTTTTTCAATGAAACTTGTGTGGTTGATGAACTTACCGATACGACTATTGCAGAGATTACAAAATTATATGCGAGATGGTGTGCTGAGAACGGTATAAAAGAGGCATCTAATAGAAGGTTGGCGAATTGGTTTTCCGATAACGCCGATAAGATTGGTGTGAGAAGAAGTGAGAATATACTACGAAATGGTAAACGATTACGTGGTTATAGGGGTCTTAAAATTAGACCTGAGTGGAAAAATCTCACGATTGTTTTATAAAGCATACACATAAAATAGGGATTTACACATTTATACACATTAGATTTTTGTGTATAATGTGTGGCTATAAGTGTAGTAAAATTCAATGATTTTGAGTAATGTACACACTTACACATATATATTTATATAAAATATTATACACATACATATATGTGTATAAAAAGATTTTTTCAAAATTTTGTGTAGTATGTGTGTGTAGGTTAAAATAGGAGGATAAATTATGATTAAATTAGAACTTTTAGAGCCTTGTCAAAATTGCAAGGATTTTGAGCCGATAAAGACAAATGAGTTTGATACTTTCTATGAGGGTGAATGTCATTATTATGCAACGGTAACTTGTGAGAATACCGAAAAGTGTAGAGCGTTAATACAGTATTTACAAAAGGAGGTAGAGAAGAATGGCAGATAAAAAGAAAACAGATAATGTGGTAAATGAGATTGTAAAGAAGAAACCGAGAGGAAAGAATATTGGTGAAACTTTAGCACCTATTACAGAACCGGGAGATAATACAAAATATCTTGCTTTGGGTAGGGAACTCTTTAACTTACCGACTATCGACTTGAAAGACCCAGAACAAGTAATGAGTAGATTGGATGAGTTCTTTGCTATTCACGAGAGATATGATATGAAACCTACAGTTGCTGGTATGGGTATGGCTCTTGGATTAGATAGACGGAGATTACATGAGATTAGGACAGGGAACTATCATACTAGCAAACAATTGAGTGAGTTACCGACTCTGACTACGGACTCAGTAAAAAAAGCATACGAATATATGGAGATTTTATGGGAGAATTATATGCAAAATGGCAAGATAAATCCCGTTTCCGGGATATTCTTAGGTAAGAACAACTTTGGCTATCAAGATAAGACAGAGTACGTTGTTACACCTAACGTCAATACCGACTCCGACTATAATGCAGATGATATAAAAAAGAGATATTTACCCGACTCTCAACTTTCCGACTCCGACTCTCAAGGGTAGGCAACTTTCGACTTTCGAGCAACTTTCCCAACTTTGGCAACTTTGGCAACTTTCGACTTTTACTCGACTTTCGAGCAACTTTCGACTTTTTAAAAGGTGAACAACTTTCTCGACTTTCGACTTTCCAACTTTCACCCAACTTTCACCCAACTTTTGAACAAGAAAAAAAATCACCATTTTTCGCTTGAAAAGTGGTGATATTTTTTGCCCTTTTTTTGAGGTGATTTTTTGCCCTTTTTTGCCCCTTTTTTATCCCCTTTTTTGGGCGTGTTTTGGTGTGGTGTTTTGGTGTGGTGTTGTTTTATCGTGTAAAGGCTTTAAACGGCTCTAAAATCGATTTTATACACCTACTAAGTTTACCAACCAAGTAGGCACTAAAAACGGCTTTAAAAGGCTTTTAAAGGCTTTAAAACAATATAAGACAAAAAGAAAACACCCTTTAACCGTCGTTAAAAGGCTTTAAAAGGGATTTTTTGAAAAGGTTTAATAAAATATCAAGGTAAAAAGAAAAGAGCCTTTAAAGGCTCTTTAAAAGTTTAAATATAATTTTCTTTTATATGCTGGTGTATTTCCTCAAGTGGTTTAACCTCACCGTAAAAATCTTTTATAGTATTTTCTACCGCCTCAACGATAAAATCAAAAAATACATAACAATAATAATTGTAATATTTCCATTGTAAATTGCTTGCTATTTCTCTATATGCACTCATTTTTCACCATCCTATTATTATATACTTAAAAATTAAAATACTTAAAATTAAAAATGTTATTGCTCTACCGGGTAACGTTTTACCCCAAAAATCAAGTTTAGAAAATAGTTTTCTCATATTTCCCCGCTGTCCTTTTCAATTTTAATATCGGTTAATACATAGTCCCAGCTTGTGCCGTAGTGGGTAACGCCCCAAATATAAATATCTAAGTAATCAATATAATATACAATCTCATCTGTCCAGTCTTGCAAGATTTGAGCGCCAGCATCATCTATTATATAGTATTGAAAAATTTCTTGCTGTTGCTCTTGTTCATATTCTAACGATTTTATTTGTTCTTCTAACATGTCAATTTGTTGTAATAAGTCTTTTTCTTTTTCTTCGTTTTCTTCTTGCTTGTATTGTTCTAATAAGTCATCAATTTTATTTTGTATTTCTTCTATTTCTTCGCTATTATCAATATAACCGTTGATTTGCTGAGGCTCTACGTAGTCACGCCCTATTGAGTTGTAAAATAATTTGGTGATATCGTTACACAATACCGCATTAAAAGATTTTGCTAATGTTCTATAGTCTACATAACCATTTTGAATAGCATAATCTGAACACTTGTTGCCGCAAAAGTACATAGTTTTAATTGATTCTCTTTTCATTTTGTTTTACCATCCTTTTAAATTGATTTTAAATAGATTTTTCTATTTGTCTACATTATAAAATAGATTTTTCTATTTTGTCAAGCGTTTTAGCATACTTTTTTATAAAAATAAATATATTTTTCTATTTGATTTTAAATGTATAATAAAATCTACTTTTTTAGACGCTCTGAGCATCTACACCGGCGGGGGATGAGTGAAAACCCACAACGAGCGAGTTAGTGGTTTGAGTAGCCGAAAAATTAAAAAAGATTAAAAATTTAAAAAATAATAGGTAAATCTATTGACAAGTAGATTTTTCTATGCTATACTTGTGTCAATTTAAGGAGGTAACCATAATGACTGAGAAAGATGTTGTTCGTAAAGTAATGGCAATTAGAGATTGGAATCAACCAAAATTAGCAGAAGAGGCTGGGTTCAAGAGCCAATCCAATATCACAGGTTTACTAAACAATAATAAAAATGGTATTCGTATTGATAATCTATTCAAAATGTTAAATGCTATGGGTTGCGAGATAGTTGTGCGTGACAAAATGGGTAGCAAGCAAGAGTGGGTTATCAATATGGTGGAGGAGCCAAAATGATTTACTTCTATGCAAGAGTATCAACCAAAGACCAAAATCTTGCTCGACAAATCGAAGAGGCTAAAGCGTATAAAAATGTAGACGAAGTGTTCTGTGATAAACAAAGTGGTAAGAATTTTGATAGAGTCGAATATAAAAGGTTGAAATCAATAGTCCAAAAAGGCGATGAAGTTATAATCAAGGAAATGGATAGATTGGGTAGAAACAAGGATGCAACCAAGGATGAAATAAAGTGGTTTAAGGAAAATGGTGTTATCTTACGTATTCTCGAATTGCCAACCACGTTAATTGATTTTAATGGTCAAGAATGGATTGCTGATATGATAAATAATATGTTAATTGAGGTGCTGACATCCATTGCTGAACAAGAATTAAAGAAAATCACTAAAAGGCGAGAAGAGGGGATAGCCGCTATGCCTATAGTCAATGGTAAGAAGGTATCGACTAAAACGGGTAGGGCAATTGGTAGACAAGTTATTGATTTAACAGACGATTTCCAAAATTTTCTGAAAAAACAAAAAGACGGTAAAATTACCGTCAAAGAATGTTGTGAACAATTAGGCATTAGTCGTGCCACTTGGTATAATAGGGTGGCGGAGGTAGGATAAAATGAAACAGAAAATTATATATTATATAGCAAGAGTATTGTTTACTATAATTGGGATGGTAGGAATATTAGCAATTGTACGGTCTTGCATCAATGCGACAGGTGGTTGGTGATAAATTATGAGTATGACGGAACGGATTTCGTTGTAACCGCTATAAGTATAGACGGAGTTCGTTATAAATAAAATTAGTAAAGGGATATTATGCGAAAGTTAAGATTAAATTTAACAATGATATTGATGTCAATTATTATAGTATGTATGAGTGGTTGTGTGATTACCATCCAACCATCTAATATCGAGCCTGAGAACCAAACGCTTACTTTCGTGGAGGCGAAATTTGTCGAATGGTTTGATGATAAGGAGTGTGTTGGTTTATTCTTTGACTACACCAACGATTCCGGAGCAAGTAAATGTCCGGGTGAGGGATTTGTTATGGCACTTCATCAAAACGGGAAATTAGACACACTGTGGGTTGCTGAGAAAGTAAATGGCGCAATTACACCATCCACAAGCGTAGAAACAGGTGTCACCATACGTGTAGTGTGGTTATTCGTTTTGCGGGATGACTCACCTCTATCTGTTGAGGTAAGTGACGGGCAAAAATTCATAGTTAATTATGAGCAGATTGGAAAATAAATAATTAAATAAATGTTTTGAATTTGGGTGCAATGATTTGCAGAGGTATAAAGTCCTCAGTGAGTCATTGCACTTTTTTTTATTTTAGGAGGTAATAAATGAAAGTTTTATTGCAAAAAATTTTTGAAAAAATAAAAAAGACAAATGATATAAGGGCATTTATTGACCTTAAAGACGTTTGTCGAGAATGTTTAAAAACGAATGTTCCATTAGCGGTGGAGTATTTAGTTAAGTTGTCGGATGAATGCGAGCGGGTAATACCTATTATCGCAGAGAAAGATATAAAAAAAGCGCGTGATTTAATGAACGTACATAAGCAAGTTTTGTTATTAGGCGCTCAAAATAACCAATTTGACTTCTTTCTCCAATATCTCGAATGGTCGAGAAGTCCAGATAAGCGTTTTTATTTACCTAGAAGAAAGGTTTTAAAACCCATTGTTAATGCCTTTCAAGAGGTTGCGGATGGTAAATTAGATTTGTTGACAGTTAGTCAACCTAAGAGAACGGGAAAAACTACGTTGGGTTTATTATTCGTATTGTTTAGAGCAGGTCAACACCCAAATGGTTCATCAATTTGTTCCGGTGCTGGTAATGACCTTGTTAAATCGTTCTACAACGGTTGCTTAGATATTTTAAATAAACCAGAGGAATATTTATATTATGATATTTTCCCTACAGCAACCCTAGTGGCTACAAATGCGGATGAAAAGACAATTAACTTAGAAAAGAAGAAAAGATTTGCTAGTATCACTTGTCGAAGTATAGATGGTGCTTTAACTGGTTCTACAGAATCTACTCCCGATGGGGTAATGTATCTCGATGACTTAGTTAGTGACGAACTTGAGGCTAATAATCGTACACGATTAGATACGTTATGGGATAAAGTTCGTGGTGACTTACTTGGTAGACGATTAGAGGGATGTCCTATTGTGGCACAAGGTACTCGATATTCATTATATGACCCACTTGGTAGATTGCAAGAAATAGCGCCTACAATGGGATGGAGAACAAAGGTGGTTGAAATCCCAGCACTCGACCCTATCACCGATGAGAGTAATTTTGAAATAACTATAAATGGTAAAAGGATGTTTACCACCGATTATTATCGAAAAGAGAGAGAACTTGTTACACCTGTACAATGGGCGAGTCAATTTCAACAAGAGCCGTTTGAGGCTAAAGGTTTAACGTTCCCGGAAGAAAAACTCAATAGGTATATGGAATTACCCGTTGATATAGAACCAGATGCGATAATAGCGGTTTGTGATACGGCTGAGTCAGGCTCGGATAGTTGTTCTTTGCCAATAGCATATTTATATGGTGAAGATGTTTTCATTGAAGATGTAGTATTTGATAATGGTACAGCGGATGTGACGAAACCACAATGTGCTAAAAAATTAGTTCAACACAAAGTTAGTACAGCAACATTTGAATCCAATAATGCGGGTTCATACTTTGCACGAGATGTAGACGAGTTGATTAAAAAATTAGGTGGTAAAACTAGCATTAGACTTAAACGAACAATTTCTAATAAGCAAACAAGAATAGAGTTTGCGTCTGACGGTATATTAAAGCATTTTTATTTTAAAGATAAATCCAAATATGAGAGAGGCGGTCAATATTGGTGTTTTATGAAAGAACTAACTACTTATACAAGGTCGGGTAAAGTTCCCCATGATGACGCGGCAGATAGCCTAAGCCTTCTCGAAAACGAGATTAGAAATTTGAGTGCTAATAAATGTGAAATTTTTAAAAGACCATTTTAAGGAGGTGTAATAATGGGAAATCAAAGGAATAGGGGTGTTAAACCACCTCGTTATAATCACAAAAAGAAAGATAATCAATCGTTGTGGTATAGGTGGCATGGGATTAAGAAAAGATGTTTAAATGTAAATGATGAAAGATACCACCAATACGGAGGTAGAGGTATAAAAGTATGTCAAGAGTGGCTAGAATCTTTTGATAATTTCGCTGAGTGGGCGTTGTCTAATGGATATAGTGAAAATTTAACTCTTGAGAGAATTGATGTGAACGGAGATTATTGTCCTGAAAATTGTAAATGGATAACGCTTCGAGAACAAGCATTTAATAAACGTGATACCAAATGGGTAGATTATAAAGGCGAGCATATACAGTTGAAAATTTTATGCGCACGATTAGGTGTTACGTATGATACAGTACATGATAGGATATATAAACGTGGATGGTCTGTGGAAGATGCTATCGAAAAACCATCTGAACGAAATAATTCATTGATGAGTAAATGTCGAGCAAGGGGTATAAATTATGGTACAGTGCGAGATAGGATTGTAAAATTAGGGTGGAGTGAGGAACGAGCGTTGAATACCCCTCTTTTGGGGAGAGGTTCAAATTTCAAAACTTATGAAAATTATTAAGATAAAACACAATATATAGTGGTTGACAAAAAATAAAAACACAAAATGTTGTAAAAAATCTTGACAAATTAAAAAATGTGTGTTAAAATATAGGTGAAAAAATGTTATTTTGATATTTTTCTCCCCTAATTAAATAGATGGTTTACTTTTTAAGTGCGTAATGATTTACGGAGGGCAAACGCCCAAACTAGGTCATTGCGCACTTTTTTTCGTTCAAAGGAGGGATTGAGATGGAGATGTATGGTCGTAGAGTGATTACTACGGATGCTAAAGAAATCACGAATGATAATATCGTATCAGAATTAAATGAGGCGTTTAACACACACTCTTTGAATCGTGTAGAAATTGAATATCTGTGGGATTACTATAAGGGCAACCAACCAATCTTACAACGTAAAAAGACTGTCCGTCCAGAGATATGCAATAAGATTGTAGAAAATAGAGCAAATGAAATTGTTTCGTTTAAGGTGGGTTATCTTTGTGGAGAACCTATTCAGTATGTTGGTAGAAACAGTGATGAGAATGTTTCTAAAGGCATTGCTGAGTTAAACGAGATGATGTTTAGTGAGAGTAAGGCTACCAAAGATAAAGAAGTAGTAGAGTGGCAGAATATCTGTGGTACGGCATATAGATTAGTTCTTCCTGACGAAAGGGGAAATGAAGATGACGCACCATTTGAAATACACACTTTAGACCCACGTGATACCTTTGTGGTTTATTCGAGCGAGGTAGGTAATAGACCTATATTTGCTGTTAAATATCGAAAAAACAAAGAAAACGAAAGAATTGCATCGGTTTATACGCAAAACGAGTATTGGAAACTTATAGACGATAAGATTGTTGAGCATGTCAATCACGCTCTTGGAATGATACCGATATTTGAATATCCCGCTAACAATGCGAGACAAGGTTCGTTTGAGATTGTATTACCATTGCTTGACGCTATTAACACCGTGGCATCCAACAGAATGGACGGTATAGAGCAATTTATACAAGCATTTATTAAGTTTATTAACTGTGATGTTAGTGAGGGGGATTTCGAGAAGTTGAAAGACCTTGGTGCTATCAAAGTTAAGTCAACGGATGGTAATAATGCTGACGTTGATATTGTAACAAACGAACTTAATCAAATGCAGACCCAAACCCTTGTAGATTACTTGCATCAAACGGTATTGACTGTATGTGGTATGCCTAACAGAAATGGTGGCTCATCTACAAGTGATACAGGTTCGGCAGTAGTATTTAGAGATGGTTGGTCGGATGCTGAAACGAGAGCAAAAGATAGCGAGTTGATGTTTAAAAAGTCAGAACACGAAATGTTAAAACTCGTTCTTCGCATTATTCGTGATACTCGTGGATTGAGTGATGCTATCTATACATTACGCTTACGTGATATTGATAGTAGGTTTACTCGTAGAAATTACGATAACATTCAAAGCAAGTCGCAAGTGCTTGTATCAATGTTACAACAGAATAAAATTCATCCTAGATTAGCGTTTACATCGTGCGGATTGTTCTGCGATTCGGAAAACGCATATCAAATGAGTATGGATTACTATGAAGAACAATCTAAAAAGGCTGTAGAAATGGCTAAAACACAGGTTGTAAAGGAGGGTAGCAATGAGTCAGAGAAAGAAATATCGAATAAAGATTGAGATTAAAGACAAGATTGCTACTTGTTTAACCGAATTACCTATTGTTTGTGGTAATGCTGATTATGAAGTTGAGTTCGCATTTGACGAAGAATGGAATGAACACGAAGTAAAAACCGCAACGTTTGTAGTGAATGGTGAATTAGAACTAAAAGTGTTCAGTGGAAACATTTGTGAGATACCTGTTATACAAAATTCATTGATTGCTAGAGTGGGTGTGTTTGCTGGTACTATCGATGATGGTACGTTATCTACGAGTACACCCGCAATCGTGCATTGTAGACCATGTGCTACAGATGGTAACACTACTCCCGCTCCGCCAAAAGATGATGTTTACAATCAAATTATAGAATTGCTCAAAGAAACAACGAAAGGTCCTCAAGGTGAGCAAGGAGAGAAAGGTGAACAGGGCGAACAAGGTGAAAAAGGCGAGCAAGGTCCTCAAGGTGAGCAAGGTGAACAAGGTCCTCAAGGTGAGCAAGGGTATACACCAAAGAAAGGAATAGACTATTGGACGGAAGAGGACAAAAAGGATATAGAGGAATATGTTGATAATGAGATTGCCGAATACAATCTCGAAGGTGTCAAAACGACAGCAGAAGAGGCTAAAGAAACTGCCAACGATATTTACGACCTTGCTGTTGAGTCTTTAAAAGTCGCAAACACGGCTCTCAACAAAACTAAGGAACTAGAAGAGGCTGAGGTAGACATTGAGTTTGACGGTGTGTATGACCCAGAAAATAACAAAGCGGCAACAGTTGACACGGTAGCAAGAAAGGTAGCGGAAATAGTCGCAGAGTCACCAGAAGATTTTGACACGCTCAAAGAAATGTCGGACTGGATAAGTGAACACGCAGACGATGCATCTGCTATGAATACCGCAATTAAAAAGAATGCTGACGATATAGAGGCGGTAAAGAATTATGTTGATAAAGGGTTTGTTGCTAAATTTGATGGCTCAAAAGAAACTGGTGATAATCGTTATACAGTTTATGGGCAACAATTGGGAGTAGAAAAAAATGTTCCTTATAGTAGCTCAGGAAAAGAATTCGCTTTGGCTCAATATGTCAGTGGTGGAAATTTAGTTGTAGCAACACCAAGAAGTGACAACCACGCAACAACTAAAAAATATGTAGATGAAGGTTTTGTTGGCAAAGTAACTGAAACAAGCACTTTACAAAGAGCATACGGAATTGATACAGACGGAACACAAAAAGTTTTTAACACTTCGGTTAATCCTTTTTCAGACGCTCTTGTAAGGTTTGGCTCTGGTGGAGTTGTAAGAGTTGGAGAACCAAAAGGCGACACTGACGCAACACCTAAACAATATGTTGATGAAGGTTTCGTAATAAAAGAATCACAAAAACAAAATTGGCTAGCAGGACAAACGACTTTATATGCTACTACTTATGATAGTTATGGCACACCATCACAAGCCACTGCTTATGTAACTCAAACCCCAATATCAGGCAGAATACCTAGATGGAATGGAAGAAGTTGTCTTACAACTGAAGCACCTACAAGCGATACGGAGTGTGCAAACAAAAAATATGTTGACGATTTAATATCAAATCTTCAATCACAAGTGTTTGATTTAGTTTACCCAGTAGGCTCTATTTATATAACGGTGTCCGAAGTATCACCTGCTACTCTTTTTGGCGGTGAATGGGAGCAAATGATGGATAGGTTTTTAATCGGTGCGGGCGGTACGTATCTTGTAGAGGAAACCGGGGGAGCGTCAACGCATAGTCACACTTTAGAAAGTGGTTTTGCTAAGATTTTACCAAATCTTACGAGTGAGTATTCATACGCTACACGTAAAACAGGTATACCTTCAACTCAGGCTTGGACGGACGAATACCGTAACACTACAAGTGATGAAACGTGGTCTAAACCGTCAAGCTCTTATAGTATGACGAGTGGTATAGCCTTAGGTGGTTCTACTGACAAAGCAAGCAATCTACCTCCATTTATAGCAGTTTATATGTGGAAGAGAATAGCATAAATAATTTGCAAAAGAAAGGGGGTAAGAAATGGTTTACGTAAAATATTTTGACATACTAGGTGTAGACACCGCTCAAATCCCTTGTATTGAGTTACAGGGTGCGCCTAACACGGCTACTGTAGGTGCGGTAGGTTTACTAGGTATAGATGTAACTTCTGAGGGTAATGAGATATATGTTTGCACTGCTGTCAACGGAGCAATATACACTTGGAAATCTTTAAAAGATGGTAAAGATGGGGTAAGTGTAAAAAAGGCTGAAATAAACGATAATGGGGAATTAGTCTTAACCCTTTCAGATGGCACTACCCTTAACTCAGGAGTGGTTAAAGGTGATAAGGGGCAAGACGGTGCTAAAGGAAAAGATGGTGTTAGTGTGACTAACACTCAAATTAACGATAAGGGTGAGTTAATTGTAACCTTGTCTAATGGTGTAACGAAAAATGCTGGTGTAGTTAAGGGTAAGGATGGAGAGAATGGTGTAAGCATTGTGACTGCTGAATTAACACCTAATCTCGAACTTGTAATAACCCTTTCAAATGAAACGATTATAAATCTTGGCTCTATCAAATTAGATTATGTGGAAGAGGCGGGTCACGCTAGTGAGGCTGACCATGCTAGTGAGGCCGATAATGCGACCACTGTTAATAATGTTGCGGTGACTAAATCGGGGCTGAATATAAAATTCGATGGGATTATTTTACCAAGAAAGACAAACCTCATTTACTCGGTATTAAGTGTCGAAAGTAGCGACAGATATGTAACGTTGAACCAAGCACTAGTTGCGGGTGATACCTTGGAAATGGTCGTAACAGATGTATCTACCGAGGAATGGCATAGGTTCTTTGGATATTACACTGGGTCAAAGTTGGTATGGTTTGGTGGATATATATCTAATGGTAACACTCGTTACATTATACCTGTGACAGTCGTATCGAGTACACAACTACGTTTTACTACAACGGGTGCAAGTTTTAGTGAGTACGCTGTACAACAGATTTATAAAATCGTAAATGAATAATGAAATATTATGTCGAAAGACTTGATATAACGTAGAGAAACGGAAAATCGCAAAAAGGTAGAGAAACCTTAAATCGCAAAAATAGACACAGAAGTCTTAAAAAGACAAACGGAGGTA
>JAEIGA010013530.1_pt1 | contig 12423 bp, 13 predicted proteins | sample 9270691 | NCBI WGS metagenome assembly JAEIGA01 (sample SAMN17057246, study PRJNA624740) | gut metagenome | biome: biome; isolation source: fecal sample | host: Bos grunniens | place: China: Xizang | collected 2019
CACCCTGGAGCAGTTCTTTGCGGGTAAGCATGAGTTGTTGGAGCAGCCATTTAGCCCGATGACTATTCGCTTCTTTATCTTGCAAGCGCATTATCGCTCAACCGTGGACTTCTCTAATGACGCATTGGTGGCTGCGGAGAAGGGCTTGGGTCGTTTGACCGAGGCATACCAACGATTGATGAAGATCAAAGCATCTGCAGCTTCTAGTGTGGAGATAGGTAATCTGCGTGAGCGTTGCCAAGAGGCGATGGATGATGATTTGAACTCACCTATCGTAATTTCGCACTTGTTTGACTCTGCTCGTGCTATCAATACCGTCTTTGACGGTAAGGGAACAATCTCTGAGGCAGACTTGGAGGAGTTGCGTGCCGTATGGAAGACCTATGCGATGGATATCTTAGGTTTGCAATTGGACGGAGCTCAAGATGCGGGCGCAGGCATGGATGCGTACAAGGGTGCGGTGGATATGCTGCTGAATATGCGTCTAGAAGCTAAGCGCAATAAAGATTGGGGTACTAGCGATAAGATTCGTAATGCCTTGACTGAATTGGGCTTTACAATCAAAGATACCAAAGATGGATTTGAATGGAGCCTTTGATTAGGCGAAAAGTACAAGACGGTGATAAAAGAATACATTCGAAATACAGTAAGATTAGTCCTGCTATTGGCGGGACTAATCTTTGTTTTTTTCGCTTGCGGAACAAAAACAGAAAACCGAAGTTGTGAAAAAGAGACAATAGTAGAAGATACTATGGTGTCTTATCCAGGGCGTACATTTAGCTATAAGGATAAGTTTAATGATACCCAGTCCAAGCATGCGCGGGCGGCACGAGCAATCGGTTTGGCTACACCACCCAAGGATCGCCAACATGCATCTACGATGCGCAGTCAATTGAGGTTGGTGAAAACCAACGAAAACTATGTGGTGGATTCGCTGACACATTCTATCCCCTATCTTGTACCCCAGGCTGTCGCAGAGTTGGAGAGTATAGGTAGAGAGTTTGCGGATATTTTGCAGCGCAATGGTTTGCCTCATTATCGATTCTATGTGACAAGTGTGCTACGCACACAACATGATGTAAAGCACTTGCAGAGGAGCGGCAATGTGAATGCTACGACCAATTCATGTCATTGCTATGGTACCACCTTTGACTTGGCATATTATAGATATGATAAGGTAACGCGTACGCGCGAGTATATGCATCAGGATAACTTGAAATTGGTGTTGGGACAGGTGTTGCTCAATCATCAGCGTGCAGGAAAAATATATGTCAAGTATGAATACAAGCAGGCATGTTTTCATGTTACGGTAAGGCAGTAAATAGCATCGTATAGAAGGTGAATATTAATAAAAAAGGTGGATTTTGATGAAAAATCCATCTTTTCTTTTGTTGTTTCAAAATATTTGTGTATCTTTGTGGCGTTTAATTATTATTACTATGCAAAACGAGATTCCATTGATTGATTGTCCGATTGATTATATCTTCGGCGAGGCGAGTGGGAAAGTGCTGAATGAGTACATGCGGTTTCCATGTAAAATTAAATGCGGAGTATATGCTTTCATGGCAAAAGGTACGGCGCGTGCTACGGTGAATATCACGCAGTATAACTTTCAGGAGAATGATGTGCTATATCTAGCTCCAAATAGCTTCTTCTTGGTGCATGAATTTAGCGATGATGCGCGTGTGATATACATAGTGCTATCTTCTTCGTTCCTAGAAAAGAATGCATACAGTATCCGTCGTCCTCGATTGGCAATGATGGACGCTTGTCAGATAGTACATGCTACTCCTGATCAAACCAATGTAATTTTGCATTTCTCTCAACTTTTGGAAGAAGCTGTGAACTGTACGCCGAGTATGATAGATACTGAGCGTATGGTACATGTGTATAATTTGATTCATTTAGTCTTCCATGATTATTTCGTGGAGAATAGTGAGAAAAAAGCGCAACCAATGGATCGTAAGTCAGAGATCCTACAGGAATATAGCGAACTGGTGATGAAGCATTATCGCGAATGGCACCATGTGGCGGATTATGCCACAGCGATGCACATTACAGTACCTCACCTTTGTTCAACGATCAAGCAAGCGAGTTCGCGTACGGCTGGTGATTTGATAGTGGAAGCTATTGTCACGGATGCAAAAGCGCAACTCAAACTATCAATGTCACCTATCAAAGAAATTGCAGGTAGTTTAGGCTTTGATAATGTGGCATTCTTTAATCGATTCTTCAAGACGCACACGGGAATTACCCCAAAGAACTATCGAAATAGCGAAAGTTAATTTACTGAATCATATCTAATGGCGGCTACATACCCATCTGTATGCGGAAACGTATAGACCACCATGGTGTGCTAGTATCTTGTAGTTGTGTTAGTCGAAATACTCCATAGATTTCCCCAATACGCAAAATATTACCAATACCTACTCCCATTTCCACATAAGGAATCGTAGGCGCATGCAGTGAATTGTTTCCTGCTCGTGTGGTTGGGAATGCCAAGATGGATTGATGGTCTTGGCGTAGTCCGCCATATGCCACCTTCATCTCTAGTAACTCGCGCAACCTAGCATAGCGCACACCAGGGATCAAATTGAACAAGACGCCTTTGCCATTCCAATGGGCGTGTAGAGCGATATATTGGTCAGCGGCGTATTGCTTGATATTCATAAGTGAAAAACGATCTGGGTCAAAGGTGTAGGTTTGGTTGGCTGCGAAATGGTGAAGCAGCGGGTATGGCACCTTGCCAAATACCAAACCTGCCTGCACACGGTAATCCAATTCTCCTGCCATGCCGAGATCAACATTGTGTCGTAGAAGTAACTGCAAATTACCATACATGCGATAGGATGGCATGTTATCTAGCTGGTAACTACCTACTTCTGCGCCCACGTATAGAACTGGTAAATGATTGTAGACATATTTACGTTGAAAGTGCAAATCCACCTTACGCTCGTTGAAACTTAGGCGTGCAGAAGCGCCTAATGTGGCATAAAACATTGTGGGCTGGCTATGGTAGTCTTTTGTGGCAAGATCGTAGCCAAGTTGTCCTATTTTTAAGTATGAATTCGTTTCTAAATAGGTGTTCCAATCATTTTCAAAATGTATGCGTCCCTCTTGACGACGAGTCATAGGGTTGTAAAAGTATTTCTGATTGAATGGTACCTCTTGCATGAGGTTAGTTATGAGATTGATTTGTGGACCAAATACGCTATTTTCACGTAAATATTCATGGAACTCATCCACATCTGAATGAATATACTCATCGCTGTATTTGAAATAAATATGATGTCTGCGTTTGGTAGGCAATGCGATGTTTATTTTTCCAAATCCTTTCCAAGCTCTATCTGATGTTCCGTATGCTATCATGGCTTCTAAACATACGTTTTTCCATAGTTCTTCGGTTGTTCGTAGAGGAAGCGTGAGACGGTAGCCCTCTGGTTGGCTGAAATGTAGAAATTGATTGATTTGACCTAGCTCAACATATTTGGACGTTGGTATATAGCCTGTTTGGAAAATGTAAGCTATAAACTTGGCCGATTTGAACAAAAGGGTATTGTTGAGGCTATCCAATGCAGGAAGGATAAGTGAATCATTTGCTAGGGGAGTGGTAGGTAGTGTGTGTGGGGTTGGATGCTCGACTGGTGTTATGTGCGTCAATCGGGAAAGCATAAGAGTAGGGAAGATCTTACTGGAATCCGCTTTAATGGCAAAGTCCATAAGCATATTGGTTTGCTCGCTGCATACACTATTGTCCGCGGCATAATGCTGTTCTATGGTGAGATTGCGCAAGAAATTGATGCTATTTTGTACTGGGATAGTTGCGCGTATATGCCTCAATGCGCAGGTGGCAGAGTCTATGGTCATTTCACCGTTGAAGGTGGCATAGAAAGGATTCTTGGTCTTGAAATGCAATAGATAATGTTTTTCTTGATCAACCAACGTGCTGTCTATCAAATAGTAATGATAATATGTATTTCCCGCTGCCGCTAAGGGACTGAGCATAGAGGCAGTGAAGATGGGTAGATTATTGTTGTAGAAATTATATGCTTCGGGCAATTGTGCCAATAATATCTGATAGTCCGTTTCGGTGAGAAACGCTGCTTTTTCTTCTATATGATCGGCTTGTTGCTGTCTCCAATAGAGCGGAATGATATAGGTAGAATCCCGTGCTATCATTCCGTCTTGCAGGTTCTTCCAGAAGGAACGTTTGAGGTATTTGGATTGAATGTCAGATACATAGAGGGCGGTGGATGAAGTGATTTCCCCCGTGTGGTGTCGGTCGTTTTGCTGTCTCCGAGCCCGTACTTTCTCCATAAGTGGTAGGGCAGGATTCTCTCCAGGTGTTATAAAAACCTCACCTATATTTCCTACTTTCTCGCGTAGAGCAACTTCTATCCCTACTTGGGTATGGGGCTCAATCTTAAATCGTTCGGTGTGATATCCAACAGCACTGACTACCATTGTGTGTGTGCGTTCTAAATCTTCGCGCAACAGAAATAGTCCTTCGTTGTTGGTGGAAGTGCCGAGTTGGGTTCCTTGTAGATATATGTTGACATTGGATAATGGTTCGCCCGTGTTGGCGTCATACACTTCGCCAACTATAATGGTCTCTTGAGCACATAGCCACATGCTCAAACTGATTAAACATATTATGAACCAAAATCGTCTCATCTATTTTCAGGGTGATATTTCATAACAGCTTCGCGCAGATCGTGAATATCTACATATGTGTATATCTCAGTGGTGCTAATGCTCTCGTGTCCGAGCAACTGTTGTATGATTCTTAAATCAGCTCCATTCTGTAATAGGTGTGTGGCAAAGGAGTGGCGTAGTGTGTGTGGTGAGATTGTTTTCTTGATTTCAGCAGCCTTTGTCAAGTTCTTTATGATCGTGAATATCATTGCGCGTGTCAGTTGTCTGCCATAGCGATTTACAAATGCGATGTCCACAGCCTCTGGTTTGATCTCTAGTTTGCCACGATCTTGCATCCAGTACTTGAACCATTCTGTTGCCACGGGCGATAGGGGCACTAATCGTTGCTTGTTGCCTTTTCCCGTAATGCGCATGTATCCTTCGTTGAGATAGATGTCGCTTAGTCGTAAATTTACCAGTTCGCTCACACGCAGTCCGCTACCATATAGTATTTCAACGATAGCGCGATTGCGGTGGCTTTCGCTTTTAGACATATCAATTTGCGCGATCATTCGATCTATCTCGTCTAAGGATAGAACTTCGGGAATATGCATTTCCTTTTTTGGAGTTTCTAGTAGTTCGGAAGGGTCTTGCTCTATGTAGTTGTGGTATAGTAGAAATCGATAAAATGAGTGTATACCAGCTATCAGTCGTGCTTGTGTGCGCACGGATGATATTTCTTTGGAAGTGTCAAATATGAATGCTTGTAAATCATCAAAACTAGCATGCACGACGTCAATGCCATGCTTGTCCATGTACTCTTGTAGGCGTTGTAGGTCAAACTCATATGCTTTGATTGAGTTTGCGCTCAATCCTTTCTCTAATTTGAGGTATGTATAGTATTTTTTTTTGAGCATATGAGCACTAGCGTTTTGTGTGTCCAATGTAGGTGGCGCTATAATGCGTAGAGTCGGCGGTGTATAGCGAGAAGTCCACAATGGTATCGCCTTCGGCAAAATCTATGTTCATCGTACCAGCAGTAAATAGAGTAATGCTTTGTATTTGGCTATCTTTGATTTCTAGTAGATATGATCCTGTCACATTCCCTTCAAAATACATACCACGCAAAAAAGTCATGTTGATAGCAGTAGAGTCCATGTGGTATTCGCCAGATGGAATATGTATGGTGGAATCGTAAGGAGTGAATATATCAGTGATGCATAAATTGAAGCCGCTTCCGACGATGTAGCCTTCTGAATTGAATTGTAGTCCATTTGAAAGCAGGTCAAATGTATGGACTTGGTGTCCGCTATTGTAATAATCTCCATGGTGTTCTATGATGGCAAATGTATATATACTATCCCAAGGGAGTGGTTGATCTCCTGTTGGTGGGTTGTGCGGCTTACAAGCTACCATGAGCAGAACGAAGGCAATGGATAAAAATGTTCTCATATGGAATGATTAGTTTTTAATTCTTTTTGCAGGAATCCATGCTGCTAATGCGCCTAGAAGTAATACCATAATGGCTACAAATACGATGTCCCATCCTTGTACAGCAATGGGGTAGGCTGAGATAACATATTCGGCTCCGTTTCCCAGTTTTAGCAAACCGAAATACTCTTGTAGTAGGCAGATTCCCAATCCTACGATGAATCCTCCTAGTGCTCCAATGGTGTTAACAAGCCATCCCTCTGCTAGAAACACGCGGCGAATCATGCTATCGCTCGCGCCTAGGTGAGAGAGTGTTTGGATATCTTGTTGTTTGTCAATAATAAGCATGGATAAGCAGCCAATACCGTTAAATGTCGCAATCAACAAAATAAACACTAGGAGTAGTGTGGTCAAGAGTTTTTCTACGCGTAGGATTCTGAAAAAATCTTCTTGTTGCTCATAGCGATCTTGCAATAGAAATCCATCTCCGAGTATGTTTGATATCTCTTTTTTTGCCTTGTTGATATTGTAGTTGTCTGTTATAGATATTTGTAGAGATGATATTTCGTTGTCGTCATATTCTAAGAGGCGTCGAGTCAAATCTATGTCAACGAGTATTAGATTGTCATCGTACTGCTGTTGTTGGACGGAGAAGATGCCTGAAATAAAACATGCCTCACGGTTGAAGTTTAGGTCGGGGCGCATCATGTTGACCTTGCCCTCTCGCTTAGGAGCATATAGCTGTATGCTGTGTACGAAGTTAACTCCTATTCCTATTTGCCACGCTAATCCTTGTCCTAGTACGGCACGATCAAATGCTCCGTCATATACTTGATATTTACCATCTGTGATAATGTCTTGGATATCGGTGATTTGGGCAAAAGAAGAATCTACTCCCATCAGTTGAACAGGGGTTTGCTTGTCATTAAACTCCAAAAGAGCTGTTTCAGATATACTCTCGCTGAGTAAATCAACGCAAGGTAAATTAAGTAGAATGTCTTTTTGCTCTTGGTTAAGATGAAAAGATTTGCCTACTGATGCTGTGACTTTTATGTCTGGATCAAATTGAGAGAACATCTGTTCGATCAGTTCTCCAAATCCATTCATGACGCTTAATACACAGATCATAGCGGCCGTCACCACACCGACAGCTACGGACGAGATGGTTGTGATGACATGAATGGCGTTAAATTGTTTTTTGGCAAACAGATATCGCCATGCTATTTTAAGCTCCGTTCTCATGTTAATAACTCCGATATTTTTCCGTTATCACTACGGAATCAAGTCGAAGATCTATCAAGGGGGCAAAGGCTTTGTGGTGTATTATTGTTTTAGCAATTCATCAATGCGTGCCATTTTATCAATGGTTTCGTCAAGGTGGAAGTGCAATTCAGGAATGATGCGTAGTTGATGTCGTTGCATATGTCCCATTTCGCCTCGGATTTTGGCGGTATCTTCTTGTACTTGTGCAATTGTGCTGGCGACCTTATCTTGTGGGAATATACTTAGGTATACATGGGCGATACTTAAATCTGGCGAGATTCGTACTTCGCTTACAGAAATCAGTGTGCCACGTAGCGCGCGCGCGTACCTTAGTAATATATCGCTTAGGTCCTTTTGGATTAGGCGTTCAATTTTCTGTTGTCTGGTTGATTCCATAATTGTGTATTAAAGTGTCTTTTTTGAAAGAATAGTGCTGTTTCTCTAACACAATAAGGGAAAGGAGTGTGTACTCTTTTCCCTATGCTAGTGCCTTAGGAAAAAGCCCTAAGGTGGTCTGACCGATAATTAGCGTTTGTGACGACCTTCGTCAGCTACAGTCAATTTCTTACGACCGTGTGCGCGGCGAGCTGCCAAAACGCGACGACCATTTGCGGTTGCCATACGAGCACGGAATCCGTGTTTGTTACGACGACGACGTTGGCTTGGTTGGAATGTACGTTTCATTGTTTTGTCTATGTTTGCGCCCCATCTCGTGGGCTTGTTAATAAATTTCGTGCGAAAAAGCGTGCAAAGGTACGGCTTTTTTTTGGATTGACCAAATATTTTTAGCTATTTTCGAAAAAAAATAGTTTTTTGAGCGATAGTTCTTGCGCATTTGCAAAAAATGTAGTATCTTTGTCTGCCATTTTGGCAGATAGTGAACATTAAACTCTTAAACTTTAAAACTTTGAAACTTTAATAGAATTATGGAACAAAAAGATTTACAGCGCATCAAGCAGCAGTTTAGCATTATTGGTAATAGTGCTCAGTTGAACCGTGGGATTGAGATCGCAGTGCAAGTAGCATTGACAGATTTGAGTGTGCTGATAACAGGAGAAAGTGGTGTGGGTAAGGAGCATTTCCCAAAGATTATTCATCAACATTCTCCACGCAAACATGGCCCATATTTTGCAATTAACTGTGGTGCTATTCCAGAAGGAACGATTGATGCTGAGCTGTTTGGACATACGAAAGGAGCTTTTACTGATGCGAAAAGCGAGCGAAAAGGTTATTTTGAGATTGCTAATGGTGGTACGCTCTTCCTTGATGAGGTAGGTGAGTTGCCTTTATCTACGCAGGCTAGATTGTTGCGTGTATTGGAAACGGGTGAGTTTATTCGTGTAGGTAGCTCTGAGGTGCAGAAAACAAATGTGCGCGTAGTGGCAGCTACAAACCTTAATATACCAAAGGCAATTGAGGAAGACCGTTTCCGTGAGGATTTGTACTATAGATTGAATACTATAGAGATTAAGGTACCTGCTCTGCGAGAGCGTAAAGATGATATTCCATTGCTATTCCGTAAGTTTGTGGTAGATTTTGCTGAGCAATATCGTATGCCTGCTATTCGACTAACCGAAGAAGCAACGGAAGTTCTGAAGGCGTATTATTGGCAAGGTAATGTGCGTCAGCTTAAGAATGTGGCGATGCAGATAAGTCTCATTGAAGAGCGTCGTGAAATCTCGGCAGAAGTTCTGTCGCATTATTTGCCTGCTCATCAGATGAATAGAGGTTTAGCAATCGTTAATCAACAGGCACAGCAAGAAATCCCAATGGAAGACTTGAAGATGCTATACAATGTGGTAGCGATTTTGAAACATAAAGTGGATGTGCTAGAATCTCAGATGCAGCAAATGCCTCGTTATACGGACGAAGTAGTACCTTATAACCCGGTGACAACTTCTTCGGTATCATCTTCTGAGGGAGGAGATAAGATACCTGATGAGCCAGAGGAAGTTGATTCATTAGTGGAAGTGAAGATGACCGATGTGCAAAAAGAGACTATCAGAAAATCATTAATCCGTAATAGAGGTAATCGCAAAGCAACAGCGGATGAACTTGGCATTAGTGAAAGAACATTGTATCGTAAAATAAAGGCATATAATCTATGAAGATAAGGTTTTGTTATATTGTATTTGCATTGTTTGGATTTTGCGTGTTAGGTCTATTAAATAGTTGTGTGATTTCTTATAAGTTTAATGGTGCATCCATTGATTATACCACTACTAAAACAATTTCCATTGCTGATTTTCCCAATGTGGCGCCGTTGGTTTATGCGCCATTGTCAAACATGTTGTCAGATGGTATACGAGATCTATTTCAGCGACAAACGCGCCTAGAACAAGTTCGTCGAGGTGGTAATCTAGAAATCGAAGGTGAGATAACGGGTTATGCTCTTACTCCTATGGCTGTTTCTGCAGATAGTTATGCTGCAGAGACGAAACTGACTATCACCGTGAAAGTTCGTTTTACAAATAATGTTTCCCCAGAAGAGAGTTATGAAAAAACTTATACAGCTTATCAGACATTTGATGCATCTAAGTTGCTTTCGGATGTTCAAGAGGAGTTGTGTAGTACGATGGTGGCTGAAATTGCAGACCAAATTTATAACGATACGGTAGCAAAATGGTAAAATATTTGCATAATTAAAAAAAAAGCAGTACCTTTGTCCGCTGAATGTGCAAACATTTAAACTTTAAAAACATTTTAATAATAATATTATGTACGTACTATTAACTATTTTGATTGTAATTGCAGCGATATTGCTGATTCTCTTGGTGTTGGTTCAGAATAGCAAGGGTGGCGGTTTGGCTGCTGGTTTCGCTAGCGGAAACCAAGTTATGGGAGCTCCAAAGACTGCTGACTTCTTGGAGAAAGCAAGTTGGACATTGATTGCTGTGATTATTGCATTGAGCGTGATTGCAGTAGGTGTCAAGAAGAGTGAAGCGGTTAAGGCTGAAGCTGGTAGTGTGGTTACAGAGAAAGCTGCTGAGCAAGTAGCAGCTGAGCAAGCTGCACAAGCAGTGCCAGAGTTTGACGAGACTGCAGAGCCAGTTGTTGAGTAATCACCATTGATGGCGGAATAGACCGCCAATGAGAGAAACTAACATGTATATGGGGTAACAGAGCCCCAGAACAAAAGCGGTAAAGAGAGAGACGGACGCGTCTCTCTTTTTTATTAGACGATATTCAATTGGAAATTTGACAAATAATACAAGTGGACAAAGCAACTGCAATAAATTGGCGAAGAGAATGATAGCTCCACAGCAAATAATATCTTTATCGGTGTATTTGGGTGCTTTGCCAGCCCAACGCATACGCTGACGAAAGAAAGTACGCCAGGAGGTTTGAGGACGAACGATTGCTTCAAATTGTGGGTCATCAAGAACAGCAATTTTCAGTCCACGACGCTTAAAGGACTCTAGAAGAAACATATCATCGCCACTAGGAATCTCAGGATGAAGATCTGGATATGACTCTAGCCAACGATCACGACGGACGATAAGGTTAGCACCGCTACACATCACGGCCTTGCCTTTTTGTGCTGACTCGATAGTAAGTTGCTGAATCGCCGCGTATTCTGCAATTTGCAATCGTTCTAATAGGGATGGATGCTCGTTTTCTGACTCCATGCGGAGTGGGAGGATGAGGAGATCAAATTTTGAATTTTGAATTTTGAATTTTGAATGATCTACATCCATGTTGTCTTTCTTATCTTGCAAAGACTCAAACGATAAATTCATCATTCTTAATTCATCATTCTTAATTATCACATCATCATCCTGCATCCAAACATATTCGGTTTGGGCTTCGGAGATAAGGCGATAAAGGGCGTGTTTCTTGCCTTTCCCTTCGTCGTTGATGCCCCGGCGAGGGATGACAATAGTTATATTTGAAGACAATAGAAACACGGGATGATTTACAATAAGGAAGATATAACGATAGTATCAATAATAATTTGTTTTCTCGTTCGCTTGTTTAGACTTTCTTTCGTAAAATATTGTGATACTTTATGCTAGTTATTGCTAAAGGGTCGGATTCCCAATACAAAGGATTGTCATATTCCATAATTAATTCGACATCCCATTGAAGTTTACCTTCCTTTCGATACATGGGTTTGTAGTCGAAATGTTGATAGAGAGTAGAATAATTCTCCCCTGTAAAATCAACAATCAGAACTTTAAATATTTCACTAGGCTGAAACTCTAATGAAGTTTCGTTTATTCGTGAAACTACAATTGGTTTGGAACCAACAAAAGCCCCATGAACGATGGTATATACAAAACCATTCATCATAACAATACGCATTGTCGAATCTTCAACTGGTACATCTTCTATATTAGTAGTTGTATCTGTTGGCTCTTCAGAAATACATTTACGATTCGGAGATTTCAAAAAGATAATTGGTTCCTCTTTATCCAAATTTGGCATGCCAAAATGATAAGTAAGAACATACAACTGATTATCTTTTAGATAAATAGACACAGGATCAACAGCTATCTCGGGGAGTGTATCAAGAGTTCCATCTGCTAAAACGTAAATGACTCTCGTTTCCATTTCGTACTCACCTATGTAGTCATGAGTATTTATTTGAGATTCAAGTGTATCTACTGTATCCGTGGGGAAATCATCATTGTCTTCTGTATTTGTCGGGAATTGATTTTCACAACTAGAAATCAATAAAGATAGTAACAATACTAATAATGTGGAAGGTGTTATTCTCATGGCAAAAATATTTATGTTTGTATTTTCGTTGCAAAATTACAATATTTTTTGGATACAAACAAGATAGGCGGTCTTTTTTTGGGCAATTCTATGAAATTTGCATTTAGAGTACAGGTAAATAGTATAGTGAATCTTGCTAAACAACCTAAGAATAACCTATAAATAACCTAAGAATCACCTAAGATTTTCAGGGGAACTCGTCTGAATTGCCTGCCATTGTTCAAGGAACCGAGGATAGGATTTGGCTATGCAGTCGGTGTCATCCACAGGATAACCCGCCACCAATAGAGCCATCGCCATGCGGTGATCGTGGTCGGTGAGATGTTCGCGCACTGCGCGTAGGCGGTCGGATTCTTTGATGGATAATGACTC